>Ga0307425_1000928_pt1 | contig 18195 bp, 17 predicted proteins | sample SalMarWE160330MG_FD_202152 | JGI IMG/M metagenome (GOLD analysis project Ga0307425, IMG submission 202152) | Salt marsh sediment microbial communities from the Plum Island Ecosystem LTER, Massachusetts, United States - WE1603-30 | ecosystem: Environmental > Aquatic > Marine > Intertidal zone >...
GGCGCTAATTGAAAAGAAAGCAAAAGATATTGTCAAGAAAATATTATGAAAATTTCATTCCCTTACGGAAAAGAAAAAGTAGAATTGGATATACCGGATAAGAACATACTCGATGTTATTACAGGAGAAATCAAAAAAACCGATCTGAGCGAAAGCGAAATCATAACCCGTGCTTTAAAAAATCCGGTAAAATCCAAAAGACTGCGGGAATTAGCCCGCGGTAAAACAAGTGCCTGCATTCTTGCCAGTGATATTACCAGACCTTGTCCTTCGTTTAAATTCCTGCCCCGGTTGTTAGAAGAGCTAAAAAAAGGCGGTATAGAAAATAAAAATATTAAAATCATACTGGGAACAGGAATTCATCGAGGACACACTGCCGATGAAAAAAGGAAACTGGTAGGTGATTATATTTATAGCCGTGTAGAGATAATAGATTCGGATATTTCAGACACAAAATTGATCGGCCGTACCACCAGGGGGACACCGGTAGAAATTTTTAAAAGAGCTGCAGGGCACGATCTTCTAATTGCAACAGGTAATATCGGGTACCATTATTTTGCCGGCTACAGCGGCGGATCAAAGGCGGTTATGCCCGGGATATGCAGCAGGAATTCAATTCAATCGAATCATTCAATGATGCTGGATGAAAAAGCGGCCGGGGGTAAATTTTTTAACAATCCCTTAAGGCAGGATATCGAAGAAGCGGGAAGAATTGCAGGCATTGATTTTATATTCAATGTAATACTGGATGATAAAAGAAATATAATTGCCGCTGTGGCTGGAAAGAACAACGAAGCCTATCTTGAAGGCATAAGCAAATATGATTCCATATACCGGAGAGAAGTCAAATATGCCGCTGATATGGTAGTAACTTCTCAGGGCGGATATCCAAAAGATATAAATTTATACCAGTCTCATAAAGCTCTGGAAAATGTAAGAGAAGTAGTTGCTGATAAAGGGACAATAATTCTTATCGCTTCCTGCAGTGAAGGATTTGGCGAAGAAACATTTAAGCAGTGGATGGAAGGCTGCAGGGATTATAATTCGATGATTAAAAAACTAAAAAATAAATTTGTTCTGGGGGGCCATAAAGCTGTGGCCATATCCAGAATTCTGACCAGAGCCGATGTTCTGCTTTATTCGGAATTTGCGCGGAAAGAAACTGAAAAGATGGGATTTATAAAAATAGAAAATATACAGAGGTATATAGACAATAGAATTTTGAATGATGGCAGGATTAAAATAACATTGGTTACAACAGGAAGGTTTATAAGATTAAGAAATCAGTAAATCCCGCATAAAATTTCATGATCCTTAAGATATAGAAATACCATTTTTTTTCAATATATTATCTTTATTTTCCCAGTCAGGTTCGATCAAGAAGGTTTTTGAACTGGAAACAAGCCAATTTTTAATACAGCCTGTCCATAAATTCAGAAGGCTGTACTTTTAATTTTTAAATAACAAAAGTAACAAAAGGTTGACAAATAAGCATTAACTAAATATTATATAAACAAAGTTTAAAAACTAGTATGTTATTCTAATGAATCCGAGAAAACCTAAACATATAAGAACATTAAATACAAAATCAATTATAAATATTATAAGAGAAAACTCTCTGGTGACAAAATCGGATATTGCAAGAAGAGTTAATATTTCTCAACAGACTATAAATAATATAGTAACAGAATTGGTTAAAAAAGATCTGATTCTGGAAGTTGGTTTAAGAAAATCGACAAAAGAAGGCGGGAAGAGACCGGTATTATTAAAATTTAATGAGAATGCCGGATATATTATTGGTTCGATGATGGGTCCGAAGAAAATCAAGGGGATATTAGCGAATTATAATGCAAATATTATGATTGAAAAGAGTATTCAAAATAACATTAAAGCAAGCCATGAAGAAATAATTTCAAGAATGATTGAAATGTTTGAAGAAATTATTAAAGAGGCTGATATAGAAAAAAGTAAGGTGCTGGGTATTGGAATTGGTGTACCTGGAATAGTAGATGAAAAAAGAGGTGTTATTCGTTTGCTGCCCTATATGACTAACTGGGAGAATATAAAAATTGCAAAAATTATAAAGGATAGGATGGGAATTGATGTCTTTGTAAGTAATGAAAACAGAGTGCGATCTTATGGAGAGAAGATGTTTGGTTTAGCGAAAAAATTAAATAATTTTGCTGTAATTCTAACAGGTTATGGAATAGGCGGAGGATTTTTTATAAATGACCAATGTATAACAGGTAGAAATCTTTTTGCCGGGGAATTTGGGCACCTAAAGTTAAGTTCCGATGGTCCTGAGTGTGTTTGTGGTAATAAAGGATGTCTTAATGCATTGGCAAATACCTTAAGAATTAATGAACTGATAAAAGAATATATGAATTTGTCTAGATATAAAGATTCAATTTTAATTAAGAGATATAAAGATAATAACTTTAAAGTCGAATCAAAAATTTTATTTGAGTGTTTTAATAGCGGTGATAAATTATCTATAAAAATTGTTGACGAGATATCATATTGGCTTGGTATTGCAGTATCAATAATCGTAGCGGTTATAGATCCAGAATTAATAATCATTAGTGGAGAATATACAGGGGGGGGAGATTACTTTATAAATAAAATTGTTGAAGTTGCCAAGGGGAATATTTTACCCTCAATCAAAAAAAATATTATGATTAAATATTCACAATTAGGAAAAAAGGCTGGTATGGTTGGTTCGATCGGTGTGGTGCTGGATAAATTATTATAAAATTTTTAAAAGGTAACTAGTTGTTATTAGAAATAAAAAAAGTCGTAAAAAAATTTCCCGGTACAGTAGCATTGGATGAAGTTGATTTTAATCTGAAAAAAGGAGAAATCCATGCAATTGTCGGAGAGAATGGTGCCGGTAAATCTACTCTTATGAAAATCATTTCAGGGGCTTACAAGAAGGATTCGGGCACTATATTGTTTGAAGGTAAAGAAACAAATATCGGGAATGTAGATGCCTCAAGAGCCATTGGTATAAGTATGATATATCAAGAGTTAGAAAATATACAGAAGCTTACAGTTGCTGAAAATATTTTTTTAGGAAAATTACCAAGGAGCAGGATCCCCGGCTTTGTAAATTTCAAGAAATTAATCAGTAAAACAAAAGAAATACTGAAAGAGTTTGATATTGATATAGATCCCAGAAAAAAATTAGCTTCTCTTACTATAGCTGAACAGCAGTTTATAGAGATAATTAAAGCTATAACAGTTGAAAATGCTCGAATCATAATCATGGATGAGCCTACATCTTCACTCACTGAAAAAGAAGTAGAAAAATTATTTTTAATAATTAAAGAGCTTAAAAGGAAAGAAATCAGTGTGATATACATCTCGCATAGACTTGATGAAGTGGTTGGAATTGCCGACAGGTTAAGTGTTTTTCGAGATGCGAAAAATCAAGGAGTAATGGAAAAAAATGAATTCGATACCAACAAAATTATTTCTTTAATGATCGGGCATGAATTAAAGACCGCAAAAAAAAATGTATTTAAAGAGCAAAAAACAATTTTTGAAATTAAAAAACTATCGATAAGAAATAAAATTATAAATTTTAATATGAGGTTGCACGAAGGGGAAATTCTCGGAATAGCAGGATTAATGGGATCCGGAAAGGATGAACTGGTAAAAAGCATTGTTGGCCTATGGCCGGCACAATCTAAGGAAATTTATTTTTTAGGAAAAAGAATATCTATCAAGCATCCTGCTGATGCTATAAGATATGGAATTATTTATCTTCCGGAAGAAAGAAAATTGCAGTCTCTCTTTTCAGACATGAGTGTAAAGGAAAATATCTCTCCATTATGGTTATTCAATGTTGAAAATAAATTCTTTCTAAATAATAAAAAGGAAACGGAACTTACTAAGTTATATATCAAAAAATTATCAATAAAAACACCTTCTGTTTCAACGATAATCGTTTATCTTAGCGGAGGTAACCAACAAAAAGTTATTTTTTCTCGTATGCTGACTATAAAGCCAAAGTTAATGATTTTAAATGATCCTACAAGAGGGATAGATGTCGGGAGTAAAGAGGAAATATATAAAATAATAAAGGAATTAGCTTCTGAAGGAGTATCGGTATTTATATTATCTTCAGAAATTCAAGAAATAATCAGAGTAGCGAATAGAGTAATTGTATTATCAAAGGGAGAAATACGTGATGAATTTTCAGATAAGGATGTGACAACAAAAAATATTATTAAATCAGTAATGAGAGTATAAATGAGTCAAGAAGGAAATAAATTTACAAACATACTAAGGGAACAATCACAATTAATAATATTAATTTTACTTATTGTGATATTTTCTATTACTACTCCTAATTTTCGCACTACTGGTAATTTTGTGAATTTATTAAAACAAGTAACAGTAATCGGAGTTATAAGTTGTGGAATGACTTTAGTGGTAATTACTGGATGTCTGGACCTATCGGTAGGCTCTGTTTTTTCTTTGCTGAATGTTGTTTCTATTTCTTTCCAGAAGAGTAATAACTTTCTGGGAATCGTTATGCCATTGGTACTAGCGATCATCATAGGTTTTTTAAATGGTTTTGTTATCACAAAGTTTAAAGTCAACTCCATTATTGCAACCTTAGGATCCCTTTCATTTTATTCCGGAATGGCTCTACTCTATACGAAGGGAGCTATCATAGCCGGAGTTACCGGTACCTGGTACGGATTTATCGGGCGGAGTAGATTACTGGGGATACCAATTCATGTATATGTATTCTTTATAATAGCGATTATTTATCAAATATTACTTAATAACACAACTTTAGGAAGAAAAATAAAATATGTTGGGACAAATACTTCAGCAGCAGAGATTGCAGGTATTAGATCCAATAGGATACGGACCATTGCATTTATAATATCCAGTGTCTCTGTTGCCATAGCTGTTTTAATTTATAGCTCTAGAATGACAACGGGAAGTCCGGTAACAGGAGTCGGTTTTGAATTTGATGCTATAACTGCTGTAGTAATTGGCGGCACAAGTTTAGCTGGTGGAAAAGGCAGCATATTTAAAACAATTATTGGTGTTCTATTGTTAGCAATAATTATTAATATTCTAACATTATACAATATCCCATATGCGTTCCAAAATATAGTAAAAGGATTTCTGATAATTATTGCCATAATTGTTGATATTAGAGTAAGGAAAAGAATTGAAAATTGAAAAATTTAGAAACTTCATAATTGAACAAAAGATATTGTTAATAATATTGGCTATTGGAATATTTTTGTCGGTCAGCTCAGATTATTTTTTAACTTTTGAAAACATAACAAATATTTTCCAAACTATATCATTTGAAGGAATGATTGTCATCGGAATGGCGCTGCTGATCATTATTGGAGAGATAGATCTTTCAGTTGGTTCTATTATGGCATTCGGTGCGACCCTATCGGTAATGTTCCAGTCTTATGGTGTATTTACAGGAATACTTGCAGGAATTACAGGGGGCATTATCATCGGTTTGATGAATGGTTTGATTACCACAAAGCTTAAACTACCATCAATTGCTGTCACATTGGGCACAATGGTCTTTTTAAACGGGATCGTATTTGCACTGACAAAAGAGCATACAATAAAAGGCACAAATGAAAATTTTATACTAATTTCTCAGACTGAACTTTTCCAAATACCTTTACCGGTTATTGTTTTTATTATATTAATGATAATATTTGAAATTATTTTACAGAAATCAATTTTTGGCCGGCACATATTTGCCATAGGAGGCAATGCCACAGCGAGTAAATTTTTTGGGCTTAAGGTAGACATGGTGCGGATACTTTGTTTTACAATAACTGGATTTTTAGCGGGATTGGCAGGTGTCATGTTAGCGGGCAAATTAAATATAGCGTCAGGCAGAATCGGGGGTTCTACTGCTGTTTTTGTTATAACTGCTGTATTGCTTGGCGGAATAAGTATGGAAGGCGGAGAGGGAAGTATTTTTAAAGCATTTCAGGGGATTCTGCTTCTCGGCATTATTAATAATGCAATGGTAATTATGAAAATATCAACGTTCATACAGGAAATGATAAGAGGGTTACTGCTGATTTTAATAGTTGTTATTGATTCAATCAATATCCAAAAAAAGAAGTACTTATAGTTAATATAGATAAATGTATATTTAGAAAGGAGGTCATTATGGTAAAAAAAGCAAGATTTACCTAAGGAGTCTCTATCCCAAAGTAAATCTTACGTGTCTATTTGTAAAACTAATATAAAAAAAGGAGTAAGAAAATGAGGAAAATTTTATTATTGCTTATAGTGATGGCAGTGAGCATTTCGATGGTGGCAGTATTCTCGCTCTCTGGCTGTAAAGCTGCCGAGGAAGCAGCAGAGGAAGAAGTTGTCGAGGAAGCAGCAGAGGAAGAAGTTGTCGAGGAAGCAGCAGAGGAGGAAGTTGTCGAGGAAGCAGTTGAAAAAACTGTTGTATTGCTAAATATAGGAATGCAATCTCCCTATCCACCTCTGTATTCTGAAAATCTGGAAATGCGGCTAAATGATGCTGGTATTGAAATGTTCATGTTTGACGGAGAATTTGATGCACAGCTTCAAGCCAGTCAATTGGATGATGCAATTGCAATGAAACCTAATGCAATTGTTATATTTCCTGTAGATTCACAAGCAATAGCTACAGGTATCAAGAAAGCATACGATGCAGGAATAGTTATAATTATGGGTAATGGTGCACCTGTAGAGGAATCAGTACCATACACAGCCTTATATTTTGGACCTAACAACATTGAAGAAGGCAAAGTTGCAGGAGGAGTAGCAAATGAAATATTAGGCGATACAGGAAATGTAGTGATTGTAGAAGGAGCTACGGGGCAGGATGCATCTATAGGGAGAACAGAAGGTTTTGAAGATGTACTTAATGAAGGAATTGTAGTTCTTGCTAATCAACCAGCAGACTGGGTAAAAGACGAAGCTGTACGTGTAATGTCCGACTTCATTACCAGCTATGGAGACGATATTAATTTAATATGGTCACATAGTGATGATATGGGTGCAGGTGTAGGAATTGCATTAGATGAAGCAGGCTATGCTCCAGGCGATATTCCTTCAGTATCCTTAGGCGGTAGTAGTGCAGGAATGGAATCAATATCAGCTGGATGGATTACACATTTGATTATCCAGTCGCCTATCGATGAAACTGATCAGTTAGCACCATTTGTTATTACAGTTGTTAATGAAGGATGGGAAGCGGGCCAGCAGTGGGATCCGTATTGGAATTTTATGGAAACACCGGTTGTTGACTTTGAGTCCGGATCTTATGAAGCTTACTTACCTGGATTCTAAAAAAGGAGGGATAAGGAGGAGTATTTATAAAAATACTCCTCCTTACCGTAACAAGAATCATTGCCGATTTGATACATAGAGAAATATTATATCGGCTAATTCTGTATTAATATAAACAAAAATTTTAAGAAAAGAAAGGAAGTCTTATGAATAAATTAAAAATCGGACTTGTCGGTTGTGGAAATATCTCTGATGTTTATATACAGAATTCTAAGAAGTGGTCTGTCATGGAAATTGTAGCATGTGCCGACAAGATCATGGAACGCGCAAAAGAGAAATCGAAACAATATAATATAGCCAAAGCATGCAGTGTTAAGGAGATAATGGAAGATCCTGATATAAGTGTGATTCTTAATTTAACCAATCCGCAATCACATGCCGAAATATGTCTTGCTGCTTTAAAAGCAGGAAAGAATGCCTATACAGAAAAACCTTTGGCTATTGATCTTGATGACGGAAAAGAAATGATTGATCTTGCAAAGAGTAAGAACTTATACATTGGATCTGCTCCGGATACTTTTTTAGGTGGAAGATTGCAGACAGCCAGAAAACTTATAGATGATGGAAGTATCGGCGAGCCCATTGCTGCTTCTGCCTTTTGTGCTTTTCATGGGCATGAGGTATGGCATCCAGATCCCGACTTTTTCTATAAGGAAGGTGCAGGTCCCATGTTTGATATGGGAGTTTATTATATGACGGCACTTATTTCATTACTTGGTCCGGTGAATAGAGTATTGGGCAATGCCAAGAAATATTTTGATGAGAGGACTATAACCAGCCAACCTAATTATGGGAAAAAGATCAGTGTAGAAATAGATACACATATTACGGGGGTAATGGAATTCAAAAACAATGTAACGGTAACTGTTGTGATGAGCTTTGATGTTTGGGATCCGACCTTACCAAGAATAGAGATATATGGCAAGGAAGGAACGCTATATATGAACGATGATGATCCATACGGAGGACCGAATATATTTGGCGGAAAATTATCTATAAGAAAAGGGAAGGATTCAGACTGGCTGGAGTTTCCAAGTCAGGTACCCAGGAGAGAACAGCTCAGTCCACTGGAAAATGTACCTCTTAAGTATGGTTATAACGAGAACAGCCGCGGTGTGGGTCTTGCAGATATGATATATGCAATCCAGTCTGGAAGAAAAAGCAGGGCAAGCGGGGAGATGGCATATCATGTTCTGGAGGCAATGTTCAGTTTTCTAGAATCATCCAAAGAGGGTAAGTACTATGAAATGAAAAGTACATGTGAAAGGCCGATGCCGCTAAAAATGGGACTTCCAGAATTTGTATTGGATCAATAAGAGACAAATCAGGACGCCATATTTGAAAATATAAGAATGATTAATATTCTATTTTACTTGGATTCTTACACAGTTACATAAGTGTATTAATGGTATAGTTGACGATATCTAAAAATTTAATAGAAGAAGGAGTGCATAAATGAAAAGGAAAGCTTTGATTGTTTACGGTGGATGGGACGGACATGAGCCGGAGAAAGTTGCTTATATTTTTAAAGGGATACTTGAGGAAAGTGATTTCGAAGTGGAATTGTCGGATACGCTGAATGTATACAGCGACAAAGAGAAATTGAGAAGTTTAAATCTTATTGTTCCACACTGGACGATGGGAGAATTGACTGTTGAACAATTAGATTCAGTATTGGGAGCAGTTGCAGGCGGTGTTGGAATTGCCGGTTGTCACGCTGGTTTATGTGATGGATTCAGAAGTAGCCCTGACTGGCAGTTCATGGCAGGCGGACAATTGGTGGCACATGTCGGTGCAGCGGGAATTGATGGGAAAGGGATTGAATTCGAAGTTAATGTAAAGAATAAGAATAATCCTATAATGTCAGGAATCAATGATTTCAAGGTTTATGATGAACAATATTATCTTCATGTAGATCCTGCAGTCAATATACTGGCTACGACTAAAGTTCCTCCCCTGAAAGGAATTTTTAAATCGGAAGGAAAGGCGGGGATGAACTTTGATTTTGGCTTTGGAAATTGGAATTTTTCGGAGAACGCTGCTTTGGCAGGTCCCCATGCAGATAATGGCCCTGTTGAGATTCCTGTTATCTGGACAAAATATTGGGGTAAAGGACATGTATTTTACAATTCTTTAGGTCATGATGAAAAAAGAACTAATTCTGAACCTTCCCTGACTATTACAAAAAGGGGATTTTTGTGGGCTGCAAAAGAATAAAAATATAATATCCGTTAATTGAATTGATCAGTTTGTAAAGGCTGAGAAGAATTATTTATTTTATATTGAAAGGGATGGTTGTTATGCCAATTAGACCAAGTAAAAAAACTTCGGCAGCTAAAATTCTTAAGTATGGTATGGTGGGAGGAGGACCGGGATCTTTTATAGGAGACGTTCATAGAAGGGCAATAGCTCTTGAAGGAAAAATAAAACTTGTCGCGGGATCATTCTCTGATCTGGATTGGGAAACATTGGAGACGGGTGAGAGTCTTGGGCTGGATAAAGATCGCATTTATCTGACTTATCAGGAAATGGCCGAAAAAGAAGCGGCCCGTGAAGATGGGATAGATTTTGTAACAATAGCTACTCCAAATTTTTTACATTACGACATTGCGAAAACATTCTTAAAAAAGGGTATTAGTATCGTATGCGAAAAGCCAGTAACGACAGATCTTGATCAGGCTTTGGAACTTAAAAAATTGGCCAGGGAATATAACTGTCTTTTCGCGGTGACATATACTTATACCGGTCATGTAATGGCTAAAGAAGCCCGGATAATAGTCCAGAGAGGCGATATAGGGGACGTGCGCATAGTAATGGGCGAGTATGCACAGGATTGGCTGGTAGATACCGTCGAAAAAGAAGGCAACAGACAGGCTAAATGGAGAACTGATCCAAAACAGGCAGGTAAATCGAATTGTGTTGGAGATATTGGCAGCCATATAGAAAACCTCGTAAGTTTTATAACCGGGCTCAAGATAAAGAAACTGATTGCAAACATGGATACATTTGGTGCAGGCAGGAGGTTGGATGTCAATTCCGAAATACTGCTTAAATACAATAATGGGGCAAGCGGCTGCTACTGGTGCTCCCAGGTGGCAATAGGCTATGATAATGCCCTAAAGGTACGTGTATTCGGTACAAAAGGAACCGTGGAATTTGACCAGGAAAACAGCAATTACCTTAAAGTGGTTATAAAAGGGCAACCTCCACAAATTTATTCCAGAGGTTGCGGATATATATCTCCGGAAGCTGCGGCATTTTCAAGAATTCCCTCCGGACATCCCGAAGGATACTATGAGGCGTATGCAAATGTTTACTCCGCTTTCGCGGATGCACTGCTAAAAAAACTCTCAGGTGTAAAAGTAGACGAATCCAGGGTAGGGTATCCAACCATAGATATGGGTATTGACGGGGTAAGGTTCATTACAAAAAGTGTAGAGAGTATGAATAAGGGAAGTGTATGGGTAGATATAGAGTAGATATTAAAGGCAACTATATAATTTAAAAGAAATGAGGTGACTGAAAAATGAGACCAATTACAATTTTTACGGGACAGTGGGCTGATTTGCCATTTGAAGAAATGGGTAAAATTGCTTCCGGAATGGGTTATGAGGGATTGGAACTTGCAACTTGGGGGAATCATATAAATCCTAAGAAAGCAGCAGAAGATATGGACTATGTAAAGAAAATCAAAGGTACCTTAAAAAAATATAATCTGCAGACATGGGCCATAAGTATACATCTATCGGGGCAGCTGGTAGGAGATGTAATTGATAAAAGACACAAAGGATTTGCAGCACCTACTGTTGCTGATGATCCTGAAGCAATAAGAGAATGGGGAATACAGGAAGTCAGGTACACAATCCAAGCTGCAAAAAATCTGGGCATCAAAATAATAACAGGGTTCATGGGTTCACCTATCTGGAACTACTGGTATTCCTTCCCTCAAACCTCAGCGGAAATGATAGAAGAAGGTTACAATACTATAGTGGAAAGATGGACACCGCTATTAGATGAGATGGATAAATATGATATAAGATTTGCCCTGGAGATACATCCGACCGAAATAGCATTTGACTATTATACATTTATAAAACTTCTTGAAGCTTTTGACTACAGGAAGACTCTGGGAATGAATTTTGATCCCAGCCATCTTCTGTGGCAGGGAATCAAACCTCACCTTATGATAAGAGAGCTTCCTGATAGAGTTTATCATGTGCACATAAAGGATGTTTCTGTGACTCTGGATGGATTAAACGGGATACTTGGCTCACATCTGGAGTTCGGCAAAACCAGGAGAGGCTGGAATTTCCGTTCGCCAGGTAGAGGAGATGTGGACTTTTCATCTATTATTCGTGAATTAAATGAAATAGGGTATGACGGCCCACTTTCTGTGGAATGGGAAGATTCTGGTATGGAAAGGTTAAGGGGTGCTTCAGAAGCATATGACTTTGTAAAAAAAATAAACATTACCCCGAATGTAGGAGCATTTGACGATGCTTTAAAGAGTGATTAATTCTGAAGATCACAGATACTTTTAATTTGAAAAAGATTTAATTAAAAAAGCATAAGGTTTTTAAATGGAGGCTTGATATGAAAGAGTATTTTCCTAATATAGGTAAAGTAAGATATGAGAACGATAAGTTCAAAAAGGGCTTATGTTTCAGGCATTACAATGCTGATGAAATGGTAGGCGGTAAAACCATGAAGGAACAACTAAAATTTTCGATGGCCTATTGGCATACCATGTGTGCAGAAGGAGGAGATCCATTTGGGTCAGGTACCGCTCTTCGTCCCTGGCATGGTACTTCTAATCCGATGAAGATGGCAGAAGAAAAAGTATATGCGGCTTTTGAACTTATGCAAAAATTGGGGATAGAATATTTTTGTTTTCACGATAGAGATATAGCTCCTGAGGGCGATACGCTGTCTGAAACTAATAAGAATTTAGATAAAATAGTAAGATTGGTAAAGAAGATGATATCAGAAACAGGAATTAAAGTTTTGTGGGGTACAGCAAACCTTTTTAACAATCCCAGATTTATGCACGGGGCTTCAACCAGCTGTAATGCTGATGTATTTGCCTATTCAGCGGCGCAGGTTAAAAAGGCAATGGAGATAACAAAAGAACTTGGCGGTAAAAATTATGTCTTCTGGGGAGGCAGAGAAGGTTACGATACACTGATTAATACAAATATGAAATTAGAGCAGGATAATATGGGATATTTTATGCACATGGCCGTAGATTATGCAGATAAAATAGGATTCGATGGGCAACTTTTAATTGAACCCAAACCAAAAGAACCTACCAAACATCAATATGACTTTGATGTGGCCTCGGGTATAGCTTTTTTAAAATCATATGAACTGGATAAATATTTTAAATTTAATGTAGAAGCAAATCACGCGACGCTTGCAGGGCATACTTTCCAGCATGAGTTAATGGTGGCCAGAATAAATGGAATGCTGGGATCCATAGATGCAAATCAGGGTGATTTATTGCTTGGATGGGACACAGATCAATTTCCTACAGACTTATATTCAACAACTCTTTGCATGTATGAATTATTAAAGATGGGAGGCTTCAAAAAAGGTGGATTGAATTTTGATGCAAAAGTAAGAAGAGCGTCTTATAAACCGGAAGATATATTTTATGCCCATGCGGCAGGAATGGACAGTTTTGCAAAAGGCTTAAAGGCGGCGCAGAAAATGTTGGAAGACGGTATATTCGAAGAGTTTATTTTAAAGAGATACGAAAGCTATAATAAAGGTATAGGTAAGAAGATCATACAAAAAAACGTAGATTTTAAATCTCTTGAAGAATATGCACTTGGATTGGAAACAATAGAAAACTCTTCCGGCAGGCAGGAATATCTGGAGGGCCTTTTAAATGAATATATAATGAATGTGTAGTAAAAAATATATTAAGGGTTTATGGTAATTATATATAAAAAGGCTATTAATGGATTATCCCGCAGCTTTTGACGTAGGAGCCACATCAACAAGATGTATAATAATGGATAATTTCAAAAGAGTTATTATACAAAGATGTCTGCAGAGAATACAGAGATTTACACACTCTATTATTTCAAACAACTTTTTATATATTTATATTAAAAAGTAAATAAGAATCTGCCTTTGGAACGGTGGGAAATATTATTATGGTAAATAATATTTTCTTTTGTTCCATTAGTGATAAACCATTTTACAGACATACACTGCATAACTTTTTTATCGGCACTATTTATTTGCAATGGTTTGCATATTTTATTGTTAGGTATATCTGCCTCTATTAACATTTCCCTTTTTAAAATTTTTAACTTAAATATATCGGTAATTATTTTTGTTATAGAATTATTTAGTATAATTCCATTATCTACTTTTTTAAAGATACTATGAGGAAAGAAAGATATTCCGAAATTTACAGGTTCATTGCCAATCTTTCCTAAACGTTCAATAACTATAACTTTATCATTTTTGCCAAGATCCATTATTTTTTTCAATGTATTTGAATTTACAATAGAAAAAGGCTGCATTCCTCAATTAGCTGCTTGCCACTGGAGGAGTTTGAGGATATATTTATTAAAAATAAATCCTGTGATTCTGTAAATGCTGAATTAGCCAGTAGTATGATCACTTATGATAATAATGTAGCTTTTAATTGATATTCTCCTGAATATTAAGTAACATTGCGATAGTGAAAATTGAATATATGCTCCGAATCTTCAGTTCCCTAATAAGCCAGAGTCGAGCAGAATCAAGGGCTTAAGGGCTGATGATCGATAGGGTATAACTGGAAACGGTTATGCCTCCCGTGTTTGGAAAGGAGTTTAAAAACACAGTTTTAATGCCTGATTGCTCCTTTCCGATTTAAAAACGGAAAGGAGTTTTTTATTGGGTATATTTAACCTATCAGGTATTTTTGTTTTTGGATAAAGAGCTATTTTAGAAAGGATGGAATTAAAAAATGAAAAAAACAGCTGTCATCTGTATTGTGCTTCTGGTTGTTTTAACAGGTCTATCTGCTATATTTTCCGGATGCAGCAGTCAGAAGGATACAGAAGGGGTAATATCCAAAAATCAGTCGGACCAGGAGTCGCAGCAAACTCTCACAGTATCCTATCTTGGTGAAGATAAGATAATCAGCATGGATGAGATTATGCAGCTTGAGATGGTTGAGCGGAAAGTTATGGCAGAGCCTAAGGAAGGCGAGGAAAAAACAGAAAGATCTGTTAGGGGTGTCATCCTTGATGATGTATTTCAAAAATTCATTGGAGTTGCCCAGGCCGATCTTTTTGCCATAAGGTTTGTTGCAGGGGATGGATATGCCATAGAGGTTGCAAAGGATCTGCTGCAGTCAAAGGAAATCATACTTGCATATGAAATTGACGGAAAACCGCTTGAAGATTATGAAAAACCTCTAAGGTCAATAGTACCTGAAGTTTTTGAAATGTACTGGGTGAAAAACCTTGTCAAAATAGAGGTTGTAGAGGAAAGACAACAGGCTCAGATCAGCCGAATAATACTTATAGAGACAAGGATAAACGGGATACCGGACTACGAATATGTATACGATGACAGCAGGGACAGGGCTGTTAAAATCGCGGACCTGCTCTTTGATTTTGGAGACGAAAAAGTATCGGACACAGTGTACATGCTCTCAATTGACGGGCTTGAAAAAAATGAAAAGCTGACTCTTTTCAAAGATGCACTTATTAAATATACAGGTGAGCATGCTCCGGTATTAACTGCAGAAGATATACCCAGAGGTATGTGGGTAAAACAGATATTATATTTTATATATGGCAATTCAGCATATTTTTCCACGGTCAGCGGTTTTGGGACGTTCTCTGTATCTGATGTTGACGGAAAGTCAGTAATAAAACTTACGGATGTTTTCAGCAGATGCGGTATAGCGGATTCGGAGAAGTACATATTCAAAGCGGTTGATAATTATTCAGCGGAGATAGAAAAAGACTCAATTAATTCAGGATATATATATACCGGGGATGATGGACTGCCTGCTGTATTTTTTGAGGGATTACCCAAAAATACTTCTATAAAAGACCTGGTTTATATAGGGATTTCAAATTAACGGAATCTATCAGATAAAACCAGTTCTAATAATAAAAATATAAATAAATTAAAAATAAAAAACATGAAAGAAAAAGAAATGAATAAATTTATACCGATTATTCTGGCTGTTATACTGGTATTTTCTCTTACCGTAATGGCAGGGTGTAAAGCTGAATCAGGGGGAAGTGCAACCGAAGCTGAATGGAGTATTTCTGTCACTGATGCAGGTGGAAAAACTGTAGAATTTACTAATGCTGATGCGGGCAAACTGGAAATGGTTGAGATTGAGGCAAATCTTGTGAAAAAAGACGGAAGCGAAGTCAGTATTGAAGACGGGCTTGTGCAGCTTGTTGCTGCAGCCCTTCCGGGAAGCTTCTGGATTAAGAATGTGGCAAAAATATCAGCAGTAAACTAATAAATGTATCAAACAACTGAATTATATTAAGATTATATTTTATGAGATTTACTCTGAATCCGAAGGGATTTTTCAAAAAATTTAGTGTCTTCGACCTGATAATAATGGCAATAGTCGCTGCGCTTGGGATTGCCATGAAGCCGATAATAGTTCCGCTTGTCCACATAATAACAGGACCGCTATTCATACCCGGAGGAGCAATTGCTGGCGGGTTTTATATGATGTGGATAGTGATAGGTGCTGGAATTGTAGGCAAGCGGGGCGCAGCGGCTATTATTGCCATCGTCCAGTCAATTATTGTCCTTGCGGTTGGAGTTGTTGGCACACATGGGATAATAAGTCTTATCACATATTTAGCACCCGGTATTGCTGTTGAGCTTTTATTCCTTATAACACGCCAGAAGGGTGATAATATTTTTTCATGTTTTTTTGCCGGAATGGCAGCAAATCTTGCGGGAACCGTACTGACCAATTTTGTTTTCTTTAAGCTGCCTCTTGTTCCTCTTATGCTGACACTTGCAGGAGGTGCACTGTCCGGAGGTCTTGGAGGACTGATAGCATATGCTGTGATAAAGTCAGTACGAAAAATAAAAGGCATTAAAACGACAGGAGAGTCAAAATAACAAATAAGAGGATGACTAAAATCAGAAAAAAAATAATAATTTCTATAATTGTATTTATAATATTTTCTATCGGAGTAGCCGGAGGCTACTTTTTGTTTGATATTACAGGGAATGAAGGTTTCATACCATCACTTAATGTCAACGGAGATTTGAATAATGCTCTGACAATAAATAATCTTGATTTTAGTGATAAATGGCAGACCCTGGATTATAATAATAAAAAAATAAATGTGGTCAAACTCGGGGATTTATTGGATCTGGCAGAGCCTTTGAGCCAGAATAACATTATATACTTTGTAGGGAAAGACGGCAGGGCATCTGCGATTTATGCTGACAGCCAGGAACAGATAGAAAAGTCCTATATAAGTTTTAATAGTGAAAACGGATGGGAAGTAATAAATCTTGCTTATCCTGTTAATTCAAATATAAAAAGAATTAATGAAATAGTGGTAGTTATGAAAGAAAACAAAACTGGTTTCGGTTTAAATATAATAAGTCCGCTAAAAAACCTTATAAATATAACTCCCGGGCAGGTAGGACTTATCACAAGGAAGTATTTTGAGGATGCCGGTACTTCGTCAAAGTCAGGCAATGGTAATAATTATGAGTCAACTGTCTTTTCCGTAAGACAAACTTTTAATCTAAATGATATATTTGCTGCACTTAATTCCGGTGAACTTGGTTCTGCCTGGGTTGAGCCCGGTTATCCCGCTGATATGGATGAATTTCAGGATAAAATAATAATATACGGTTCTCAGGGACAGTACATGTTCACCGATACCGCAGGCTATTTTGAACTGGCTCACAACAACATTAATTATGTAGACCCTGTCCTTGATGAGACCATAGAAAACGTAAAGGGAGTAATCATGGACCCACCGGCAGCCAGTATAATGGATGTATATTATGATACAACAGGGCTCATATCGCAGGGCAGAAAGGTCATGTTAATAATCACTGATGGATTCGGGTATCACCAGTACCGCTATGCAATCGAGAATGGTTATGCGTCCTATCTTTCAAATCTTCCGCCTGCTGAGATTGCCGCATCTGTTTATGAACCTGTTTCTAATTCAGGGCTGGCAGCAATGTTTACCGGAAAGCCGGGAAGCGAAAGCGGCATATATACAAGAAAGACAAGGGAACCGCAGATACCCACTATTTTTGGATACCTGCTTGAAAAGGGTAAAAAGGCCATGATTATTGAGGGAGATATCCAGATAATAAAACTTGAAACGGATACTGAACTTCATACAGACTTAAACTCCAATGGCACAATTGATGATGAAATAATGGAAGCTGCACTTTCTGCAATTTCCAGTGATGAATTTGATTTTATCGTCGTGCATTTCCACAGCATAGATGACAGCGGTCATGATTATGGCGACATTTCAAAAGAAACAATGGAAACAATAAGAGAGATTGACTTATATATTAAAAAACTGGCATCAGCATGGACAGGAAAAATAATAATAACTTCTGACCACGGTATGCATGCAACTGATGAAGGCGGATCTCATGGCGAGTTGAGGTTCGAGGATATGATTGTCCCTTATATTATTTTTGATAGTATACCTGAAAAATAGGACAGTAAATATATGAGACTACAGGATAAAATTTACAGGATGCATTATATTTTTTAGTTTTAACCGGGGGTTTGTAATTGATGAAAAAGAGAAATATTATAATAATAGTCGCAGTGGCTGTTGTGCTGCTTGTAATAGTAGGAGTTTTTGCATACCTGAA
>Ga0307425_1000930_pt1 | contig 18171 bp, 18 predicted proteins | sample SalMarWE160330MG_FD_202152 | JGI IMG/M metagenome (GOLD analysis project Ga0307425, IMG submission 202152) | Salt marsh sediment microbial communities from the Plum Island Ecosystem LTER, Massachusetts, United States - WE1603-30 | ecosystem: Environmental > Aquatic > Marine > Intertidal zone >...
GATGCTGTACGGCGCGATATCCTCTTCAAGCAGGTCGACGACGCCTACGCCACCATCATGCGCCAGTCCTACTTTGCGCTATTCGAGAAACAGGCACACGAGATGGTGGCCAGGAACGCATCGGTGGACGAGCTTTCTGCGGCCTACTTCGAGAACCTGCAGGAACAGTTCGGCGACTCGCTCGAGTTAAGCGAGGAGTTCAAATGGGAGTGGGTCTCGATCCCACACATCTACCATACGCCCTTCTACGTCTACGCCTACGCCTTCGGGCAATTGCTGGTGCTCTCGCTGTACAAGCAGTTCAAGCAGGAGGGCGAGTCCTTCAAGCCCAAGTATCTCAAAATCCTATCGGCGGGCGGCTCTGAGGCCCCGGCCAGGATCCTGCGGGGGGCCGGCATTAATATCGAATCCGCGGCCTTCTGGCAGGGCGGTTTTGACGTGGTCGATGGGTTGGTGAAACAATTGGAAGAGCTCAAATAACAGAATAGCAAAAAAGAAAAAAACAAAAAGCAAAAAAAGCCCTGCGCCTTTGACGGACGCAGGGCTTTCCAGTTGTATTGGAACCGATTGTTACGGCCTGGTGATCTCGAAATAATCGAACTGGCCGACCAAATCGCCCTCGATTCCCTTGGGGTCGCTGTTCGTGACGCCGATACCAACCTTAGTGAAGTCAAAGTATGACCCGCCGTAACGGCCGATGCGCTCGAACTTGTCCGGCGCAGTGCCGTAATACCCGCTTAGCACGTCTCCTTCGCGTGTCAGTCGGAGATACACGTCTGTGGCCTCAGTCTTTGCGCTGTAAGACCCGGAAGCCCCGCTGATCTTGAATTCAAAGAAGAAGCCATTTCCACCGGTGTCACACAGATCACAATACCCTCGATTGATCGCCACATAGTTTTCGATATCTTCATAAAGAAAGAGTGTAGCCTGTTGAAAGTTATTCAACGGCTGGGTTTTCAGATGAATGGTTATGATGAAATCTCCTCCCGGCAATGGACGCCACAACAGGTTCGATTGCGGCTGTTCGTTCAGCAGGGAACTATCCTCGCCCATGATCTGCAGCCAACCGTCGTCTGTGAAAGTCCAGCGCTCTGGATTCTCGTTTTCCCATTCCCAGCCGGGCCCCAACGCCTCTGTGAAGTCGTCGCGGAAGAGCTGGTTCTCAGGTGTCGCGGTCGGTTCAATTATCGGGGCCGGCTCAGGCGAAGGTTCTGGGGGTATCGTGGGTTCAGGCGCCGTCGTAGGGAGCGGGGGTGGTGGTGCCGGTTCTGTCGTGGCCGGCGCGCCGCAGGCAGTTACCACAATGAGAGTGCTCAGAAGTAGGGTTGCTATGTGTTTGTGTTTCATATTTTGTTCCCTTCAGGATTTCACATAATGGTTTTATATACCACTTACGCATTATACCAAGGCCAAAAATTTTATCTACAAATAAACGGAAAGCGAGTTCTGACTCGTCCTGCTGTCAGCCATCGAACTCTCTAGTCAACCCTAGGTATATCAATCCATTCAATTAGACAACTGCCAGGCTCCCGGCGGTGTGCAGGTATAATCACGGGCATGAGCGAACTGTCACCCACAAAAATACGTCGGGCCACCCCGGCCGATATCCCTGAATTAGCCGAGCTAGCCGGCCAGCTGGGCTATTCCTCCACACCTGAGCAGGTGGCACCGCGCTTCGAAGCACTGACCGGAAAGCCCGACGAAAACGCCCTATTCGTAGCCGAGGTGGAAGGGCGTGTGGCCGGCTGGGTGCACGTGCATCTGTACAGCCTTTTGGTGGACGATCCCGAAGCGGAGATCGGTGGACTGGTGGTGGACGCCAGCCGGCGCAGGCAGGGGCTCGGCGCACAGTTGATGGAAGCAGCAGAAACCTGGGCAAGCGAAATGGGTTGCCCCAGCGTCTACCTGCGCTCGAATACCAAGCGTACAGAGGCTCACACCTTTTACAAGAACCTGGGGTACAGCCTAGTAAAAAGCCAGTACGCCTTTCGCAAAGAGCTTAAATGATTCCCTTGCATCTGAAACTTTCCGGTTTTCTCTCTTATCGAGATCCGGTTGAAGTAGATTTCACGACCTTCAACCTGGCCTGCATCTCCGGCCAGAACGGGGCGGGCAAGTCCTCATTGCTGGATGCCATTACCTGGGTTCTATTCGGGCAGGCTCGCAAGCGCGACGAGGCGCTCATCAACCTGGCATCGAGCGCGGCCGAAGTCACATTGACCTTCCAGTACGAGGGCGCCATTTACCGTGTGCTGCGCTCGATGCCAAGGGGCAAGACCACCACGCTTGAATTCCAGGTCCTGGACGAAGGACCCGAGACTAGCGAACGCCCACTTTCCGAAGTCCTCGACCAGGCGGCATGGCGCCCGCTTACCGAGCGCACGCTTCGCGAATCGCAGGCGCGTATCGAGCAGGTGCTGCGGCTGGATTACGAAACCTTCATTAACGCCGCCTTTTTCTTGCAGGGCCGGGCTGACCAGTTCGCCCAGCAGACCGCCAGCAAGCGCAAAGAAGTGCTGGGTAACATCCTTGGGCTGGAAGCCTGGGAGGGCTATAAAGACCTGACCGCCGAGCGCCGTCGCGCCCTCGAACGTGAGATCGAAACCATCGATGGGCGCCTCCTCGAGATCGAGACGGAATTGGCTGAGGAACAGCAGCGCAAGACTCACCTGCAGGAATTGGAAGGGCAGTTGCAGAGCCTGGCTGCCGCGCGCCAGACACAAGAATCCCTGCTGGAAGCGTTGAAACAATCGGCCGCCTCGCTTGAAAAGCAGCGCGTGCTGGTGAAGACTCTCGCTGGTGCCCTGGAACGTGCCGAGTCGCAACTTGATGATCTGCAGACCCGCCTCACCACCAAACAAGCTGAGCGTACCAATTTTACAGACCTGGTGCAACGCGCCGTAGAAGTGGAATCCGCATACCAGGACTGGCAGGGTAACCGCAACGACCTGGCGCGCCTGGAGGAGACCGCGGCGCAATTCCATGAACACGAGGCCCGGAGGCAACCCTTGTTGCGAGAGATCGAAGCGGAGCGTGCCAGGCTCGAACAGGAGCAACAAACACTCGGGCAGCAGCGCGACCAGATCGACGAGCAGGCCTCCGGTATCCAGGACTTGGAGACACAGGCTGAATCCGCCAAGCAGGCTATGAAAGAAGCCAAGGCGCGGCTGACCGAACGGCAGGAATTGGAAGGACAACTGGCGCAGGCGCGTGAAAAACAGGTAGAGTTAAAAGCTGAGAACCAGGGGCTCAAGGTCCAGATGGGCGAATTGAAGGCGCGCATTGAGCAATTGCAGGCGAGCGAAGGCGCCACCTGTCCCCTGTGTGGGCAGGCGCTTAGCGAGGCGCACCGCACCGAGACGCTCGGGCAATTGGAGGCAGAGGGCAAATCCCTGGGTGATCGCTACCGATCCAACACAGCTAACGCTGCGACCCTGGCTGACCAACTCAAGGACGTGCTGGCGCAAGTCAAAGCCCTGGATCCCGCCGAGGCGGAGCACCTGGCGTCCACAACTACCTTCACACAGTTGAATGAACGGCTCGAACATCTCAGAGCAGGGGCACAAACCTGGCAAAAGCAGGGAGCCAAACGCTTGAAGGAACTGGACCGGCTCCTGGAAAAAGGGCAGTACGCCTTACAGGCGCGCAAAGCGCTGGAGGTGGTGGACCATGAATTGGCTACGCTCGGTTACGACGCAGCGGCCCATGACGCCTTGAGGCAGGAGGAGCAACAGGCGCGCGGCGCGGAAGAGGCCTACCGGCAGCTGGAAGCCGCTCGCTCGGCCCTCAAACCGATCGAAGACGAGATCGCCAATCTCCAGGTTGAGATCAAGAAACGAAAAGCGGAAATCGACTCGCAACGCCAGGAACACGATGAGGCCGCGGCTTTATTGGCCGCCTCGGAGGCGCAGGCGCCCGATATGAACGCCGCAATAGACGAGCTGCTGCGCCTGCAGGAGCGGGAAAATCAGTTAATGCAGGAAGTAGGCGCCGCGCGCCAAAAGGTGGACGTGCTGGATGATTTGCGTGCGCGGAAAGTCGGTTATGAGGCCGAGCGCGAGAAATTGGGCCGCCGAGTCGGACAACACAAGACCCTGGAGCGTGCCTTCGGCAAGGACGGTGTCCCGGCTTTGCTGATCGAACAGGCGCTGCCACAGATCGAAACGCGGGCCAATGAGCTGCTCGACCGGCTGAGCAACGGAAGCATGAGCATTCGATTCGCCACCCAGGCTGAGTACAAGGATAAGAAGCGCGAGGACCTCAAGGAGACTCTCGAGATCCAGATCAGCGACGGTGCCGGCGTGCGCGACTACGAGATGTACTCAGGCGGCGAAGCCTTCCGGGTCAATTTCGCCATACGGTTGGCCCTCTCTGAGGTGCTGGCTCAACGCAAGGGCGCGCGTCTGCAGACCCTGGTGATCGACGAAGGCTTCGGCTCCCAGGACACGCAGGGCCGCCAGCGCCTGATCGAAGCCATTAACCTGGTGAAGGGTGATTTTGCCAAGATCCTGGTCATCACCCACCTGGATGAATTGAAGGACGTTTTCCCCAACCGCATCGAGGTGGAGAAGACCGAGCGCGGATCTGTGGTACAGGTAATTTAGCATTCAATGGTTTATGTAGTAACTTCCACCCTCGCCTTCTTCCTGGGGCTTGGTATCGTCACCTGGCTGCACGCCCACTACCAGCTCGATCTTGTAGTTGAGACGACGCCTCCGCCCAAGCAAGCTCCACCGGTTTCGGTGTGTATCCCAGCGCGGAACGAGGCGAGTACCATCAGCCGCTGCGTGGAAGCCGTGCTGGCGCAAACCTATCCGAACTTCGAAGTGATTGTGCTTGACGACCGCTCCACGGATGCCACGCCGGATATCCTTCGCCGCTACGCGGTTCAAGAAAACAAACTGAAAGTGATCAACGGTGTGGAATTGCCTCCGGGTTGGGCTGGCAAACCCCATGCCCTGACCCAAGCTGTGTCTGCTGCGCGCGGTGTGTGGCTGTGCTTTGTGGATGCGGACACCTTCCTCGAGCCGCAGGCGCTGGCTTCCATCCACGCGAAGGCGGTAGCCACCGGAGCCGATCTGTTCTCCATCATGACCCGGCAGATCATGCTTAGCTTCTGGGAGCGAGCCGTGTTGCCGCTGGTCATGACCGCGCTCTCGATCGGCTTCTCGCCGCGCAAGGTCAATGACCCGGAACGGGCGGATGCCATTGCCAACGGGCAGTTCATCCTCATCAAGCACGCGGTGTATGATGCCGTTGGCGGGCATGCAGCCATCAAAGGCTCGATCGTAGAAGACAGGGACCTGGCATTGCTGGTCAAAGGCGCCGGGTATCGCTTGGTTCTGGCCGACGGGCGGGGGGTTGCAAGCACGCGCATGTACACCTCCCTGGCGGAGATATGGGAGGGCTGGACCAAGAATATTTACCTGGGATTGCGGGACGAACGTCGGCTGCTCTGGTTGGGCGTCTTTGGAGCCTTCCTGGCTTTTACCGCCGCACTGCTATTGCCGCTATGGGTGGTACTGGGCCTCCTTCTGACAACGCCGGATCAGGTAGCCGGCGGGTGGGTGCTGGTCGAAGCGTTGTTGCTGTGGGAGTACGTTGTCTACTGGCGAAGCCGGGCCGTCCGCAGTATGGACCTGCCAGCCTGGTACGCACTGACCACTCCGCTCGGCGCGGGCGTTTTCGCAGCGATGATGGTTGCTTCCGCCTGGAAAGTGCTATCTGGTAAAGGGGTCACCTGGAAAGGGCGCACGTACGCTGGGCAACCATCCTCTCACGGCCTGGTCCCCTCACCCAAAAAGGACAACCACCAAACCTAGAAGGTTGTCCTTTTTATTTTGACGTTGAATCCGTATAAGAGCGGACTCCTGAGTCTCCAGAATAGGTTGATGAGATCTGTCTTCGTACCCAGGTCAGGAAAGGCTGAGTCCGCGCCTTAATTCCAGGGCTGCGCCCACTGCGCCAGCACGTCCGGATCTGCGATCTGGATGCGGCGCCTGTCCAGGCGGATCGCGCCGCTACGCTCCAGTTCCTTTAAAGAACGGGCTACAACCTCGCGCACCGTGCCCAGGCGGGCAGCCATCTGTTCCTGCGTCCAGTGGGCGCTGCTTTGTCCACTCAGATCTTCAGGGGGCAGCTCGCTGATCAGGCGTGCTAGGCGGTGCGTTACCTGGTAAAAAGCCATCTCGCTCACCCGCTTTACCAGCCCGCGCAGGTTTTGCGCCAGGTTGACGATCACCTTCTGAGCAAACTCGGAATGCTCGTTCAAAAGCTGGCGCAGAATGTCCGGTTCGATCACCCAGACGCGTGTGGTTTCGAGCGCCTCCAGGTTGACAGGGTTGCTGCCGCCGTCGAAGGTCGGGACTTCATTGCAGGTTTCGCCCTCCTGCAGCACACGCACAATGTACTGCCGCCCTTGAGATGAAAGGCGGTAGATCTTGACGAACCCCTGGTCGATGATGTGCAATCCCGCACAGGCCTCCCCTTCCCAGAAGAGCACCTCTCCGCGTTCGTACTCCCGCATCTGCATATGGTCTGCCACACGAGCCAACAGTGCTTTGTCTAACCCTTCAAAGTACTCGTTGCGCCTGAGTCTGGCGATCTTCTTGGAATTCTCAACCGGAAGGGTGTGCATGGATCATTGCCCCAGCATGAGCTTATCGATGCCGCGGTCGATCTCCCAGGGATAAACGATGTAGGCATCCGTGATGGCGGCATAGTAATCCGGGCGCACATGGCCGAACAGGCTACGGTGGGGGTTGAAATGCAGCACGCAGGTTTCCGGAAAACCGCCCGCAGCTGAGACGCGGTTCTTGACCGCCGTGATGGTTCTTCCGGAGCCCCAGACGTCGTCCACGATCAGAGCAGGGCGGCCGCGCAGCAGATCATTCGCCGGAAACTGCATGAATTCCGGCCAGGCCATCAATTTAGTCTTGTTCTGATCGCTTTGGGCCGGGAAATCGACGGCTGCCGTCAGCAGGTGTGTGATGTTCATGGCCTCGGCCAGCATGCCACCCGGAATGATGCCCCCGCGCGTGATCATGACCATGGCCGTGAACTCACGTCGGAACTGCGGCAGCAGGTGATCGATCAGGCCATCGATATCACCCCATTTCAGGACCTCGCGGCGTGCAGGTGTTGTCATGCCTTAGCCAAGGACGGCTGCCAGCGGAGCCGGCGCTGCCACCTGGATGGCCTGCCCGGCCACCTGGGCGCTTTCCACATCCCGGGCCCACAGATACAGGCAGGTATGGTAAGCGATGCCAGTATAGGAACTGATCACGCTGGCCACCAGCACGAAAACGAAGAAGATGAATCCCCCTAGGCCGATCCCGAGCACCAGGCCCAACACCTCGCTGCCCAACAGGCTGATGATCCCGTAACCGATTCCCGCCCCGATGAGCGCGCCGGTCACACCTAACACAAATCCGATCAGTCCGGTCACCCAGCGCACCCCGACGGTACTGATGCCAATCAGCAACAGGTTTTCCTTGGTGATCTTCCATACGCGCTGCGCGCCCTCTTTGAGGTTGAGGTCATCGATCACCATGGCCGGCAGGATCAAGAAGGAGGCTTCAGTCCACAGGACCTCGAGCAGGCCAGCTGCCGCACTGGCAATCCCTGCCAGCACATTCCCGCCGCGACGGTTGCGCCGTTGGGCAAGGCTCTTGACCAGATTGACCGCCGTCGAGGCAGCCGCCAATGTCAGGATATCGAAGAAATCACGCCGCACGATGCCCCAGGCTCTGTCCATGCGACCATCGCCCTCTGCCAGGTAGCCGTAGATCAGGTAAGCGGTCATACCTGAGAACACATAAGTGATCACAAAATTGACAAAGACCATCAGCCCACCCAATATGAAAGTGAGCACCTGCCCGAAAGTCGAATCGCCCAATAACAGGTAGGAGCCTGCAATGGGAATAATACTTAACGTGGAGACAACCAGCCCGATCATCAGGGCGTACAGCGAAGGTTTGATCAGGTCTTTATCTTTCAAGACCATTTGCCAGGCCTGCATCAGGAAGGACCAGCCGCGACTGAAGCTTTCCATATTTCACTCTCCTACCTATAGTATGCTTTGAAAATTGGATAGCAACCTTGATTATAGCAAACTTATCGGGTCGACTTCAACCCGCCAACCTTCCGGGAGGCGTCCCCGCAGCAGACTGAGCGGGTCCGGCCCGCGCAGCACGATCTGCCAGCGGTACTCGCCACGCAGCCTGGCGTAAAAGCAAGGTACAGGACCGATCAGATCGGTCTGACGCCGCTCCCCGGCTTCGATCCAGTCTTGCAGTTGGTCAGCCAGCGCGCGCGCCTGCGCTTCTACCTGGGGGGCATCACGGTGGCGGATCTCAAGCCGCACCAGGCGCGAGAACGGCGGGTAGCCCAACTCGCGGCGGCTGGCCAGCGCCCGTTGGTAGAAACCCGCGTAGTCATGTCCAGTTGCAGCAGCAATGATCGGGTGGTCCGGCTGGAAAGTCTGCAGGAGCACCCTGCCGCCGCGGGCACTGCGACCGGCGCGACCGGCGACCTGCGTCAGCACTTGGAAGACACGTTCTTCCGCGAAAGGATCGGGTAGGTTCAGGCCCACTTCCGCCAGCACCATCCCGACCAGCGTAACCAGTGGTAGATCCAGGCCTTTGGCCAGCATCTGCGTGCCAACTAGCACATCCGCACGATGGGAGGCGAAATGGCTCAGGATGATCTCGTGAGCCTCCTTCTGGCGCGTGGTCTCCCAGTCCCAGCGCAAGATGCGCGCTTCAGGGAAGAGCGTCTCCAATTCCGCTTCCACCCTTTCGCTGCCCAGGCCGTATTCACGGATCTGGGTGCTCCCGCAGGCCGGGCACTTTACTGGCTTTTGGCGGGTATACCCGCAGTGATGGCATTCGAGCCGTTCCCCGTCCTGGACGTGGAAAGTCAGAGGTGTGTCGCATCGCGGACATGTCAGGGACTGGCCGCAGTCGCGGCAGAAGACGTAGGTGGCTGTACCGCGCCGGTTAAGGAACAGGATGGCCTGCTCCTCTCGCTCCAAGGTGGCTTGCAGCGCATCGGAGAGCGCGAGGCTGAAGATGGAGCGGTTCCCGGCCTTGAGTTCCGCGCGCATGTCCACCACCGACACCGGCGGCAGTCCGGGTGAGCCCTGCAGGTCGTCATCGTGCGAGATGCGTTGAGGCAGCTCCAGGTAGATGCTCACCCCAGCCTGCGACTCCCAGCGCTGCGTCACACTGGGAGTCGCCGAGCCAAGCAGGCAGAGCGCCCCGGCCATTCGCGCATAAGATTGGGCGGCAGTCGCCGCCTGGTAGAAAGGCGGTTCGGATTGGTAGTAGGAACCGTCGTGGCATTCGTCCAGCACGATCAAGCCAGGGTTCGGCAGCGGTGCGAACAGGGCGCTGCGTGGCCCAATGATCACCTTGAGTAAGCCGGCGCGTGCGCGGCGCCAGGTATCGTAGCGCTCGCCCTCCGAGAGCCGTGAGTGGATCAGCCCGACCTGCCCGGGAAAGCATGCCAGGAATCGCCTCACGGTCTGTGGGGTCAGCGCGATCTCCGGTACCAGCACAAGAGCCTGCCGGCCGCACCGGATGGCTTCGGCCGCTGCGCGCAGGTAGAGTTCCGTCTTGCCGGAGCCAGTTACACCGTGCAACAGCATGGGAGCCAACGGCCGACCGGATGCCAGCTCTTGAAAACCGTTTGTGATGGCCTCCCAGGCGCGCGCCTGGGAGGCCGTCAGGTCGAACTCAGGGTGAGGGTCCAGGCCTTTCTTCTCCACCTTTTCCAACGGATCGCGCCAGACCTGGTTCTCGCGCAGCACGATCAAGCCCCGCTCGGCCAGCTCCTGCAAGTCAGAAAGCTTGCAGCCGCTTTCGGCGTACACCCACGAGACGTTGACCTCCTCCAGTTCGCGCACCAGGCAGGCCAGCGCGGCTGCGCGGCGTTCTTGCGTGGCTGCCGTGCTGCCCAGGCCCAGCATGGCTGCCCAGGCCGCCTCGGGCGGGACGGCCAGTTGGGCCACACGAATGAACTTGGGACGCACGCGCGGCTCAGGTAGCACGGCCTGCTTTCCCAGCGCGCCGCGCTTCACCAGCCATTCAGCGGAGGCGCGCCAGTCTACCTGACGGAAATGCCTGTCGATTTGCCTGCCTCGGAGGGGGCCACGCCCCTCCAGCAGGGAAAGCAGGCGCGTCTGCACTTTGCCAATTTTTTCCAGCCTGGTGGCCCGGCCAGAAGCCAATGTGTAGAGCGTATCGGCCTGCTGGCCCAATCCGGGAGGCAAGAACAACCCGACAATCGCGCCCAGCGGCGCCAGAGTCTCCGCAGCCATCCAATCTGCCAGGCCGATCTGCACCGCGGTCATGACCGGTTCGGGGTCAAGCAATTCCAGGACCGGTTTGGTGTCTGCCACGGCCGGCTGACCCGGCAACTCAGTGACCACACCCTGCACGTGGCGCGCGCCAAAGGGTACGCGCACCAGCTGGCCTACGGCGGCCAGCCCCTCCAGTTCGGGAGGCAGATGGTAATCGTATTTCTTTGCGATCAAAGGCAGGTTGATCATCACGCGGGCATACATCTCTGAAATTATACGCCAGACGTGCCGAAGGTCATATTGCCTTGATGATTTGTTGCTGGTATAGTATTCGTGGTAGGTAGAGGAGGCTGCTTATGGAACCAACTTACCTGATTCTGGGTGGGATCGCCCTGGTGGTGGCAATGGCTCTGTACTTTGCGGTCGTGCGGCGCTCGCGAAAGGTCAACCTGACCGAATCGGGCGAGGACCAGCCGGAATGGATGCGCGAAACCCCGCCGCCTGAGACCATCGCAGCTACCAAAAAGGACCCCCAGCAGGGCCTGGCGAGCTTTGATCGCGAGGTAGGCGAGCGCATGGCGGCGCCCTTTGCCGAACAGATCGAAGACATCCTGCGCGTCAAACTGGCCAAGGATCCCTACCTCAAGCAATTCGAGATCGACCTTGGCACCAGCCAGGACGGCGGTCTTGAGATTTGGGTCAACGGCCAGGTCTACAACGAGATCGAGGCGCTGCCAGACAAACGCCTGAAGCGTGCCTTCAGGCAAGCCGTGGACCAGTGGAATAAACCCTGACGCAGGCGTCCGGCCTGGACATTCCCCTGTATGCTATACTGACTCCATGAAGGATGCGGGCATGCTGGCTTCCCTGCGTGCGCGCCTGTCGCGCTTGACGCTGTTCCAGCGCATCGCCATCGGAAACGCGCTCGTCATCGTGCTCGGGGCGGCCTTCGGCACGCTTTTCACTCGGCACCTGGCACAACAGGCGGCGGACGGGTGGCTGATCCTATTGTTTGCCAGCGGGGGTGTGCTGATCAGCCTGGCGCTAAACTTCTACATCGTCATGGCCGCCTTGCGGCCGCTGGGTGACCTGGGCCGGCTGGCCAAGCGTCTGCAAAGCGGGGGCGCCGTAACCCAGCCGGCAGCCCTTAAAAACCCCGACCCCTACACCTCGCGCATGGCGGATACCCTGCAGTCGCTCTTCCTGCAATTGGAGGAGCGCAACCGCGAACTGCGTGCCCTGTCTGAGCGCGCCCTGAACGCCCAGGAGGAGGAACGCCGCCTGATCGCGCAGGGTCTGCACGACGACACCGGCCAGGCGCTTTCGATGCTCATCATCCAACTCGACCGCATCGACGAACGCCTGCCGGCGCGCGGCAGGGAACTGAAACAGCAGGTAGCCGAGACTCGCGCCCTGGCCGCCAATGCGTTGGCAGAACTGCGCCGCATCCTGGCCGGATTGCGGCCGGCCATCCTGGACGACCTGGGGCTGGGGCCGGCCATCCGCTGGTACGCCCGCTCGCATCTGGAAGCGGCCGGCCTGCGTGTGGTGGTCAAAACGCCCAACCTGCCGCTGGAGCTGCCCCCGGCCCTCACCACCGCCCTGTTCCGCATCGTGCAGGAGGCCGGGGCCAACATCCTTAGGCACGCACAGGCGCGCACTGCCACGATCATCCTGCAGGTCGGCGCGGGCCAGGTTGAGTTGCGCGTTGAGGACGACGGGCGCGGCTTCAACCCGCAAAACGCTTCACGCGATGCAGTAGAATTGCAACGCCTGGGTCTGCCGGGCATCCGCGAGCGGGCGGAATTGCTCGGCGGGCAGGTCCAGATCACATCCAATCCCGACCAGGGCACGCGCCTGCGCGTGACCCTCCCACTAGGAGAGCCTCGTGGAGAAGATCAGCATCCTGCTGGCTGACGACCATACCATCCTGCGCAGCGGCATCCGCTCGCTACTGGAGGACGAGCCTGGCCTGAGCGTGATCGGCGAGGCTGAAGACGGCCGCACCGCGGTCAGCATGGCCTGCCAGCTCAAGCCAGACGTGGTCATCATGGATATCGCCATGCCGCTGCTGAACGGCCTGGAGGCCACGCGTCAGATCAAGGCACAGTGCCCGGGCGTACGCGTGCTGATCCTGACTATGCACGACAACGAGGAGTACATCCGCCAGGTGCTGGAAGCCGGCGCCATGGGTTACATCCTGAAGGATGCCGCGGCGCGCGAGTTGATCGGCGCCATCCGCTCGGTACACCGCGGCGAGTCGGTGCTCTCGCCGGCGATCACCCGGCTGGTTATCGAGGACTACCTGCGCTGGGGCGGGGTGCGCCCACAGCAGGAGGGTGACGTGCTCAGCCCACGCGAGCGCGAAGTGCTGCAGCTCATTGCGGAGGGCTACACCAATAAACAGATAGCCGAAATCCTGTCGATCTCCATCAAGACCGTACAGGCCCACCGCAACAACCTGATGCAAAAGCTCGACCTGCACGACCGGGGGGAGTTGATCAAGTACGCCATTCAGAAGAAGATCATCGAGATATAGCTCTTCCGGGGAATAATTTACACGTGCCGAGCGTCTAACCCAAAGGTTTGCCTTTTCGAGCAGGCACCGATAAAACGATGAAACGGCAGCCTGGGCGTGACGCTACCGGAAGGGGTATGGTTATTCAAACAATTCTGCAAGATCCTTGCAATGGGAAATATGTTCGTTTTCGAAGACGGGTTATAATCCTGAGCTATGTCGAAACGCTTTCTGATGGGCTCCATCCTGCTGGTGGTCGTCGCCGTGGGCGGCTACTATCTCTACCGCCTGTACCGCCCCAGCACGGCACGGCTGGTGACCTTCCGGGCCTGGATGGCCGACCCGGGAACGCACCCCGAGTGGCGATTGGCGACTGGCTCGCGCTGTGGTGATGCACCCTTCGTCTTCCCCACCGACGGCATGGTCGGTTTCCTGTGGGACGACTCCTTCCGCCCCGGCTACCGCCATCAGGGCATCGACATCTTTGGCGGGCAGGACGTGGGCCGCACGCCGGTCGTGGCCGCCTACCCCGGTTTCCTGACGCGCCTGCCGGACTGGAAGTCGTCCGTGATCGTGCGCGTGCCCTCCGACCCGCTCCAGCCCGGGCGGCAGATCTGGGTCTACTACACCCACATGGCCAACCAGGATGGGTCTTCCTATATCGTGCCAGACTTCCCACCCGGGACCTACGAGCAACCGGTCGAAACCGGAACGCTCTTGGGTTACCAGGGCAACTACTCCGGCGACCCGAACAACCCGACCGGTGTGCACCTGCACCTCTCGATCGTACGCGACGACGGTTCCGGCGGCTTCCGCAATGAGCTGGAGATCGGCAACACCTACGATCCCTCGCCCTACCTGGGTATGCGCCTGAACGCCAACCAGAACCCGGAGAGCGTACCGGTCTGCGAGTCTGGCTCATGAGCGCCTTCACGATGCGAGTTGCCCTGATCACCGGCGCGGGTAAGGGCAGTGGGCGCGCCCTGGCGGAGGCCTTCGCCGGGCAGGGCGCCATGGTCGCGGCCAACGACATCGCCCCCAACCACCTCGACCCGCTGGTCGCGGGAATCGTCGCGCGCGGCGGGCAGGCCAGAGCCTATGTGGACGACGTAGCCAAGAAGGTGGGGGCGCAGGCGCTCGTCAAGCAGGTGGAGGACGACTTCGGCCGCATCGATATTCTGGTCAACCATGCTGCGGTCGAGCCGCGCGCCACGCTGCTCGAGATGGACGAGTGGGACTGGCACCGTACCCTGGACGTCAACCTGACCGGCGCCTTCCTGATGACGCAGTCGGTCGGACGCATGATGGTCGCCCAGGGCAGCGGCGTGATCGTCAACCTGCTCGGCGCGCCCAAGGGACCCTCCGAGGGGCGCGCAGCCTACCTGGCCTGCCTGGCCGGGTTGGAGGCCTTCAGCCACCAGGCCGCGTTGGAACTGGCGCCGCACGGTGTGCGCGTGCACGCTGTCTCCACCACGGGCACCGAACTGGTCGACACTGTACTGGACCTGTGCGGGAGGAGCCTGTGAAGGAACTATTGGAATATCGTGAACGCCTGATCGCGCAACTGGCAGCCGCAAGCGAGGCATTCTGCGCGGCCTGCCTGGCCGTAAAAGATCCTCACGCCGCGCCTGCTGCAGGCGGCTGGAACGCCCACCAACTGGCAGCCCACGCCCGCGATGTGCAACGCAGGGTCTATGGGTTGCGCATCAAACGCACAGCAGAGGAAGACGACCCGCAGTTCGAGAACTTTGACGCCGATGAGTGGAACCGGACCCATTACCGCGCCGACGAGCCGCTGGAGGCCATCCTCGAGGAACTGCGTGCGGCTGTTGACGAATGCACCGGCCTGCTTCGCGCGCTGCCCCCGGATAACTGGAGCCGGACCTCCGGCCACGTGGTCTACTGCGGTGGCTTCACCCTGCAGACCTGGGTCGAACGCGCGCTGGCGCACGTTCAGGAACACCTGGACTCCGTGCGACAGCTGGCCTGATCGATATTCCCTACAATCTCCCCCGTAAATCCCCCGGACACTCCCCCGCCGGGGGGATGTGCTTTAAAGCCTTTATTGCTATGCTGGGAGCATGCCACGCCGAGGAACCTTTTCCCCACCCACCCTGCATAGATACGTTCGGCCAACCCGTCTGACCGCAGGAGAGCGCTATTTCTACTTCGCTCATCCGCCAGGCGGTGCCTTCCTGGGACCGGTGGCGGTCCTTTTCGAAGGCTACACCGCCGGTGCAGAGATGGTGGTGGTACGTCACGCAGCGGACGGGCAACGGATGCGCTACCCGCGCGCCGGCCTGTTCGAGCTGGAACAGTAGATAGAGCAACGAAAGAATGCCCCGGACATTCCTCCAGGGCATTTCTCTATTCGCTCAATTACTTTTTTTCTACGACCTTATTTTCTCAAACAATGCTTCAAGAGCCTTGTTGCGGACAACTTAAAGTGGACTGGGTAAAACCTTAGTGCCCTTCGTGTCCTTCGTGGTGAATTACTTCTCGTCCTCTTTTTCAAACACCTTGCGGTACTCCCCATACCCTTCCTCTTCCAGCCTTTCCAGCGGAACGAAGCGCAGCGCGGCCGAGTTGATGCAGTAGCGCAGGCCGGTTGGAGCCGGGCCGTCGTCGAAGACGTGGCCCAGGTGTGAGTCGGCGGCTTTGGAGCGCACCTCGGTGCGCGGCAGCAGCAGCTTGAAGTCCGTGCGCGTGTTCACGTTCTCCTCTTGCAGAGGCCGGGTGAAGCTCGGCCAGCCGCAGCCCGCGTCGTACTTGTCCAGCGAGCTGAAAAGCGGCTCCCCCGAAACCACGTCGACGTAGATGCCGTCCTTCTCGTGATCCCAATACTCGTTCTGGAAGGGGCGCTCGGTGGCTTCGTGCTGGGTCACTTCGTACTGTTGGGGGGTGAGGCGCTCGCGCAGTTCACTGTCTGATGGTTTGGTGTAGGTTTTCATGAGGATCTCCGATCGATTCGTTTCTGTTTAATGGAAGGCGTCATGAAGCTGTCTCTTACACGCAAGCCCGGGCGTAATGCTTTGTTAATGATTCTGGTCGCCAACCGCAGCTTAGACGAACTTATAGAAATCAAGCGACATATGGGCACCCACTACCTTAACCTCAGGACGCGCTTTCATGAACTCCCGTATGCGGGGTATGTGGGGGCCGATCAGTAGTCTTGATATCCAATCCGGAACATCATCAACGGCAACATTGAATGGGACTGCATCGCCGGCGTGGAGCACCCACGCATTTCCCTGACCGACAGCCACGCCGCAATGCCCGGGTGTGTGGCCGATCAAGGGAATCAGCCATAGTTCAGGCTCAAAGCCATCCAACCGAATAGCGTCGAAATTGTACCAACTCTCGCCATTCAACCTGTGAGGCAACCAATCCGGTCCATGTGCCCAATGGTCTCTGTTATAGCCAAAACCCACGTTCCCACTGAGGATATGCTCGAGCTCAGGTTGGTAAATGTGGACTTTCGCATGCGGGAAATCCGGCAAACCGCCAGCGTGGTCAAGATGCAGGTGTGTCATCACAATATGGCGCACCTCGGCTGGTGTGTAGCCCAACTGCTGAACCTGGTATAACGCAGTCTCATTGACATCTTTCGGTGACCGCATCGCAGCCGTGAAAAAGCGCATCTTTCGCCCGGAACTTGTATAATCGCCGACTCCAAATCCGGTGTCTATCAATACAAGGCCTTCGTTAGTCTCGACCAGAAGGCAGCTGATCCCACTTTCTACCCTTGGAAAGTATGGGAGAATTGTGCCGCAATTGAGGAATCTGATAGCCGTTTTCTTGCCTGTCACTTCTCCTCCGCAGCGCTCAGCCGCCACACCGCCAGCCCGAAGAAGACCAGCGCGTACCCCAACAGCGCGGCTGCCGGGAGCAGAACCGATTCGAACCCGAAGCCGCGGATCAGCACGTTCTTGAAGCCATCCATAGCCCAGGCCACCGGTGAAATGTGCCCGATCCTGGCGAAGGTTTCCCCCGTTACTTCCAGCGGTACCCAGGCGCCGCCAAATCCCGAGAACACGAACATCGGGATCAACGAAAAGGTGATGGCCTGTTCCTCGCTGCGCGCCACCACACCGATCAACAGGCCCAGCGCCGCGATACACAGGGCTGCGCTGAAAGCCACCAGGGTGGTGGCGCCCGGCGAGCGCAGGTAATCGATCTTCAAAAAGACCTGGCCGAAGGCAATCAGGATCGCGAACTGCGTGAAGATCAACAGGAAGATCGCCAGGTAATGCCCGAGCAAAATGTGCGTACGGCGCGCAGCGGTGGTCAGCAGGCGCTGCAGCGTGCGCGAGCGGCGTTCGGTCACGATGACCTGCGCGCAGGTCAGCAACCCGGCGATGGCGAACTGCAGCATCATGCCCGGCGCGGTATGCGCCAGAGCCTCGACCCCCTCGTCGGCGTTCGACAGCGCGCTGCTGGTGGTCTCGACGATGGCAATCGGCGGGTCATCCCAGGCCTGCAAAGTCTGTTCGAAGCCGTACTTGAACGGCAGGCGCTCGCCGTCAAGGTCCTCCATGATCGTGGCCGTGCGCACGGCCCCGTCCAGGCGGCTGGCCAGTTTCAGGAGCTCCGCTTCGACCGTCGTCCAGGCGGCGGTGCCGGTATCGGCGTAAACCACCAGCCGGGCGGTCCTGTCGGCCAGCATGGCCTTGCTGTAGCCCTCCGGGACGATCAGCGCGGCAGCCAAGTCGCCGTCCGCCACCTGTCGTTCCAGCCCGGCGACGTTCAGGGAACCGTCGTCGGCCAGGCGCAGCACATCCGAGTTTGCCAGCTGATCGTGCAGGGTCGCGCTGATCCATCGCTCGTCCCGGTTCAGGAAGCCGACCGGTAGGCGTGAATCATTAGCCCCACCGCCGCCAAACCCGCCGAAAGCGTACCCGAACAGGAACGTGAACAGGATCGGCAGCAACAGCAGGAACATGAAGGTCTTGAAGTCCCGCAGAAACTGCGTCAGGTCTTTCAGGGCGATGTCGAGGATGCGGGTCATGGAATTATCTCAATATTTATTACGCTGTACCGGAGGCTGCCCCTCCGGGATGCTGCGCGAAGCCCCCGGTCAAACCACTTACGCAGTCTGACGCCTCACCGTACTCGGCACACGAGTCTACACTCCTACGCATAACGGCGGCTGAATCTCCACACGCCGATGCCGAAGAAGGCGGCACTCCAGGCCAGCAGCACGAGCGTGCTCACCACCAGCTCACCGGGCCCGGCCCCTGCCAGGGACTGAATCAGCCCTCGCACCGCCCAGCCCTGCGGTACCAGCAGCGAGACCGTGTCGCCCAGCGTGGAGGCGGCCGACGAGCCCAACGCAAAGATGCGGATCATG
>Ga0307425_1000931_pt1 | contig 18162 bp, 18 predicted proteins | sample SalMarWE160330MG_FD_202152 | JGI IMG/M metagenome (GOLD analysis project Ga0307425, IMG submission 202152) | Salt marsh sediment microbial communities from the Plum Island Ecosystem LTER, Massachusetts, United States - WE1603-30 | ecosystem: Environmental > Aquatic > Marine > Intertidal zone >...
ATTCACCCTCTGGACCGGGATTCTTTACCGAGAAGTTACGTTAATACGCTAACCAGATACATTTTATAAAGGATAGGCATGCCGAGAATTGATGATTACAGGAAGGCGGTGGAGCTTGGAAAAAAAGATCTGAAGGATAAGAACCCAAAGCGTATTGCTGATCTTAGCGGTGCTGATTTTGTGGTCGATTCTGAGGGGAAGGTGGTAATTATCCTTAATTTCTTGAATAGGGATGTGGTCATTACGTGGCCCGATCTCCGGTTTTCCTATGCGGGATCTGATGAGGAACTACCTGTCCAGCAGCAGGTCTTGCTCCTCCATTATCTACACGGCTCCAAGGGGTCAAAGATACTTGATAAGTTGATTGCCTATCAGGAAGTTCCGGATGGTAAATTTTATCTGGATGCATTCGTGAGAAGGGCCAAAAATCCTTTGGTCCAGGCCTTTGGAAACCGTCCGGAGTTGCTTCAGAATGTGGCTATGGAGGCCTATGGTGCGGCTCCGGATGAACATGGTGATGCCTCTGTTCGGGTCCAGGCCCTGCCGGGGGTCCCTGTGGTCTTGATCCTCTGGCGGGGTGATGAAGATTTCCCGCCCGACGGAAATATCCTCTTTGACAAGAGCATCTCAGAGATTCTTTCGGCTGAGGATATCGCCTGGTTGGCCGGGATGGTCATCTATCCCCTCGTTGGCATGGCAGGGAAAGGGTAATAAAAAATATGGCGGTTCGTTTGAGGTTGAGGTGATCCTGTGGAATTGGCAGACTATTATGTTATCTTTAGGAGAATTGGTGAGGTGATTTGATGGCTTCAGATAATACACTGGTCGGTGTGCTTATGGGTAGTTCCTCTGATTCTGATGTGATGCAGGTGTGTATTGATACCCTCCAAGAGTTGGGAATTACCTTTGAGGTAAAGGTGCTTTCGGCACATAGGACTCCTGACCAAACAAGAGAGTACGCAATATCAGCGGCCGATAGGGGCATAAAGGCTATAATTGCCGGGGCCGGGTATGCCGCACACCTGGCTGGATTTGTGGCCTCTTATACCATTCTGCCGGTAATCGGGGTCCCAATAGATTCCTCGCCCTTTAGGGGAATGGATGCCCTTTTATCGACCGTCCAGATGCCCCCGGGAATCCCTGTGGCCGCTGTGGCCGCGGGAAGAGCAGGGGCAAAAAATGCAGCTATTCTGGCAGCTCAGATACTTGCCCTGAACTATCCCTCTATAAAGGAAAGCCTGTGGAATTATCGAAAGAGGCTTGCCGACGAGACGACCATTTCCTGAAGCCAGAATAGGAATTGGCGCCATTGCGGGTATGTTTTCGTTAGAAAATGGGCGTTGAAGAATTGGCAAAAGACGCTGACAAGCTGGGGATGCGTCAAGTCCCTATAATAAGGATTGGTCCGTCTGATAATCTTGAGGCCGCTATTGAGATAGCTTTAAGGTCTTTGTCGTCAGGGGCAATAGTCGCCTTTCCGACCGAGACCTTTTATGGGATGGCCGTAGATGCTACAAACGAAGATGCTATAAGACGGCTTTTTTCTGCAAAGAAGAGGACAAGAGATCGACCTGTCCTGATTTTGATCTCCTCAGTGAAAATGCTAAGGGGCTACGTTGATCGTGTTTCACCGACTGCCAGTAAAATCATGGATGCGTTCTGGCCAGGTGGCCTTACCATGGTATTTGAGGCCGGGACCAAGGTGTCCCCGTTGCTTACAGCGGGGACGGGCAAGATTGGTATCAGGCTTTCCAGTCACCTTGTTGCTACCACATTGACGCGAGTCCTCGGGTCACCCATAACCGGTACAAGCGCCAATGTCTCTGGCAAACCGGCCTGCTGCAATGCACAAGAGGTTTTGACTGCTTTAGGTTCAAGAGTGGATTTGATTCTAGACGGTGGCGAGGCCACTGGTAAAATTGGTTCAACCGTGCTTGACGTGACCGTTGAGCCGCCTTCCATTTTGAGGGAGGGGGTTATCTCTCGACACCGGCTGGAAAGATTTACCTCGACATATCTTGGGTCCCACTAGCATCGTTGCCTGATTTGACGGGGAGGGTAATGGTGAATTTTGTGCCCATGCCGACCTTTGATGAGACCCGTATGTGCCCACCATGCTCCTTGATCACCTTGCGGGTTACGGCCAGCCCGAGACCTGTACCTTTTTGTCCCTTGCTGGAGAAGAAGGGCGTGAAGATTTTTTTCTGATCCTCGGGCGCAATGCCTCCGCCGTTGTCGCTTACTTCCACTACGACATTATTGTTGGCAGTGTCGAACCGGCTGCTAACAGTCACTACCCCGGACTGGTCCGGCACGGTCTCAAGGGCATTAGAAATCAGGTTAAGCATGGCCTGTTGTAGTCCGGCTGACTCGGCGTGGATAGGCGGTACGTAGTGCAGATTGGCCATCAAGATTACACCTCGCTCCTCCGCATGGATTTTTTCCAGCTCCACTATTTCTTTGATTATAGATATGATGTCTACCGACTGAAATAGCGGTTTGCGTTCCTTACTAAAGGCCAGCATGTTCAGAATTAGTTGATTGATTCGATGTAGGGTGCGCTGGACAATAGGCCAGGTCTTCTTGACATCTTTGATGTTCTCCTGCTGTAATCCTAAATCCACTATTTCTACGCCTGAAGTAAGGGCCTGGAGGATGTTTTTGATATGGTGTGATAGAAATGCCACGGTTTCGCCCATTGCGGCCATTCGTTCGTTTTGAACCAATGATTCGTAAAGCCGAACATTGTCCACGGCCAGGCCGCTCTGATAACCGATTGCCGTCAGCAACTGAAGTTCCTCTCGGGTATAAGTGTGTTTAGACACGCTGCAGCTTACCTGCATAATCCCGAGGATTTGTTTGCGCCCTTTGATGGGCACACAGATAGTAGATCGAATGCCATGTTTCAGTATGCTATCTCCAGGACTGAACCTGTTGTCAGTCTTGGTATTCGATACCAATACCCCTACCTGTTTGTTTATGACCTCCTTGATGATTGTTCTGGAAAGCGGCACCTCTTTTCCGGAGGCGGCCTCCTTTGCCTTTGAGGCCTTGATGCGGAGCTTGTTATCTTTCTCAGTTAACATGGCAAAGCCGGTGTCTGCCTTTATAACCTCAAAGATCTTATCCAGGGTCACTTGAAGCAGGTTGTCGATGCTGAAGATATTACTGGCCTCTGCAATCAGGTCATACATGATCCTGAGGCTTTCGGCCTGTGGGGGCTTATCGATGCCTTTGGCAGACAAGATAAATGAATCTTGGTTGCTGGGTATTGTGGCCACGATAGTGGCATCGAAGTGTTCTGCATCTTCCTCTTCTTCGCCAGCGGTGGAAGGGCCGGGTGTCTTACCGCTGTTGAATTCCAGCATGGTCTCGCCACAACGAATTAGGCCCCCCGAGAATAAGGGCATAGGCCTGGATATCTCCATGTCGTTTATAAACGTCCCATTGGCAGAGCCAATGTCTTCGACCAACCACCGCCCATTTCGGAAAAAGATACGGGCGTGCTGGCGTGAAATAGTCCCGTCGGTCAGGGGGAATGCCTCATTATGGCGGCCAATTTCGTTCCCGGTTTTTTTCAGCTCAAATATCTGCCCCTTATTCGGACCCTGAATAACCCTTAGGTATGGCATTACAACCTCGACTGTTTTCCTTTCCCCATGCCCTTAAGGATCTTTTCTGGTGTTACTGGAAGATCCTTGCATCTGAAGCCTGTGGCCTGGTAGATTGCGTCGGCAATGGCCGGGGCAGTGGGGGAGGCCAGGCCCTCGCCGGCCTCTTTGGCGCCCATGGGGCCCTCTGGTTCATAGGTTTCGATGCAGACGGATTGGCTAGCCGGCATGTCAAGGGCCGTTGGGACCTTGTAATCGAGAAAGGACCTGTTAAGGGTTTTTCCGTTCTCAATGACCATTTGCTCTGAAAGGGCATAACCGAGTCCCATGTGAAGGGAACCTTCAAGCTGGCCCTCAACGGCCAAGGGGTTAATCACCGTACCGCAATCATGAGCAGTCCAGATTTTCTTTGCCTGCACAAGCCCCGTGTCTTTGTCCACCTGCACCTCGGCCACCTGGGCACCGAAGCTGAAGGCAGGGGTAACCAGGCCCTTGCCCCTTGGTGTGTAATATCCGCGTACAACAACAGGTTCTCCCCGGTTACCCTTCTGAACGAGTGCGACGGCCTCTCCGAAAGGCAGGCCCCTGTCTGGTTTCCCTTTGGCGCACACTCGTCCGTTTTTGCATTCCATGTCGTAGATCACATTAAGGTCAAACTGGGCCGATACGACTCCAAACAGCCTTTCCTTGATTTGCGCCGCGGCATTGATAACGGCATTACCCGCCATGAGTGTAACCCTGCTTCCCCACGAGCCGAGATCGGCCTGAGGCGTCATGGCAGTATCGGCAGTGGTTATCCGTATGTCCTCCACGGTCAGTCCCAGCTCTTCTGCCAGTATCTGCTTTAGGACCATATCGGAGCCCTGGCCGATATCAGAGGCCATAGTGAGGAGATGGACGGTACCGTCTGCAAAGGCCCTGACCTCGGCGGCAGAAAATGGATACTGTGTGTTAAACCAGTTAAACACCCCGCCGGTAATAAAGCTGTAACACCCGACTCCAATGCCTTGACCGTCTTTCAAGGTCTTACGTTTCTTTTTCCATCCGCTCATCCTGGCCACTTCCTTAAGGGATTCAATAAAACCACAACTTGAAATAGTGGCCACGTCCGGGATTGTATCTCCCGGGACCATCGCGTTTTTGATCCTCAGGTCAATGGGATCAATGCCTAGATCTTCTGCCGCCATGTTCATCTGGGTCTCCGCAGCGAACAATGACTGGGGGGCACCAAAACCCCTCATGGCACCTGCAGGGGGCTTGTTGGTATAGACGTGTTCCCCCAGGAAACGATAGTTGGGATACCTGTAAAGCATGGCCCCAAAATTGCCACAAAGAAACGTGGCCGTTGGTCCCATGCTGTTGTAAGCCCCACCGTCAAGATAGATCCTTAAATCCTTGGCCATAAGGGTCCCGTCTTTCTTAAAACCTACCCTGGAGCAAATCTTCATGGGGTGTCTTCTGCGCCCGGCCATAAGCTCTTCTTCCCTCGTAAGGGTAAACTTGACAGGACGGCCCGTTTTTTTTGCCATGAAGGCGGCACAAAATTCCCATGGCCTGAATTCCATTTTGCCGCCAAAGGCCCCGCCCACGCAGGGTTTTATTACCCTGACATCGTTTTCTCTCATTCCCATGGTTGATGCCAGAAGACATTGTACGATATAAGGTGTTTGGGTAGATGTCCACAGGGTTATCCGACCCTCCAGATCGCATTGAGCCACGGTAGAGCACGGTTCAAGATATGCATGGTTGACGGCGTGAACGCTAAAGGTGTCGTCGCGGATATAGTCGGATTCTGAGAACCCCCTTTTCACATCACCATATTTGATCTTCCGGGATACGCTTATGTTATTGGGGAAAGATTCGTGGATGACGGCTGCGCCTTCTCGAGTGGCAGAATCTACATCAAAGACAGGGTCGAGTTCCTCATATTCCACCTTAATCAGCTCCAAGGCCTCCAGTGCCGCCTCTTTGTCTATGGCGGCAACAGCAGCGACCTCATCTCCAACAAAGCGCACCTTGTCTACGGCCAAGGGATATTCGTCTTGAGTATTCGGAAAAAGACGCCAGTTGCCATACCTTATCTTAGGTGTGTCCTCTCCGGTGATAACGCATTTGACGCCGGCAAGGGCCGAGGCCTTGCTTACATCTATGTGGGCAATACGGGCGTGCGGCACGGGGCTTCTAAATATCCGCCCATGCAACATTCCGGGGAGTTTAATATCGTCTGTATAAATGGCATGTCCTGTGGCCTTGGCAAGACTGTCTGTCCTCGGCAGGTCCTTTCCGACCACAGAGAATTCTCTCATGACATTTCTCCATAAGATATCTGTCATAAACCGGCCCTTTTTTTTGCCTCCAAAAGGGCCCTCCTTGTAAGGACCGCAACCATCTTCCTGCGGTACTCCGCGCTCGCCCTGACATCAGAGATCGGTTTTGATTCCTCCGCCGCCTGGAGCGCGGTTTCTTCAATTACATCCGGAATCAACATTTTTCCTGTGAGCCTTTTTTCGGCCTTTTTTGCCAGCATGGGCACAGGGGCAACTCCGCCAAGGGCGATTCTGGCGTATTTGCACTTCTTACCTTCCATGGTGATCATTGTGCCAACACCAACGGCTGAAATGTCCACCTTCCCTCGGGCGGAAATGTGCTGATAAGATATTCCTGAATGAGGTGGGGGTAGTGGCACGAAGAGGGATATAACGATCTCGTCCTTACCCAGGGCAGTGATTCCAGGTCCCTTGAAAAATCTGGCCAGGGGCAACCGTTTTTCACCTCGAATACCCATGATTATGAGTTCTGCCCCCATGGCCAAAAGGGTTGGTGCATTGTCCGCCGAAGGCGCGGCATTGCAGATGTTTCCCACAACGGTTCCCATGTTCCTGATCTGCACAGTGGCTGTTTGCCGTGCGGCATAGGCAATAGCGGGGTACATCTTTGATATGTCTTTATGAGAGGCCACATCCGATAGTAAGGCGGTTGCTCCGATGGAAAGGCCCTTTTTCTTGTCAAATACAATCAGGGCGAGGGGTTTGATCCCCTTGAGTCCGATTATTGCGGCGGGTCTAGATTGACGATTACGGAGGCTTACCAGGAGGTCAGTGCCTCCTGCCATCACCTTAGCTGCCTTGCCTCTTTCCTTGAGTAACCTGCATACCTCTTCCGCAGTTTCGGGAGCAAGGTATTCGAATTTTGGAAGGGTCATATCGGGATCCCTTGCAATCTATTCTTTCATCTCTTTTGCGGCAGCGGCAATAGCCTCGACGATCTTCTTGTATCCAGTGCATCTACAGAGGTTGCCGGAGATGGCCTCCCTTATCTCTTCCTCTGTGGGTGATGGGTTATTCTTCAGCAGATATAGGGCTGACAATTCCATTCCAGGCGTGCAGTAGCCGCACTGTATGGCAGCTTTTTCGATAAATGCCTTTTGTATGGGGTGGAGCCTTTCTCCAGAGGGCGCCAATCCTTCAACCGTGGTAATTTCTTTGCCATCCATCTCCACTGCAAGGGTAAGGCAGGAGCTTACTGACCGTCCATCAACAAGGACGGTACAGGCACCGCAGTCTCCCGTCCCGCATCCCAGTTTAGTGCCGGTGAGGTTCAGCTCTTCTCGAAGGACCTCATTTAGTGTCTTCCACGGGTCAACAGCAAGGTGATAGGTGTCACCGTTTACCTTGAGGCTTATGGAATGCTTCACGCTGGTGCACCTCCTTTTGCTATTATCTTCTCTGATAGAATGTCATTAGGAAAGGACTTGTCAAGAAAAAACCGAAAAAAATTAGAGGGTATGGCGAATTTGCCCTTGCATTTGTGATTGAGACACAAGTATCTTACATTATGCCAAACACCTTGACTTCTCAAACAAAAGTCCATTATATGGATCACCTTGCGGAAAACGTTTTATGTTTATTGTTAATTGGAAATACTGGTCCTCAGGGCCAGGTCAGAGAAATTAGGCTATGCCGTACCAGAAATCAAGGTCATGAAGTGAGTCCCGCCCCGGACGGGATTAATGCAGAGCTTCGCTCCCCCTCTGGGGCCAAGCCAAAGCCGGGCCCTCTGGACCCGGATTCTTTACTGAGAAGGTACATTTGGGTGGATCAGGCCTTTTTTAGAATAGGGCATGGAGTATGACGACACAAGGTGCAATGGGTGACATTACGATTTTAAAGGCCCGGATCAGGGACCTGCTCAGAGAGAAAAGGGCAATCTTGCTGGCCCACAACTACCAGCGTCCCGAGGTCCAGGATGTTGCGGATCTTTGTGGGGACTCTCTTGAGCTTTCCATTAAGGCCTCTGAGACCGATGCGGAAGTGATTGTATTCTGTGGGGTCCATTTCATGGCCGAAACAGCGGCCGTTCTCTGCCCTGACAAAAGGGTCATTCTTCCTGTTCCGGACGCGGGTTGTCCCATGGCAGACATGATTACGGTCAGGGAATTGACAGAAAGAAGGAAAAAGACGCCTGGTGCCGTGGTTATCAGCTATGTCAACACCACGGCGGAGGTCAAGGCAGAAAGCGATATATGCTGTACGTCTGCCAACGCAGTCCAGGTGGTAAATTCTGTAGAACCATCCAAGGAGATCCTGATGACCCCTGACAAGAACCTTGCCAGGTATACAAAGAAGTTTACAGACAGGAAAATCAGTTACTGGGAGGGGTACTGTCCAATCCATAATAATCTGACCGTGGGACAGGTAAAGAAGGTCAAAGAGATTCACCCTGAGGCCATTTTTCTGGCCCATCCGGAATGCCCCCCTGATATCCTTGACATGGCCGATGCGGTCAAAAGTACATCCGGCATGATTGAATATGCCGGTAGTTCGAATCGGAAGGAATTTATCATTGGCACCGAGACTGGCCTCCTTTATCCCCTCTCGAGGGCCAATCCTGGCAAACTTTTTATCCCTGCAGACCCCAATATGATCTGCACAGATATGAAAAAGACTGATTTGGCCGATGTCCTGATGGCCTTGGAGGACCTGAAGCCAGAGGTCTATGTCCCTCCAAAGATCAGAGAAAGGGCAAAAAAGGCCGTAGACCGCATGCTCGATATCCGCGTCAAATGACGCGAGATCTTGAGACAGTTAAAAATTAGCGCTGGTGGAGAAAGACAGGCATATGAATGAATGCCCAAAGAGTATTAAGGCCAACCTGGAATATCTGAGGAAGCTTTTTATCATGCCAGATTCCCCGGACAAGTTCGTTGAGTTCGGCCATGAACTCCTTGAGATGATCCACGATTTTTTCCAGGAAAAGGGGGGCATCCATAACAGCATGAGCCTGCCTGAGCTCAGCAGGATATTTGATCAGACGTCAATCCCTGATAAACCACACCTGATCAAGGAGGTGCTCTCAGAGATAAAGAATAAAGTGGTTAACCATTCGGTCAAGGTAGGGAACCCTTATTATATCGGCCACATGACCAGTGCCATCCCTTACTTTATGATCCTTCTCGAAATGATTACTGCCGCGCTAAATCAGAATCAGGTCAAAATCGAAACCGCCAAGGCGTCTAGCTTTGTGGAGAGGGAATTGGTGGCCTGGCTTCATCGTCTGGTATTTGATGAGAGTGAAAAATTCTATAAGAAGAATATTCAGAATCCCCGTGTTGCCCTGGGTAATGTGACCTCTGACGGCACCCTTGCAAATTTGACCGCGCTTTTCGTTTCCAGAGAAAAGGCCTTTCCCCCGGATGGCGATTTCCCCGGCCTTCGAATGGCAGGGGTTGACCGGGCCCTAAGGCACTACAATTATGAAAGATGTGTGATTATAGTATCTGCGCGGGGTCATTATTCCATCAAGAAGGCTGCCAACCTGCTCGGCATAGGGGAAGAGAATGTCCTGATAATTCCAGTAGACAGTAACAATCGCATAGACACAAGAAAACTCCGCAGGAGGGTGAGAGGCCTGCAAAGGCGCAGCAGGGGTAAAGAGAGGACCAAGATCATCGCTATCATAGGGATTGCAGGAACAACAGAGACGGGGAATGTGGATGACCTGGATGAGCTGAAAGAGATATCCCGAGAAACGGGCGCACATTTTCATGTGGACGCCTGTTGGGGCGGCTCTGCGCTTTTGGTGGATGAATATCGGCACGTATTCAAAGGTATTGAGGGTGCCGATTCGGTCTCGATTGATGCGCACAAACTGCTCTTTTGCCCCATGGCTATGGGAGTGGTCCTTTTCCGCAATGAAAAAGATCTAAACCACATTCGCCATTCTTCCCAGTATATTATCCGGAGAAATTCGGTGGATACAGGACGGTTTACTGTTGAGGGGTCCAGACCGTTTTCCTGCCTGAAGCCCTGGGCTTCGTTAAAGATAATCGGTCGGGAGGGATATAGACTCCTCTTTAAGCGCGCCCATGAATCAACGGATACCCTTAAGGAGCTCCTGGAGAATAGCGGCAGTTTTGAAACGCTTGGATTGCCTGAACTCTTTATAATTAACTACCGTTTTGTTCCAGAGAAGGTAATAAAACAACTCCTTGCATGGAGGAGTTCCTTATCGTCTTCCAGAGATAGCGAGAAGGCCAAAGATACGGAGCGAAAGATCAAAAAGGTAAACAGACTCATTAATGCCTTGAACATAAAATTGCACAAGGCATTAAGGCGGGACGATACCACCTTTGTGTCCAGAACCACGCTGGAATCGACTCGCTATAGGCCTAATAACATTGTCGTTTTAAGGGCTGTCTTGATAAATCCATTGATCGACACACAGATCCTCAAAGAGATCGTAGAGACCCAAGGCCGCATAGGGCTCCAGATATGGCATGAATTTAGTCCGGCATATGAGAGAATTCTGAATGAATCCTATCATTGACGCCTTATCTGATCATGAGGGCAAGATATAGAATCGGGACATCTGGGTGGAATTACAGACACTGGAAAGAACTGTTTTATCCCCCCAATATCCATGTTTCTAAGTGGCTGGATTTTTATGCCAGCCACTTTGATACTGTCGAGGTAAATGCCACCTTCTACCGACTGCCAAAACCCGCAACCTTTGATAGATGGTACCAGAATACACCGGAGGGTTTTCTCTGGGCAGTTAAGGCCAGTAAATACATCACCCATGCCAAACGTCTCCAGGATAGTGAAGAACCCCTCCAGCGCCTTTACAATGCTGCAAAGAGATTGAAGGAAAAGCTGGGCCCCATTCTCTTTCAACTACCACCGACCCTTTCCTTTGACAGGGATCTTTTTGTCTCTTTTTGCGGGAATCTGGACCAGTCCTGTAAACATGTCTTAGAGGTACGCCATCCTTCGTGGATTGATGAGGGCGTATTTGGTCTCCTGAAGGATAATAACATTGCCTTTTGCCTCTCGGACACTGCCGGGAGGTATCCATACCATGAAGTGGTCACTGCGGACTTTCTATATGTTCGGCTTCATGGGTCGAAAAAATTATATGCCTCAGAGTATTCAGAGGAAGAACTCCAGGCGTGGGCACTGAAGGTCAAAAAATGGGGTATAAATACCTATCTCTATTTTGACAATGATTATAGCGGATTTGCCATAAGAAACGCATCAAGGCTTGAGGAAATACTTACAATAGAGTCTCGTTCGGCGCCTTCCGATTGACTCCCAAGGCCATCTAAACCATCTGCAGAAGCCTCCTTATCTTGTCCCCCTGTTCCCCGTTTGCCGACGTGAATTGCACGCCGATGCCTTCCGGGCTGGTTCGGACTACCTCGCCGTTAATCTGGATATAGTCATGGTAGTTGGGAAGTGGAAAGGCCATGTTAATCCCTTTCCCCAATGAGAAAGTCATGGGCGTTGCAATAAATACCCCTCCGGCACTTATATTATGGATAAAATCGGTGCAGTCGCGGCCTTGAGTATGGTGATTTACGACCGTAAAGTACGGCTTCCTGATATGTCTTCTTCTGCCCTTATGCCTCCTTTTCTCTAAGACCCTCAGGATAGCTTGCCGCTCATCTTCGGTCCTGCCTTGTATCATATTGAACAAGCGCTCGGTGACGCCGGAGTTATTCCGTTCTTCGCCGGGAGCAGGCATAGAGGACGGGGTCGATTTCGCAGGCCTTTTCTCCAGGACCTTTAAAATGGTCTGTTGCTCGCTTTCAGGGCTGTTTGTGATCATTTCAAACAAACGCCTGGTAACACCAGATTCATTTACTTGTCTGCCGGGTGCATCCATAGAAGACGTCCTTTGTTCTACAAAGTATCTGACCTATCCATGTCCTAAGGCAAGAGGCGTACCAATCGGGATAGATCCGGACAGATTTAGGACAAAGAGTTGAAGATGAATTATATCAATATAACAAAGATATGACGTAACTTATCAATAAATGGGGATAATCACCCTCTCACCATAGTTTTCGCCAATTATTGGGCGCTTACAATATGACGGAATATCGTTAAAAGGGTTCAATTTCGTGAGGGACAAAAGAGTATAGAAGAATGCAAATTTCTGCCAAAATTTTGACCAGAGGCGTTCAGAAATATGACGCCTGACGGCCACAAGAACCACCCACCTTCAGGCCGCCTTCACTCATTAAGATGGCATTTTTAATGCTAATAGAATTGTCGAGAGGTCTCTTTACTTCCGGCTGATTAGATATATAGAAAATATTACAAGTTGTTGAATTTAAAGACACATTTACGGTATTTACAAAGGCTTGGGCCCCAAGAGAAACTGGTGAAGGCTATCACCCTACGCGAGCTGTTGTCAAGGGTTGTGTCCGGTTGCCCCCTATTTATTCCTCCCTTTTTCTGGTTTTTCCAACTGGTCTGTATACCAGTCTATCTGACGGCAGATACCCCTTACTACTCGAACCTCTCTTGCCGTCAAGGGGAGCCTGGAAAAAAAACGTCGAATATTAAGCATCCAGTGCTCGGGATTTTGATGGTCAATGAATCCTATTTTCATTAGTACGCCCTTAAGATGGTCATACATACCTTCCAGCTCAAAGCTGTTCGGGAGGCGGGGGAGGGGTTCAGGCGGTGTATCTCGTTTCGCAGCAAAAAGCTCATAGCAGATTATCATTACTGCCTGTGCCAGGTTTATGGACGAGAAACGTTCTGTTGAGATCGTAGAGAGAGTGTGGCAGTAACGGAGCTGATCATTTGAGAGCCCCCTATCTTCCGGGCCAAACATAATGGCCACCAGGTTTTTCTGAGAGACTGGAATAAGTTCCTTGGCAAGGTGATGAGGCCGGCTCATGGCAGGGCGGAGGGCGCCGACACGCGCTGTTGTGCCTACTATATAATGATACGGGCTTAAGGCATCTCTTAAATCCTGGTAGACCTCTAATTCTTGGACCACATCAATGGAGCTTCCCGTGGCAGTCTTAAGCACGCGGCAGAGGTCGCAATTCTTAGGATCGACCAGAACTAGGCGGCTGAGGCCCATATTGTTCATGGCACGGGCTACTGCTCCAATATTCTCGGGTATCTGGGGTTGGACTAGTATAATACCAATATGGTCCAGATTAACCTTGGCTGTCATTTTGAAGTATCTTCAAGACGTGGGTCATGAGTTCTTCATTATCAAAAGAGAAACTTACGGTACCCTGGTCAATATTAAAAAAAAGGAGACGAGAGTGATATTCCATGGCCACATCCTCCAGAAGCTGCCTGAATCGGATGACTTCTGGATGGTCAAGGCCATTGACATCTGATGAAAACAGGTCAACTTCGATAAGGCCAAATGATTCCGACATCTATTGTTTATTCCTCACCAATATTGTGCCTGCACCTGGTATAACAGGGCCTGTTTTGAATATACTTCAAAAAGGGAAAAAGTCGATCAATATTTGAGGAAATGGGACGTTATTTACAGGCACACCTTTTCGGTTGACGTTTTTGAACGGCTGTGTTTATGCTTATAATTGGATAATGGCCTGGATTTGATTGCAGGTCGGTATTGCTCTGAAGGACAATTTCCTTTGCTAGAGTCGCGACCTCAGCCCTTGGACCATGATCTAGAAAAGACATGAAAGGAGGTCAGCGCTTTGTCAGAAGGAACAGTCAAATGGTTTAGTGAGAAGAAGGGGTATGGTTTTATAACGCAGGACGAAGGTCCAGACATATTTGTTCATTATTCCTCTATCGATGTGCCTGGTTTCAAGACCCTTGCAGAGGGCGAACGCGTGACCTTTGACGTGGAAGAGAATGACCGCGGCCCCGTGGCAAAGAACGTCACCAAGTTCTAAATTTGGTGTGTCCAACAACTTGTGTGCTTGGCTTCAAGTAGAACATTTGAGCGAAGACCGCAAGGGGCGTTTTATTTTAAATGTGCCAGGGCATTTTTACCAGGATTTGTCAATTATCTCTTAGATCCCTTGCCGCAAGCCCTCCAGGCGTTCCAGCTTCAAACTCCTTGAATCATATTCGGCTTCCGACTTTTCCCGGCCATCGGCGTGAGAGTGGGAGTATTGCTCTTGCAGTGACTGCCTGGATGGTCATTTATGGGTAGATATAGGGATAAGCCTCGAAAAACTTTGACTATTGAGGCAAATAATGTTAAAATAAAAAGATATGAATGACACAGGAGGGATGGCCGAGTGGCTGAAGGCGGCGGTCTTGAAAACCGCTGTTCCGAGAGGAACCGTGGGTTCGAATCCTACTCCCTCCGCCAGGAAATTTTCAGCGGCTTTGCGGAGAGATGGCCGAGATGGCTGAAGGCGCTCGCCTGCTAAGCGAGTAAAGGACGAAAGTTCTTTCGAGGGTTCGAATCCCTCTCTCTCCGCCATTTTTTTGCTTATGAGGGGCCTGGCCTTGACGTGTCCCATGTCAAGACCAGGCCCCTCATATTTATTTTTCAAGGGGTGATCACGAGGAGTGAAGGCAGGCCTCAGGGCTTGAGTTTGCTCCATACAGGTCCTTCCTCTGTATCGATCACCTCAATTCCCATTTCCCTTAGTTCTCCTCGCAGGCGGTCGGCTGTTTGCCAGTCCTTGTTCCTCCTTGCATCCTCCCTCTTTGCAACCAGGATTTCCATATCTCGATCCATCTCTGGCGGTTCCAGGTCCATGACCCCGAGCACCAGGTTGACTTTTTCCATGGCCTTCAGGATCTTGTCCCTGTCCGGGGATGACAACCCTTTCTGGTCCATGATTTTGTTGATGTGCCTGGTAAACCGGAAGAGAGCGGCCAGTGCGGCGGCTATGTTAATGTCGTCGTCCATGGACGCCGCAAATCTCTGTCTTAAATCAAAGACTGCCTGGTCTATCTCAGGGTCAGATTGGGCAGGTTTGGAGAAATGAATCTTCTGAACAAATTTGTCCATATGGGCGATGGTATTTCTTGCCGAGCGCAATTTGGATCGAGAAAAGAAGATGGGTTTCCGGTAATGGCGGCTTAGTAGCCAGTACCGTACCTCCCTGCCCGTGAATTCTTCATCTAAAAGGTCTTTTAGGGCAAGGTTATCTGCCGATCCCTTGGAAACACCCTTGTCGTTTTTCATTACCAACTCGTTATGGACCCAGTAGTTGGCGAGTGGGCTATTGGTTACGGCCTGGCTGATGGCAATGGTATTTTCGTGGTGAGGAAAGATCAGTTCAATGCCACTCATGTGTATATCATATGTGGGGCCGAGGTATTTCAGGGCTATGGCCGCACACTCTATGTGCCAGCTAGGCCTGATGTTCCCCCACTGGGTCTGGTAAAATATCCCCATTTTTAGCTCATTGAGGGTCGAACGTTTGAGCAGAGTAAAATCTCGTGGGTTCTCTTTTTCGTACTGATCCAGATCCACTGTCTTACCGAGCTTAATCTTATTGAGGTCGATTCGAGAGAACTCGCCATATCCCTTGAATCTGGAGATGTCAAAGTAGATAGATCGAAATTTTTCGTATGCGTAGCCCTTTTCGAGCAGTTTTTGGGTGAGGTCTATCATATCTTCAACATGCTCGCTCGCTCTGGGATACTCAGTGGCCCTTTTTATGTTCAGTTGGTCAAGGCTCTCCATGAAGCCCTGATAGTGTTTTTCCGTGAAATCGCCCAGGGGCATGCCGGCCCTCTCAGACCCTTCGATGGTCCGATCATCCAGGTCTGTGAGATTCATGACCAGGGTCACCCTGTAGCCTTTAGACTCCAGGTAACGCCTGACAAGGTCCGAGAAGAGAAAGCGTCTGCACTCGCCCAGCTTGATGGGCTCACAAAGGGTCGGGCCACACGAATACATGGTTACATGGTCCTCTTCAATGGGGGCAAATTCTTCTTTCTTACGTCTCAGTGTGTTATAGAGACGCAGCCCGGATTTTTTCTTGGCGGTAAATAGAGTGGTACTGAGATACCTCTCGCCGCCGTCGGGCAGGATGACGACGACCCTGCCCCTTTTTATTTCTCGCGCCACCCTGAGGGCCCCCGCCATAGCGGCCCCGGAACTCATCCCAACGAAGATGCCTCCTTTTTTTGCCAGCATTCGGGAGGTTTGATAGGCCTCCTCGTCCTCGATATGGATAATGCGGTGCAGCCGTTCCTTTTCAAAAATGCCGGGCTGGTATGATTCCTTCATGTTTTTCAGGCCCTGAATCTTATGACCCAGATATGGTTCGACCCCGACAATCTGGACCTGGGGCCTCAGCTCCTTGAATCGCCTGCTCAAACCCATCAGAGTCCCTGAAGTGCCCATGGTGGCCACAATCACGTCTAAGTTCCCGTTTGTCTGTTCCCAGATCTCTAAGGCCGTGCCATGGTAATGGGACATCCAGTTGGCGGCATTGTTGAACTGATCGGCCAGCCAGTACTTCTCTGGTTCTTCCCTGACCAGCTTGTAGGCGTGCTCAATTGCCCCATCGGTCCCGAGGCGAGCGGGCGTGAACTTTAGCTCCGCCCCCATGGCCTTAAGGATTTTTACCCGCTCTTCGCTAACTGATTCACACATGGTGAGAAGGATTTTATATCCTTTGACCGCGGCTACCAGCGCCAGGCCTATGCCGGTATTGCCGCTTGTGGCCTCAAGGATGGTTTTGTCCTTTGTCAGCTCTCCGCTTTTTTCCGCCTCTTCGATCATGAATAGTGCGGGCCTGTCTTTTACCGAACCCCCCGGGTTAAAAGATTCCAGCTTGGCAAGGATTTCGATGTCTTTGTTTGGATTGAGAAAATTGATAGGAACTAGGGGAGTTCCACCTATAAGGCCCAGGATGTTGTCGTATTGGCCACCCATTCGTTTGCCCCCTTTGCGAGCCCCAGATCACTTTATTTGGTCTTGGAAAACCTCGTCCTCTGGTCGCGTCAGAGTCATTTGGCATTGAAGAAACATTAACATCACGGCAAAAATATTATGCTATAGAAATCCACTCTGATTTGCAATCAGAATGACATTGAAGAATGTTCCGGCAAGATCAGGGCTTCTCACACGATCGGTAACGGCTTGACCTTGGCCCATATTCCTGATAGGTTTCCCCCAAAGAAAAGGCGGTTGGCCATCCGCCATTGCCAAGGGTATTGGAGCGTATTATGAAAATTCTGGTTACAGGTGGAGCTGGATTCATCGGGTCACATGTAGTGGACGGTTTTGTCGAGGCCGGCCATGAGGTCTTGGTCGTGGACAATCTTTCTAGTGGCAAGCGATCCAATGTAAACCCAAAGGCGCGATTATATGAGCTGGACATTCGCTCACCGGATGTGGTTGAGCTGATTAGAGGGGAAAGACCTGATTTGTTGGACCACCATGCGGCGCAGATTAGCGTGCCGGATTCCGTAAGAGACCCGCTCTATGATGCCGATGTGAATATCAAGGGCCTGTTGAAGCTCCTGGAGGCCGCTGTCAAGAACAAGGTAAGAAAGGTCATTTTTATCTCCTCGGGAGGCGCCATTTATGGAGAGGCCTCAGAGTATCCTACCTCCGAGGGATACCAGCCAGTTCCCCTTTCTCCATACGCGGTATCAAAATATTCGTCAGAACATTACCTGGCCTATTACAGGCACCAGTATGGGCTTGATTATACGACCCTTCGGTATGCCAATGTTTACGGACCTCGGCAGATAGCGCAGGGCGAGGCTGGAGTGGTGGCGATATTTATGGATAATCTCCTGAAAGGAATCCAACCCATCTTGTATCATTTCAGTGATGATGAGGATGGCATGGTGCGTGATTACTGCTTTGTGGGTGATGTGGTATGGGCCAATCTCGGTGCCCTGGAGAAGGGTGGAGGGGATTTCTTTAACATTGGAACGGGTCAGGCTACCAAGACCCTGGACCTTTATAGGGTTATTCTTGATGCCTTTAAGGAGGTGAAGCCAGGATTATCAGATGCCCTGGCTGAACCAATAAGGCAGAAGGCCAGGCAGGGTGATTTATCAAAGAGCTGTTTGATTGTAGAAAAGGCCCACTCCATTCTGGGATGGGTTCCAAAGACAGACCTCAAAAAAGGGATTCGCAGGACTTTGAAATGGCGCATGAGCCAGGCCATTTGAATCTTTTCGGTATTTTTTGATTGTGGCCCCTTGACATTTCATAGGTTGTCATTATTTTCTCTAAGTCAAAGCAGTTTTGTCCAAAAATGGTTTTTGCAGGGTTGCCTCCACCTCAGAGGCCGCGAAGCAGTTTGTATTAGCTAAGGAAATATGGCGATTTC
>Ga0307425_1000932_pt1 | contig 18148 bp, 14 predicted proteins | sample SalMarWE160330MG_FD_202152 | JGI IMG/M metagenome (GOLD analysis project Ga0307425, IMG submission 202152) | Salt marsh sediment microbial communities from the Plum Island Ecosystem LTER, Massachusetts, United States - WE1603-30 | ecosystem: Environmental > Aquatic > Marine > Intertidal zone >...
TGTTAGAATACCCCATTTTATCCCAATGGGTACAAAAACTCAGGCCGAAACCTGCAGTTAAGGATACCAAGGAATTAGGGCCCCAACTACCAAAAAATCCCGCAACCGGTTTGCACGTCAAGACCCCGCAGACGTCGGTTTCTTCGTCCTCGACAGAGATGACGTCAGGCCATCTTAATAAATCCGAAATGTTCGAACAGAAAATAGAGCAGATTTTGGCAGTCCGTGATAAATTGTCAGAAAAGCGAACACAAGCGGCTTCAATACGTGAAAAATTAAATGAACAGATATTGGCGCTAAAAAGGGAAATTTTAGCCGAACAAAGAGAGTTGGGGCTAACTTCCTATGAAGAGGCTGTTAAGTCCCCGCGTATTTACTACAATATCAAGCTCATTCAACAACTCAAAGCCTACACTTCTAAGCTTGCCGAGAGGGTCAGGTACTTTGAAGATGGGTATGACAAAATGAGTTTTCGTTATCAGGAAGCGGATGACAACTTTAAGATGATTGAACTATGGAGCGATACGAAAAACAAAAAGCTGATGGCCAAGATAGATGAGGCTATGAACGAGTATCTGTCAGTAAACAAGCCCCATATGTTTACGAACAAAGAGATCGTTTTAGATAACCCTCGCAAGATCTGGACCGAAGTTATCCATATAACGGGAGAGTAGGGATTGCGGAATGCGGAATGCGGAGTCAAGTTTTTGGATATATTCAAGAACCTGAGATGATAGTATTCCAGATGGTGGATGGAACCATATGGCTATATGACAAATCTTTCGCAAACATGATTTGAATGAATAGGTACGAAAACCAACTGAAACAATATGCCATAGGGAACAGCCATGAAAATAGATAGACTATTAGATATTGTTGCAAGAGGTGGAAGCGTTAAGACCGGTATCGATATACATAATAAAGAGGGTGCTCTGCTTTTGGAAAAGAATGTCCGGGTTAATAAGGTGAGCACTTTGCTTGTTATCAAACAAAACGGGCTATACGATTTAAACATAGATCCGACATCAGAAGGCGGAGTGTGGGATAAATCAGGTCAGCTTTTGCCTTTGACAACTGTTGAGAAAAAAGCGGTCCCTGAAGATGATCCGTCAGATTTGACTGATGTTGAAAATAGAATCAGGCAAATTACCAGAGTCAAGAAAGAGGCAACACAAAAACATAGAAAGGCAAAGGATAATATTAAGAAGGTAATATCTGAAATGAAGGAATCAGGGGGGCAGTTTGATGTTCAACTGGTGGAAGATACTGTTTCAGATATTTTCAATTTTCTGAACCGAAATAGTACTGCTTTTTCGTCTCTTACCAAGGAAATATTCTCCTATGATGATTATCTTTACACCCACTCTGTCAATGTTTGCACTATCGGAACGGCGATATTGAACCATTTCAATGACCATTTTAGTGAAATAATTAATAATTATCTTGCATCGATATCCTTGGGTGGAAACGAAAGTGGGAATGCAGACATACTAAGATTCTATATTAATTATCAGCCTTCCGAATTGCGGGACATGTCAATGGGTTATTTCCTGCACGATGTTGGAAAGGTGCTAATTCCGGACAAAATATTAAATAAGAAAGGGAGTCTTTCTGCAGAAGAATTTAAAATCGTAAAGACCCATTCTTACGAAAAAGGCGTTGAGGTCCTTGATAAAAACAGAATAAGTAATGCAGTTATTGAAAATATACTAATCAACCACCATAGTGGTCTGTTTAATGGCGAAGAAAGGAGTTACCCTGATAACAAACTTCCCATTGAAATCCCACCATATGTCAAAATTGCAAAGCTGGCTGATATTTATGATGCTATGACAAGTAAAAGATGTTACAAAGATGCCTTTAATCCTATCAACGCTGTAACAAGTATTTTCCGTACCTATGCAAATAAAGACCCCTTTCTCCAAGTCGTTCTGCATTCATTCGTAAAAATTGTTGGTATTTATCCTCCCGGAAGTATACTCACTTTGCGAAATGGTCAGATGGCGTACGTACTTCTAAGCGATGGTCCGGTTATTCTCCTGTGTACCGACACCAAAGGTCAACCCCTGGCAAACAAGCCGGACCCAATCGATCTTGGGAGCATAAATACTGTTGAATCACCTCAAATTCAAATTGACAAACGAAGACCCTTGAATGCACCGACAGAGGTCATTGATTCACTCCCATCATACATAACCAAATTGCTTAAGGCCGAAGAGTAATTTAGGGAAACTGATTTGAAGATAAATAGTACCCTGGGAACATGACACGAATCAAGGAGATTAAATGGCATATTTCTCGAAAAATAGGGAAAACGGGACCGTTGATATGGAAAGATTTATTGAAGAAATCCGAGACAATGCGGAAAAGAAAGACTTCTATTTCGATGCTATCCGAGCACTGTTGCTGTTCATTAAGGATTTTTCCATGGATTTCAGCGAGACCGGTTCCGATCGATTTGTAAAGCAGATTGATGGCTTGTCTGAGGCATTCATTACCGAAAAAAAAGCGAAGGTCGTTGAATCAATTTTTGAAAGGCACAAGAAGACTATTCCCGCTTTTATCAGGGGGCAAAAAGAGTATTTGAACAACCGTGAAAAAGAAATATGGGACATCATTGGCCTTCAAAGAACGGCGATTACAACCCTGAGTACGGAGAACCAGGAATACAATCGCAAGGTGTATGAGCAAAGCAAACAGATTGAAGCGATAACGATGCTCGACGATATCAAGACCATGAAGAAAAAAGTAATAAAAGAAGTTGAGGCAATTCAGGCGACCGTCCGCAAGAAAGAGGAACAGGACAGGCAGCAAATGGAGGCTTTCGCCAAACAGATAAGCAGACTTAATGTAGAACTGAAAAAGGTCAAGACTGAGGCAATGACCGATGGCCTCACCAAGGCATATAACCGGGAGGCCTTTGATAGATATATAGGCAAAATAGTGGGCCAAAACACGATCAAACGCTCACCCTTTTCGTTACTCATGCTCGATATCGATGATTTCAAGAAAATTAATGATGAGTACGGACATCAGATCGGTGACCGGGTTCTGGTGGCCTTAGTTAGAAAGTGTACTCAATTCACTCGTGATGTAGATTTCCTGGCACGTTACGGCGGAGAAGAGTTCGTCATCGTACTCCCGGGGGCATCACTGAGAAATGCCCTAAAAAAGGCGCAGCGCCTCCGAAAAGCGATTGCCGGAACCTACTACACACCCGATAAAGAAAAGAAAGACAACGGTTTCTCCATTACGGTGAGTATTGGCGCGAGTTCATTTCGCAAGAACGATTCGGTTTCCACAATCATTGACCGATCCGACAAGGCCCTTTACCAAGCCAAGAGAACCGGTAAAAACCGTGTTGTCGGTGAAGAGGCCATCGAATCTGATCAACCCGGATTAATCAAAAGGTAAAGCATAATCGATTTGAAAGATGAACAGATGAACGTCCAGGTAAGCGAAGACTCCGACATCGAACATCCAACATCGAATGAAAAAACCAATTTGGAAGTTTAAATGACTATTTCCTTTTCTTTTTGGCCGTTTTGATACTCGTTACGAAAATCCCAATTAATTCTTCTGTTTCCTCTAAAATATCATCTAATAGTTCAGGTTTTTTTAATTAGTGGTACACGCTGAATAAGTTTTAACTATCTCTGAGTCTCCCTAAGTTCCTTATTTCGCCCCTTGGCGTGATTGGACGTTCGATGTTCATCTTTTATTCTCCCGCCAAGACCTTCTTGAGTTTCTCCGACAATGTCGCAAGTGAAAACGGCTTTTGAATGAAGTCTTGAGCGCCTGCATCAAGGATCTTCCGGGCTGGCCCATCCATGGTATATCCGCTGAAAACAATCACCTTAAGATTCGGACGGGCTTCCATGATAAGGCGATAGACCTTTTCTCCCTTGATATCCGGCAATTTTATATCTAATAGAGCAAGATCGATATCTCCATCAAAGGTTTGCGCGATATAGACGGCATCCTTTCCGGTTATGGCTGCTATAACGCGGTAACCTAATTTCTCTAACATTGCTTGAGTAACTTCAATAACCACGTCTTCATCTTCGACAAGCAACACTGTCGCGGTCCCGCTAACCACGTCTGCTTTTGGTTCCTTTTGTTTCTTTGCTTTAACCTCCACAACAGGGAGGTAAATGACAACCCTGGTTCCTTTGCCCAATTCAGAATCGACTGTTATCAATCCATCATGGTTTTTGACAATACCGTAGACAGCGGCCATACCAAGCCCTCGTACCATAAAATGCGTGGTAAAGAAGGGCTCAAAGATCCTGTCTTTCGTCTCTTCATCCATGCCCTTACCATTATCCTCAAAAGTGATAGAAACATACGGTCCTGGCTTGAGAGTGGGATAGGCTTTAACAAAATCCTCATCGATGTCCTCGTTTTTAGCCGAAATCGTTATACGACCCTTATCCTTTATAGCCTCGTTAGAATTCGTGATTATCGCCGATAAGACCATCTGCATCTGTTCATTATCGGCCTCTATCCTCATTATATCTAAGGGAAGATCCGTTTCTATACGTATGTCAGGATCAACAGTATCCTCGATTGATGTGAGGGTGTCGTTCACCAAGTCGGTGGGAGATATGACCTCAGGATTGTATTTCCCACCCCCGGCATAGGCGAGGAGTTGACTACTTAAATGGGCCATCTGATGCGCAGATTTTTTCATTGGGGTGATATATCTCTTTATCTTATCATTCCCGGGAAATTCCATTTCGAGCAGATCGGCATTACCGGTAATCGCAGACAGGGCATTGTTGAATCTGTGGGCGATTCCTCCTGCCAAGGTAGATAGGGCTTCCATACGTCTTGATTGCAGCATCTCTTTCTGAAGCTTTCTAATCTCCCTTTCCGCCAAGATTCGTTCTGTCATATCCCTCTCTGTGCCACTGATATAAGGCTCCCCACCGTCAGGATCGATCAGCGCACTACGGTGGTCAATATGGATTTCTTCACGCTGTTTCTCCAACTCTTTAACTCTCTTTTCAAGTTCTTCATACGTTTGCTTTCTGGCCATCACCAAATCCTCCAATTGCCATCAAGGTAAAAAACCCAAAATCGTACCTGAACCTGTGAACTGTCACGAAGCATCTTCAGGTTTAAAACGAGCAAGAAATCGCTGCTCACTGAGGATTTTTGAATACGGGATGGGCTTTATAGTAAGGAACATTCCAATATTGTTTTCGTGTTTCCGCACAATTTTCCCCTCTATACCTATGGGTTGACCATCGAAAAATGTAACGTCTCCACTCACCCATCTCCCAAATTCTATTTTTTTGTCAGCCAAAAACATAACCCCTTTTTCAGAGATATTCACTACTTCGAACTCGTGTTTTCTGATCTTTAAGGTCGGCCTCAGTGAAGCTGGATATTCTATTCTGTAATATCTCCTTTTTTCCTCCCTTTCACTCTTTTTTTCATCCATAGGGCTTCCTCTCCCGCGGGTTTTTCTATACATATAGTCTGTTGTCTTGGTTGGATTGTTCCCTCGTTGATATCAAAAATTACAAACAACAAGCACCAAATTACAAATAAATTTCAAATTTCAATATCCAAAAGGAACTGGTGATTTTTAAAATTGGTTATCCCGATTGGATTTAACGATAATTCCAAATAGTTTGGGATTTTGAATTTAGGTAATTGATATTTGTTTGCTATTTGTTTTATTGGAATTTGGAATTTACCGTCTAAGACATTCAAAATACCGGCAATGTTAGCTCAGTTTGACGGCTATGGGGCCTCTCGGTCTGACAATAATGGATTGCTGACAACCGTATTCTTGCCGTTTTTTTTAGCATGGTAAAGTAACCTGTCAGCTGTGCTTATCATATATTCAGGCCAGATCTTATCATCGGGAGTGTCGGGCCCAAAACCTGTTACACCGAAACTGGATTCAATCATTGTCTTTTCTCCGTTGAATTCAAAAGCCTTTTGGGAAAGATTGACACGAAGCCTTTCTGCCAGAAGTCCGGCGCCTTCAATGTTTGTGTCCGGAAGGACAAATAAGAATTCTTCTCCACCGTAACGGACAATCCAATCCATATTTTTTCGGATCAATTCCTTGCCGCGCTTGACGAATTCTTTCAATACAGCGTCCCCGGCCTGATGCCCAAATGTATCGTTCACCTGTTTGAAGTCGTCTATATCACATAAGAAGAGAGATAAATGGCGCTTGTATCTTCTCGATCGTTTAATCTCCACCTGGAGCTGTTTACTCAGGTAGCTTCGATTGTAGCTCCCTGTCAGTGGATCCGTTATGGAAAGAATCGCAATCTCTTTATTCGCCTGGTGCAGAGAGTCATGCTCTTCCCTTAGATGTTCATATAGAAGCGTATTTTCCATCACCAGAGAACACTGCTTGAGCAAGATTGTTACAAGCTTGAGATCCTCTTGAGTTATGGAGCTTTCCTTTATCGGTGTGACAACCAAAACCACGCCGAGTGTTCTCCTGCTTGTAGTAAGGGGCAACATAATGATTGATTTATTTCCCTTAAATACCAATGAGGGAATAAGTGCCGGTTGTCTTCTGTTTATTATCCACGAAAACATTCCCCCATCTATCTGCAGGTCCACTTCCCTTTGGCAGACCGATCCTTGATCCTTGGGTGAAACGTTATTCAGGACAAATTCGTGAGTGTCTTTATCTACAAGAAATAACGCACAAACATCCACTACAATCAGATTCTTAAATTCAGCCACGAAAACGTCCCATATTTGACCAATATTAGAAGGGGTATCTATCTTGTCCTGAAATTGATTTAACCTCTCCATCTTTTCGATTAACGCTAAAAGGGCGTGCTGGTTTTCAGCCATTATAATATCTCGTTATGTTTGGATATGCTTGAAAGGGTATCCCGTTTCGGCACCCTTCATTTATCGCTTTACACTTTCCCATAATGACCCATGAATAGTCTTATGTCTTCAAATTCCCTCTCCATTTCCTCCATAATCGGTTCGATAGAGTTTAAATCCAATTGAAGGGATTCCCACCCTTCTCTGTTTAGATGCGGCATTTTATTGTCGCCTCCTGATCCCATGTTCAGCGCTCGACAGAGAATATCAGACAGATGCACAATGGTTGCCTCGAGAGAGAATGCTCCGGCAAGCCCGGGATTGTGATGATGGGCGATGATATTGATGAGTTTTGGTGGGAGATTCCATCTTTCAGCCAATAGTTTTCCCACTTCAGCGTGTGTATATCCCAAGATGCTTTCCTCTGCGGTTATGAAAAGGATATTTTGCTCTTTCACCATTGAAGTGACCCTTGAGAAATCGTCAGGCAAAAACATCATCTCAACGATCTTTCCAATATCATGCAAAAGGCCTGCCACAAACAGTTCCTCAATCTTTTCGTACCGTAAAAAATCGCCTATAACTTTTGCGCCGAGAGCGCAACCGAATGAATGATCCCACCGCTCTTCCATTTTTGACATCTCTTTTGTCTGTTTGTTCGAGAATAGATCGAATACTGAAGAGGTCAATAGCAAATTTCTAATTGCTTCAAAACCGAGTAGTACGATAGCATTTGTCACAGTGGATATCCGCTGGGGGAATCCATAAAAAGAGGAATTGACGAGTTTAAGGAGCCTTGCAGTCAGAACCTGGTCATCTGAGATAATCCCCGCCAAATCATTAGCTGAAGATTTTGGATTATTAATGGTCTCGGTTATTTTCAAAATAGTTCTCGGTAGGGTAGGGAGGTCTTTGATTTTCCTAATAATTCTTATTAATTCTTTAGAACTCATTTTACTCTTCTTGGTCAAGCGTTCTTTTTACAAGCTGTTTGCTCGCTACCTTCATAATTTCAGCCATCACTTCGTCATCTAATACTTCACAAAATTTTTCATTCAATTCTTTTTCAATTGACTCCTGTGCCTGCTTTTCAAGTTCAACATAGCTCTCTTCCTCCTCTTTCGACTCTCCTTCAATCCATATCTCGGTTATTCCCCATGATTTAAATAGTTTTATGTGTTTTTCAGTCAGTTCGGTTCCCTCATTGACCAATAGTACATCATGATGATGGTACACCGGTTTTGCCACTATCATGCCTGGCTTTAGCCTTCTGAGTTTAAATGGGATCATCGGACTCCTAAAGCTGTAAATAATATGAATTGAGTCAGCGATTCTTACAAAACCTTCTATCTCACGTCTGCAAGAAGTCAGCAACAGTGGCAAATCAATTGGTTAGAATTGGGGGATGTGAGGCATGCTAACCAAGTCTTGCCTGTCATTTTACCGGAAATTGTCTTTTGGGGACCAATTTATCATAGGGTGTCGGTGGGCTCAAGGAAAATTTGATACCTCGCTTCCGGTGTCAGAGAGCGGCTTCTATGAACAGCTTGTTCTTCTGACACTAAGAAAGGCAGAGCCCGAAATGAGACTCTGCCTTGTAAGAGGGGAATGAAATGGAGGAGACGAGCAAGGAACTAAGAGTAGCATGCTCGCTTATATTATGTATCGGCAGAAATGCAAATTATCTTGAGTTGTTTTTTGCGGTTCACGAAGGAGGGCTTCCTATCAGCAAATAGCGAGTGCCAATCACAAATGGCTATTTTCCGCAATCTCAGCGTCAGACTCAAATTTTAATCCTCGAAATACTTCAATGTATTCCTGTTGCTAAAATCTTCATCTTCCTTGACCTTGCAAAAATTATCTCATTTCTGTATGGGCACTATCTGAAAAATGAGGATGAATTAGATTCAATATCAGAGAAATAACATTCATCTCCTCAAATATAAATATCTATCAACATCCCAGTTGCTGATCTAACAGTTTCGAGCCGATCTGATCCATAAATACGATCCAACCCACCACATTCATATATCATATGTTCGGCTTCCCGAGCGAATCGATTAGAGTTATGGTTATGATTTACCAAAAGGCCATTGGTCCCTGGAAAGAAAGGAGGAAAAGCATGAACTGGCACTAAAGCAAGCGAAGCATCCATATTCAAATAGGCAGATCTTTGGGTAGGGTTAAAACCGAATATCTATATTTATAAAGTGTAATTTCAGTTAATGCAAGCTTATAATATCCAAAAAGTCAAAGGGACTCAAATTTGGGTACAATTGATTTTGAGGTCTTGACAAATCCCGGCCGATATGAGACTCAAGTCTTAGGCAGTTAACAACTAAGGGCTCACTCAAAAATAACTACACATTTTCGCATCTCACCTTCAGGCTGTCTTTGCGCGTTCCTCATTCTCAAAGTCCTCGAAATAGTTCACTATTCCTGCGGCTTTACTCAATCGGAACGTACATATCCAACCTAAATCTGAGTCCCGCTTCAGCGGGATGAATTTATTTTTGAGTGAGCCCTAAACCTCGACAAAAACGATCTGTGTCAGAAAAGCTAAGGGAGCCTAATGTCAAACGAAAAACGGCGGTTTACCCGTATCCCCTTTAATGTCGGGGCGGAAATCACGGCGAATGATGTCTTATACAGGTCTGATGGAATCATTAATCTCAGTGTTGGAGGGTGTCTACTTCCAATCAAGGCGGACTTAGAACCCGGGACAGGGTGCCAAATGAAGATTATGATGATTGGCGCCAGCAGCGAACTGAGTATCAGGATTGAAGGAGAGATAATCCGTTGCGACACGGGGGACGTTGCGGTCAAATTTATTGGGGTTGACCCTGATAGCCTCTTCCATATACAGAACATTATTCGCTATAATTCCCCTGATTCCGAGGCTGTCGAGTTGGAGATCCGTGAGCATCCCGGACTTGTGTAACCGGTCTGGAATCTGGTAACGAAATTACAAATAAATCTCAAATCTCAAGCACCAAATTACAAATAAATCCCAAATCTCAAGCACCAAATTACAAATAAATCCCAAATCTCAAAATCTAATGACCAAACTATTTTGATTTTTCCAATATTGATGAAAGCTTTTGTTATTTGAGCTTTGTTTTCCAGTTTGGCTATATGGTGGTTTGGAATTTTGCAGTTTGGTTATTGTTATTTGTTTGTTATTTATAATTTGCTATTTGTGATTTGTTTGTTCTGCGGTTCTCTTTTATCCTTCTTCCTTCCCCTCGATATTCTTTCCTCTGATATTCTGCGATTCCATGTTCTTTTCTAAAGCCTTCCTGATAGCACTGTCCAGATCGCGTCCGTTGACAGGTTTCATCAGAACCTTTTTAATTCCGATTTCCCTGGCCCTCTCCCTGTAGATCTCTTCATCATATCCTGTGCAGAGGATAATCGGAATATCAGGCCGAATTCGGACAAATTCCTCAGCCAACATTTCCCCCGTCATCTTGGGCATGATCATGTCGGTAATAATCAGGTCAAATTTGTCAGGGTGTTCACGAAATGTTTCCAGGGCCTCATCTGAACAGGTCTTAGATTCAACTCGATAACCATGACACTCCAATATCTCTTTCCCCATCTTCGCAATTTCCTCGTCATCATCAACAAAGAGTATGCGTTCTTTTCCGTTGACAGAAGGGATGAATGCACCAGGGCAGGGTTTTGTCCCCTTTTCTACTTTCGGAAAGAAGAGGTGGAAGGTTGAACCTTTTTCCGGTTCGCTATGGACCTCTATGGCCCCTTCGCAACTCTCGACTATTCCGTGGACTACGGCAAGTCCCATTCCTCTTCCTTCACCCACACCCTTAGTAGTGAAAAACGGCTCAAAGATCCTTTCCCTGACCTTAGGTTCCATACCAATGCCAGTATCCTTCACGCTCAGCCTGAGGTATTCTCCCGGGGCTAAATTATCATGAAGGCCCGTCTCATCCTGATCCAATTCAACATCAGTCATGTTTATCTCCAGAACGCCTGGCTTTTTCCCCATGGCATCGGCCGCATTGGTGCAAAGATTAATAAGCGTTTGATGTATTTGGGACGGGTCAGACATGATTGTCGCTGATCGAGTCGTGATGTTTTGCCGGATTTCGATAGTCGTTGGAAGGGATGAACGCAAAAACTTCAATGACTCCTTGACAATCGATCTAATGTCTAACGGCCTAGGCCTAAATTCGCCCTGGCGACTGAAACTGAGGATCTGCTGTACAAGATCCGCGCCCCGTGAGCAGGCTTTTTCTATACGCTGGAGGTTTTTGTGGGCCGTGTTTCCCTCCGGGAGGGTCCTTACTGCAAGTTCCGTGTTGGCCATAATAATCCAGAGGATGTTATTGAATTCATGGGCAATTCCTCCTGCAAGCGTCCCGATAGCCTGCGATTGTTGGGCTTGCCGCAGATGCTTCTCAGCTTTTCTCTCCTTGAACGCGTGCATAAATGTGAAGCAGTAATGGATTTTTCCATTTTCGTCATAAGTGGCATATGTCCTTTGCCAGAAGGGAAAATGACGTCCCTTTGAATCGAGAGTCTCTACCACACCTTCCCATGTTTTGCCCCGTTTAACGGTTGGCAGGATTTCCTCCTTATGTTTTTCAACGGATTTCTCCGGATAATAATCCAGGTAGTTAAGTGACCGGGCTACCTCCAAAGAACGGCCAAAGAGTTTTTCGTGAGCAGGGTTAACATAGATAAGCCGACCGCTCGGCTCGCTGACCGCAATGGCTTCGTTTGAGGAAGCAACAACATCCTTGAAAATATGTAAATCACTTTGAGCCTGAGCGTCTTTTCTCTTAAGGCGTAACCTTTCTAAGCATGATGCAACTTTAAAAAAGAGTTTTCCCAAATCAGGGGGCTTATAAAGGTACTCATCCGCTTTGAGTCTTAGCGCTTCAACCGCAAGATCTACATCACCATGCCCGGTCAGGATCATCACCATGGTTTCAGGGCTTATCTCTTTCGTTCTCCTCAAAACCTCTGGTCCACCAACAGGCTCCATGACCATTTCAGTAAGAACAAGATCAAAGCTCTTTCTACTTATCAGATCTAAGGCAGCTTCACAATCATCGGCAGTTGTAACCTGATAACCTCTAATCTCAAGGGCGTGGCTGATCATATCGAGGGTTGCAGGATCAGTATCTATTAACAATATCTTATTCTTTTCCATGAATATAGTCCTTTTGGGCAGGTGAGTCTGCGTTATCTGGGGAGTGAATTCCGTGGTTCAAGTGGTTTATGATTGAAAATTCACAGCGAGCGCATTCCCCTCTGCTTGCGGCGGGGTTAGCGAGCGAACTCAAATAAAAAAATTCTCCTTAAATTTGGGAGATTCCCCGCAGCTTGCTGCGGAGTTATTCAATTATAGCACTTTTTCACCAAAATTGTAACAGTTCAGCTATTTTTTTTACACGATTAATTCCGTTTACAGTGGGAAACGCTGAACCGCTGAACCCGGATTTGAGTCAAATTTATGACGCATTAAATACGGATAACCTATGAGTCTTTCCGAGAATGGCTATTTCCCGCAATCTCTGCGTCAGGCTCAGATTTGAATACTCAAAATACTTCAATGTATTCTTGCGGTTAAAATCTTCGCCTTCCTTGACCTTGCTAAAAATCTCTCATTCTCGGACAGCCTCCCATCTTGGCTAAACCGGAAATTAAACTCTTTACCCCTTTCAAACAAAATCGCACTGAATTTATCTCAAACCTGCTTCACGAAAGGGTAGGAGATCGTCAAGGAAGAGGGTTACGTTCTGATTATTTTATCCCTCGATGCGAGCGTCATGGGATACAGTGATTGGCACGAAACTTGAATGATTTATTAAAGAACCGTGGTTAGAAGGTCTTAACTTATCCAAGGAGGATAGAAGTGGGGGATCAAAAACAATGTATGCTCAGATAAGAACATTAACTTATGCTATCACCGCAGTCGTTCTTCTTGCAGGGTGTTCCTATCAGCGAAAAGTTGCTCTTGCACCTGTGGGTCAGCCGGAAGGGATATTTTCCGTCCCCCGGTCTAATAACTACGGTGCGGCGAGGGTGGGTGTTTTTGCATTTAGTGAGCCCTCCTATGCGGAGGGGAAAGGAAAAGTTGCATCTCAGTTTTTGTGTGAAGAACTGGATCAGAAAGGTGTATTCGCAGAAGTTATTCCCATGCCCGACATTAGGGACATGACCATGCGTAACCTTATTAATGCTGCCCGAATTAAGAGATATGACCTGATGATTACCGGAGAACTCCTCTACCTTTTTGAGGGCAGTCTTTTAGAACCTTCCAGTGTGACGGAAGAAATACGTGTTGTTAAAGTAAGGGGGGGGAAGCCGCAGACCCTCTGGCACGCCAAGGCAACGGAAACAGCGCCGCCGGCCCTTTCAACCGATTATATTGTTGCACAGGGGAAAGGAGCGTCTGCGCCGTCAACTGCGGTACTCATGAAGAGAAACGCTGAAAAATTTTGCAATATGATTCGTGATTTTCCGCCTCAGATGGTTCAAGAGCATATCGAATAAGGTAACGAAACTGTCCCATCGCGAATAGGGCAGATCTAACACTCGGCTAAATTACGGAATGAGGATTGTAACATTATGCATAAACTCAACAAAATAGGGATGTATCCGCGCCTGCAGTTCTTGAGCTATCTTCGAGAGTCCTTCCTCGGTTTCAGATATTCTTTCATTTTCATTTTTGCGGCCTGGCTTATCTTAACGTGCCTGACGAGTTGTGTGCAAAAGACCCTTCCGGCAGCGAGCATGCCGGGGGAAATCGCCTTCACTCTGCCAGACCCTCAGCCCTATTCAAATTTGCTTGAATCGAGCTACGCTGCAGCCGACAGTCTTGGCAGGGGATTACGTTTCCGGGGGGTTTCATTAGATGAGTCTATTTTGGCAGCAAGCTTTGTTAACATTGACGATCTGACCAAATCCTCCACCTTGGGCCGAATCGTGTCAGAACAGATTGCAAGCCGTTTGGCTCAACACGGTTTTAAAATAATAGAAGTCAAGCTACGCCAAGAGTCGGTGTTCATCAAAGAGGGTAAAGGGGAATTCCTGCTGTCCCGCGAGGTGCTAAGTTTAGGCGCAACCCGTGGCGCTCACGCGGTACTTGTGGGAACATACGCCGTCTCAAGAAACTTCATATTTGTATCTGCACGAGTTGTCCGTACCGAGGACAATTCTGTCGTAACGGGCTATGACTACGAATTACCGAACGATGCAACGACGAAATCGATGTTAAGATAGTGCCCTATCACCGCCTTATGTTTACTCTAACGTTGAATAAGCCTTCGGTTCAAAAACACTACGCTCGCTCTATATCAGGCCATCAAGAAACGCCGGTCCATTTTCAAGACTGTGTCCTATGTTCAATACGCTTTCATCCTTGAAAACGGCCCATCGTCCCTTGCTGACCTAATCTAAAGCGTTTTGAACTCAAATTTTATGCAACGTTAGGGTTTGCTATTGCGAGTTCCCGGCAGGTTCTGAGTACGTCTCAGCGTTGAATGGAAAAGAGCGCTATTTGGGTTTTCATGTCCCACCTATTCACATCCGGCAACTTCCGGGCCTTCTTAAAGGAAACAAGGGCCGCACGAGAGTATTTCTTCCACTTGCCGTCAATCTTCGATGTGTAGTATCCAAGTCGAAATAATTGAGATTGCACAATTTTAGCTGCAAGAGGATTTGAGAGTTCAAGAAAAATCGACCCGTTTGAGATTGGGTCTTTTTTGATTGCCGATGTTGAATCGCGCTTCGCTCCCTTCGCTTTTTTTGGTCCTGTGTCAGAGATCTTTTCCGGTTTCTTGCTCACAGCGGCATTGCTCAGCCTTTTTTCTGCAAGCGTTTTCAGCAGATCGCCCATTCTTATAGAAAAATTGTAGGAGGAGAGGATTGAATTGTCGAGCGTGCTCACAAGCCTCGTCGACAGAAACGCCCGATTTCCAGCAATACAATAGGTTCCGACAATGATCGCCTGAGCGTCATAACACTTATTTATTCTCTTCATTTCCCTCGACAGAACCAACTCCCCATTTCTTTCTTGAACAAGCACTTTACCATTACCCAGCCTGAGCTCAATCACCCTATAACCGTGCTGAGAGAACCTTGATGCTATCTGCTCTCCGATGAGTCTTCCAAAGGCAGAGGTTTCCTTCAAGTTGTCGAGATTAACAAAGCTGGTTGAAAGTATTGGCAATGTCCTGTCCAAGACGTATAGGAGATTCCTCTCCAGCATGTCTCCGGCAGTATAGGAGATATCACCTAAATCAGAACTGCAACATAAGGCGTAGAGGTCTCTTTCCGTACCTGCGCTAAAGCAAAGGAACGCGGCCAATATAGCAATTGAAATAATCGAAGATCTCTTTCGTCGGTTCATGATAACCTCCTTATTCGTCTGCAATTGCTGTTGGACCTTTCCGCAATGCATGGTTATTCTATCCTTCTTTCACTATCTGCATATAATATCGGCCATATTGACAAATACTTTAATTAAAATCGGCGTCATAATCTAAAGCAGTGCCGGGGTACCCTGGAATATCCATAGCGAGAAATTTGCCGCAACGGGAAAATATTGCCGCCTGCTCATTGTACCCATCTCTTATCCTGGCATCTTACTTGAAAACCGCCTCGCCCAAAGCAGAGCAAAAGAACAGCTTCTGCATATGTATTCTTTCCAATTGCAAAGAGTTATGTCCCTTCAAAAGGGAGCCGCATCCGGATTCTGATGTAAGCGGATACTTCCGATTCACTTAGGCATGCAAATTGCAAGATATCTGGAAAAGCGCTATTTGATCTTAGAAAAGCTCGTCCTTTAGGTCTCGGGTTCGTTTGAGCCTACCTCTTGTAGTGCAAGGATGACACTTATGCCCGACGTTAAGCGCTGGTCAAGGCCTGTATCGAGGCAAAATCGGCCACGCCTTGTAAAAATGCGGGAAAAAGGAGGGAGTTGTTATGTTTAAGCGAGTGTTAGGACTCAATGTTTGCCTGGTTGTCTTATTTTTAGTTGGAGGGTGTTATCATGGCCCAGAGGCGCCTGCCAAACCAATCACCTCCCAGGTGCCTATTCCAAACGCATTTCGGCTGAGCACTCAACAGAAGATGCAGGCAGTTCACCATTGGAAATTGCTTGCAAATGACGTTGCCAACCTTATCAAGAAAAAGATCGAAGATGGCTATCACGATACTCGAATTCCCATATATGTGACCCCCTCGGGAATAACACCCTTTGAAAAGGCTTTTCACGACCTCCTCTTGACCAGGCTTGTTGAAATAGGTCTGGACGTATCCAACCGACCTAAAGGAAATCTGCAACTCTCCTTTGATATTCAGGTGATAACTCACCATCATAAGATTCTTAGGACAGGAGCAGGGGTTTATAAGTCCCTGGCCCCAGGGTTCTTTGTCCGGCGTGGTACCCCTTTGTACGGGCCGGAAAAAAGGACTGAAGAAGCCGAAATCCTTGTGCACAGTGCAGAACTGAATGCCGAAGCCGGAGAGTACACCATTGAACTGCCGGAAAACGAGATAATGGTAACCTCATCACTGATGTTTGGCAGCAAGTACATTATGAGAAATTCCTCTATTTATTATATAAACGATCCTGAATGGTCACATTATGTACTGAAGTCTAAATACCGAGACCCGACAGTTGCCCAATATAAGCTTGTTGATGAGTAAGGTGAAAAGAGGAGGGATTTTGGGATGAAAAGATCTCATCTATTGGCTTTGGGCGTGATAACAGCCTTGATTATCGCGCTTTCTTCAGGATGTTACGGGCCTGCCAACTATGGGCGCGGAAGTTCGATCGACAACAGGTATGGTGCCTATTCAGGCGCCGACGCAATATATATTGCATCGACCCGGCGTCAGCCTATTCCTATTGTCTACAACGGGTCTTTTCGTCGCCATCCAGGGTATTCCCTGGTTGATTTTGTGCCTGCAGGGAGCAACCATTCCAGTAGTAGAGTAGTTCCCTATTCTAAAAATCAGGCCGATAAATCGGATAGGGACATTCCTCCGGAATTTGACTATGGCGGTGGTGGCGGCGCGGCTGCTGCCGGTGGTGGTGCGGCTGCTGCAGGAGGTGGTGCGGCTGCTGCCGGTGGTGGTGGTGGCTAAGGGATGAGCTTGGAATTGGGTTTATACTACATTCCCTATGCCCTGTTGGCTGTACTCAAAGCGGGCTGCCGTGCAGGACGTGATATGTCCGTTTCACTGAAACCGTGTGACGATTCTTTGGTTTTAGTAAGGGAGCGAAAGATGAAAAGCATAAAACTCGGGATATTGATAGCAGTCCTGGCCACTATTTTCCTGACTGGTGAGGCGATTTATGCTGCAGAGAGCATAACCACCAAAGACTATTGGGTTTTAAGAGATGGGTATAGTGAGGTTTTCACCAATGACACCGCCGTGACTGTTTCGTACCGGAATTATGCGCCCTACTTTGCTGAAGATGTATTCCTCGTAAACTATCCGGGACCGGGCGCCCAGGCGCTAAAATACGATGCCTCAGGAAACCTGATCTATTATGGGGCCGAGTATGGCCTTCATTGGGTCTATACACCCGACAGCCCACAGAAATTCCTTCCGAATTTCATGGAAATAGGCCAAAGCTATACCAGCGAGTGGTCGCGAAAAGAGTACATGGATGGCTCGTTTCTGGGTTACGGGAGCGATAATTTTTCATTCACCATCAGCGGACCCCACACCACTACTGTAAGAGCGGGTACGTTTACCACCTATATCCTCTATGTTGTCGATAACTGGAGCACCAGCTATGGAGAAAGCGGCACCTCGGCCCGCATCTACTATCTCGCAAAAGGGATAGGATGGATCAAGATGACCATCGACGGTAAAAGTTATGAACTTCTGAATTACAGTGGTCCTCCTGTAACGCCGACCTTGAGATTGACGACTTCCGGAATCACTCTTACCGCTTCCTGGGATGCGACAATCGGCGCAACCTGGTATAATCTGTTTTATGCCACCTATCCTGATGGAAGTGTTGCTGATCCGGTAAACATGGGGAATAAAACCACTCTCTCGATAGACCTCTGGGAGGGGGCTGCCTATTCCGTGTATTTACAGGCGTGTAACAGCTCCGGATGTAGTGATTATTCCAATATCGAGCATTTTGAAATCGCCTCTTCCCTCAATGTTAATCCTTCGACCGTCGGCATCTCGGCCAGTCAAACCAGCGACTGCACCATAAGTGGCGGCACAAGCCCGTACAGCGCCAGTTCAAGTGACATCTCGGTGGCGACCCCGTCTCTGAGTGGCAGCACGCTTTCTGTGACAGCGGTTGGAGCAGGTTCCGCCACCATCA
>Ga0307425_1000936_pt1 | contig 18094 bp, 11 predicted proteins | sample SalMarWE160330MG_FD_202152 | JGI IMG/M metagenome (GOLD analysis project Ga0307425, IMG submission 202152) | Salt marsh sediment microbial communities from the Plum Island Ecosystem LTER, Massachusetts, United States - WE1603-30 | ecosystem: Environmental > Aquatic > Marine > Intertidal zone >...
TGCCATTGTTCTTTAACGTCTACTCAAGCCGGGTCTTTGAGCCCGACAAGATCACTGCGCTGAGGTCCATCGCCGTCGTTGCGGCCATCGCGTGGGTGGTCAAGACGGTAGACGGCGGGATCAGGACTCCGAGCGGTGAGAGAGGTCCAAGCGAGGTCGCCAGGACGGTCTGGAGACAGGCGAGGGCGACGCCGCTCGTGCTTCCCGTCCTCGCGCTGGCGATCGTGTATCTGCTTGCGACCGCCACCTCTATCGTGCCCAGGGTGAGCCTCCTGGGCTCCTACCAGCGGCTGCAGGGCACCTATTCCACGCTAGCCTACATCGTGATCTTTGCGCTCATCTTGCAGGGGCTGCGAACGCGAGAGCAGGTCGAACGGCTGGTTACCACGGTCGTGTTGACGAGCGTGCCGATCGCTCTCTATGGCATCGTCCAGCACTATGGGCTCGACCCACTGCCTTGGGGCGGGAATGTGCAGACACGCGTGGCTGCCAACATGGGGAACGCGATCTTTGTTGCAGCGTACCTGATTATGGCACTTCCGCTGGCGCTGTACCGGGCCGTCGAATCGTTCACGGTGATCTTGACCGCCGAAGAGAGCCGCTTCGTCGACGTCCTCCTCGGGGCGAGCTATGTGTTCATCGTGGCCATTCAGGGGATCGCGATCTTTTTCACCCAGAGCCGCGGCCCCTGGCTGGGGTTGATCGGGGGCCTCTTTTTCTTCTTCCTCGCCCTGGCGGTGGTGCGGAGGTGGCGCTGGCTCGTGTGGGGCAGCGTCGTCGGCGTTCTCGTGATCGCCGCGTTCCTCGTCGTCTTTAACCTTCCGCAGAGCCCGCTGGCGCCTCTGAAGAGCGTTCCGTACGTGGGCCGCCTGGGCCAGGTGCTCGACAAGGAGCAAGCAACCTCCAAGGTCCGTCTCTACATCTGGGAGGGGGCGATCGATCTGATCCTGCCACATCCTCCCCTGGAGCAACCCAATGGTGCGCGCGACTGGCTGAACCCATTGAGGCCCCTGATCGGTTATGGCCCGGAATCGATGTATGTTGCCTACAACCGATTCTACCCACCCGGGTTGGCGCACTATGAGGCGCGAAATGCCTCGCCGGACCGATCCCACAACGAAACGTTCGACGCCCTCGTGACAACCGGCGTCATCGGCTTTGCCGCGTATATGGTACTGTTTGCCAGCGTGGTCTACTTTGGCTTTCGTCGGCTCGGCGTGATCGCGGACAAGACGCAGCGGAACCTGTTCCTCGGCTGCTGGATCGGGGGCGGTGCCCTCGGTGCGGTGACGATGGTAGTCTGGCAAGGGGCCGAGTTCTTCGGTGTGGGCCTGCCGGCCGGTATTGCTGCGGGGCTGGGGCTTTACCTCGTAGTCTGGGGACTCGTGCTGAGTCGACGCCCGAGCGGTGAGACCGAGACCTCAGGAAGGGATTCCCCCTACAGCCTGTTGATCGTGGCCCTTGTTGCGGCCGTCCTGGCGCACTTTGTGGAGATCCACTTTGGGATCAGCATCGCTGCGACGCGCACCTACTTCTGGACCTACGCGGCACTGATGGTCGTAACGGGATACATGATACCACAAGAGGAAGAGTCCTCGCCGGCCGTCTCCGAGGTACGCAACGAAAGGGCGCGGCGCGAGCGACGCAGAGGGCGCCGCAGGAGCTCCAAAGGACGGCAAGTTGCTTCAAGCTCGACACGACTGTCGGGCGTGCGCCCTATCTTGCCGTACGCGCTGATCCTCACGCTGATTCTGTGCACGCTGGCGTACGACTATGTATCCAACAACGAAGCCCGGCTCCGTTCGCCCATCGCTGTAGTCGTTGCCTCTCTAGCCAAGCGTCCACAAGGGGATGGGCTCGTGCCCTCGTATGGCATACTAGGTGTGGTCGGTATCACCTGGTTGCTCGGGGGTGCCGTCGTGGTCGCTGAATGGCGGCGCAGGAGCCGAGAGGGCGCATGGCCAGCAGTGCTGGCGACGGGTCTGGCTGTTCCTTTGATCGTGTGCTTTATCTTTGCGCTGACGATGGCCACGCGCCTGGTCAGCACGATCCAGCAGACACAGTTGCTGAACCAGACCGACCTGGTGACGGGCATGTTGGCAGTGTATTATGTGATGCTGTTTGGCTTGATCCTGGCTCTTGCTTTCAGCCTTGGACCGTCTGCACTTGCTGCCGGTACGTTTTGGGAACCTCGGCGCGCGTGGGCCTATCCTTTCCTGGCGATTGGAGCGATCTGGGCCGTATTGCAGACGAACGTGCGGGTCGTGGAAGCGGATATGATCTACAAGCAGGCGCAGCCGTACGAGCAGCAGGGCATGTGGGACTATTCCATCATTCTGCACCAAGAGGCGATCAGGCGTATGCCCAACGAGGACTATTACGACCTCTTCCTGGGACGCGCCTTTCTGGAAAAGGCCAAGACCGCATCACCTGCCGGTCGGGCGCCGCAGCACTATACCATGGCGGACATTCTGGATATGACGCCAGAGAAGCTGGCGGGCCTCAGCCGCGAGGATGCAATGAATTGCAGCGAGACCGCCCTCGTTCGTGCGCGCCAGATCAATCCCCTCAACACAGACCACTCGGCGAACCTCGCCCGCCTGTACAGGACACGGGCCGAGTCCACCTCCGATCCGGCACAGCGCTACGAGTATCTGCAGGATGCGCTAGGATACTATGCACAGGCAACGTCACTGTCTCCACACGCGGCCCATCTGTTCGACGAGTGGGGCATCGTGTACGTGGCGATGGATGAACCAGAGGAGGCATTGGCCAAGTACGAGTACGCTCTAGCACTCGATGACCGATACGAGGTGACGTACATGTCACTCGGCGATCTGTACATGCGCGAGAATGATCTCGAGAAAGCCAAGGAGGCGTATCTGCAGGCGGCAGAGGTTGCGCCTCGGTCAGCCAACGTCCACAGTGTACTTGCGTATATTTACGGTACGCAAGAGGACTATGGCTCTGCTATCGAGGAAACGCTCGAGGTCCTCGATCTGAGTAGGGACGATCAGCAGAGGTACTCGAGCTACAAGAATCTTGCTATCTACTATCGCGAGGTAGGCCAATCGGACGATGCGATCGAGGCGGCTCAGAATGCACTTGCCCTCGCGCCGGCCGGGGAACGTGCCAGCCTGGAGGCCCTGATCGCGCAGCTGGGCGGTACCGCCATCGAGCCACAGGCAGAAACTCAGGTAGAACAGTTCCTGTCAGAAGGCCAGGTTGCTTTGAACAAGGGCGAGTGGGAGAAAGCTGCGCAGGCCTACCAAAAAGTCGTGACGCTCGACCCCCACTCGATTGCTGCACACAGTGCGCTCTCTTATGTGTACGCACAGCAGGGCAAGCTAGAGCAGGCAGAGGCCGAGAACCTGATCGTGCTCGAGATGGTCCCCACCGACCTGGCGACGCTCAGGAACCTGGCGATCATCTACCGCCAGATGGGCCAGTACGACAACGCACTGGCGTATGCACAGCGAGCGCTCGCATCTCCACAGGTGGAAGCATCAGATAAGCAGCAGCTCGAGGCGTTCATCGAGGAACTACGTGCTATGGGTAGCCCGGGATAGCGTCTCGACCTGGCACATCAACAGGGAGGAGGGCGGATGAACGTCGGATTCGTTTCAGGTCGTCTGGCCGGGACCGATGGCGTGTCGCTGGAGACGGCCAAGTGGGCAGAGGTCCTCCGGCGCATGGGACACCAAGTGTTCTATTGCGCAGGCGAGCTGGAAAAGGATGGGCCGCCGGGCCTCCTCGTGCCTGAGATGTACTTTCACACCGAGGATGCTGATTGGATCGTCGACCACGCTTACGGGACGACGGAGGCTCATCCCGATTTGCTTCCCAAGATCGGCCACTATGCGGCACTGTTTAGGGAGTGCTTGTACCAGTTCATCGCAGCCTTTGACATCGATGTGCTGATCCCAGAGAACGCGTTGACCATCCCAATCCAGATTGCACTGGGTGTCGCGCTAGCAGACGTGATAGCCGACACTGGCATGCCCACGATAGCACACCACCACGATTTCTACTGGGAGCGTGAGGTATACAAGACGAACTGCATTCCAGATATCCTGGAACGCTGCTTCCCGCCCGCGCTTCCCTCCATCCATCACGTGGTGATCAACTCGTTGGCACAGCGGGACCTCAAGGCAAAGCGAGGCCTGGACGCGGTGGTTGTGCCCAACGTCTTTGACTTCGATACGCCAGCGCCCACGGTGGACAGCTATAGTGCTGACCTGCGTACAGCGATCGGTCTCGGTGAAGAGGACGTGCTCATCCTGCAGCCTACCCGGATCATCCGGCGCAAGGGGATCGAGATGGCAGTCGAGCTGGTAGGACGGCTCGATGATGCGCGCTACAAGCTGGTGTTTTCGCATGCCACGGATGTCGATACAGAGTACCTGTCCGAGCTACGTGCCCTGGCAGAGGAGTGGGGAACCGATCTGCGCGTGCCAATCGACCAGATCGACAGTGTGCGTGGCACGCACGATGGTAGCAAGGTATACGGACTGTGGGACGTGTACCCGCACGCAGATTTTGTCACCTACCCCAGCCTGTACGAAGGCTTTGGGAACGCGCTGATCGAGGCCATATACTTTAGGCTGCCCGCGCTCGTGAACCGGTACTCGGTGTACGAAGCTGACATCCGGCCGCTGGGCTTTGACTTTGTGGAGCTCAATGGCACAGTCACGAACGAGGCTGTAGAGGCGGTACGCAGCGTGCTTGGGAACAAGCAGCGCCGGGAGTCCATGGTCGATCGAAACTATCGGCTGGCCGCGCGCCATTTCTCTTACGAGACTGTGAAAGAGCGCTTGCGACCGCTCCTCGCCGTCGCTGCCGTCTAGTCCGATGGCGCGGTTTGGCCACGGGAGACGTGGTGCATCACGCTGATGATCGAGAGGATCTCCTTGGCCAATGGATCGGGGTAATCGTCGAGGTACACGACGCGGGCGATGCCCGCGTTGACGATGGATTTGGCGCACCAGGAGCAGGGGTAGGTCGTCGTATAGAGCGTTGCGCCCTCGATTGGGATGCCAAAGCGTGCCGCAAAGTTGATCGCATTCTGCTCGGCGTGGGCGGCGTGACAGAGCTCGGAGCGTTCACCGGATGGAACGTTCTGGCGCGCGCATCCTACCTCCAGGCAGTGCGGGTGGCCAGCGGGCGCTCCGTTGTAACCTGTGGACACGATCTGCTTGCCCTTGACCAGCACTGCGCCGATCTGTCGGTGCAGGCATGTGGAGCGGCTGGCTACCACGCGCGAGATCTCCATAAAGTAGCTGTCAACATCTAGCCGTTCGGTCACGTTGCAGCTCCCGTCTGCCCGTCTGCGCGGGCAAAAAAAGCAGGATAGTCGGCGCGCAGTTGATCTCGTATGGCCTGGAACACGCTTGGCGCATGCGCGTAGATTGCCTCTAGCATTTCTACGCAGACCTCACGTATCTCCCACTGTGCGTGGGGCGAGATGCGCAGGCGAAAGATGTGTAGCAGCTCACGATAGTTCGCGGTCATCACGAGACGCGTCGCAGTTGCATTGGGCAGGAGAAAGCGCGCATCTTCTTTCTTGATGCCGAGCGCGCGCAGGCGATGGTAGGCCCTCGTGGCCACCTGGGCGAAATCGCTCCAGAGGCGCATGGCCTCGGCATTCTCGGCGATCTGTGGAGGGATGACCCACTCGGGGTTAGACATATCGACGTAGCGCTGTGATTCCTGCGAATAGCTAGCCAGGCGGTGCCGTACGAGTTGGTGGCTGCACGCCCGGCTGATCCCGCTGATTTCAAAGGATGCGCAAGCGTGCTCGATGATCGACTCGTGACCCTCCTCGACGCGCCGCGCGACAAAGCGGGCCGTGATTTCTGGTGTTCCTCCGGCCGTACTGCGGTAGCAGATCCGGCCGGCATGCTCCAGCAGCGCTTCGCTGTCTGCAGTTGAGCTCGTGGCACCGTCATCGAGATAGTGGGTGATGGCAATCAGCTTGACCTGCATGCGGGGCCCTCCTGCGTTTCCCTTTGGCCGACGAGTATAACACGCAGAGATGAGGTTGTCAAAGCCAGTTGACACGTGCTCCAGGCTTGCAGTATACTCGGTGCGGACCGCGTGCCTGGGCTCAAAGAGCGGCGCACGCTGCCTTTGGCAATGCTGCCTCCGGCAGTGCTACCGGAGGCGCTTTGTTGCCTGTCAACGTAACCGTAGTTGGATCGGAAGGAGATCCATATGGAAAGGCCTTGGTTACAGCACTATGATGTGGGTGTCCCCGCCCACCTCGACTACCCGCAGCGGACGATAGAGCAGATTCTCGCCGAGTCGGCTGGCCGTGCCCCTGGTGCGGTTCTCACGGTATTCAAGGGCGCGCGGTTGACCTACGGGCAGATCGATCGCCTGGTCGATCGCATGGCGGCCGGGCTGCAGGCGCTCGGCCTCCAGCACGGTGACCGCGTGGCGATCCATCTACCCAACTGCCCCCAGTTTGTCGTTGCGTACTATGGCATACTCCGTGCGGGAGGGATCGCTGTGCCCTGCAACCCGACGTACGTGGGGCGGGAGATAGAGCATCAACTGAACGACTCTGGCGCCGAGATCGCTGTGACAATGACGTCGTTCTACGCCACCATCCGCGGCGCATGCGCGCATACGCCGCTTCGCCACGTAATCGTGGCCAAGCTCAAGAACTACCTGCCGATGCCACTGCGGTTCCTCTTTGCCCTGTTCCGCGAGCGACGCGACGGGCACGCCCTGCGCATCTCCGGAGAAGCGAACACGTACTGGTTCAGCGATGTGCTCGAGTCTGCATCATCGCAGCCGCAGCGAACGGCTGTCGATCTCGACGAGACCGCGGTACTCATGTACACAGGCGGCACGACAGGCATTCCCAAGGGGGCACAGCTCACGCATCGAAACCTGGTCGTCAATGCCGCGCAGTGCGCCTTCTGGCTGCGGACCACCGAAAAGGGCGCCTCGTTGCTGACGGCGCTTCCCCTGTTTCACAGCTATGCGATGACGACGTGCATGAACCATGCGGTCTTTGTGGGAGGAACCATGATCTTGGTCCCGGACCCACGCGATCTGAGCGACGTGCTGGGCACCATTCACAAGCATCGCCCTACCGTCTATCCGGGGGTACCGGCGATGTACGTGGCGATCAACAATAGCAAGGATGCTGCCTCGGGCAAGTATGACCTTGGCTCGATCGAGGCGTGCATCAGCGGCGCGGCCGGGCTTCCTGCTGAGGTCCAGGAGCGGTTCCAGCAGATCTCCGGAGCTCATCTCGTGGAGGGATACGGTCTGAGCGAAGCTTCTCCCGTGACACACATCAACCCTGTGTTCGATCACACCCCGGACGGATTCATCGGGCTTCCGGTGCCCGACACGGATGCCAAGATCGTCGATCTCGAGACAGGGACTCAGGAGTTGCCCCCTGGTGAGATCGGGGAGCTCTGTATCAGAGGGCCGCAGGTCATGAAGGGGTACTGGAACGTCCCTTCCGAGACCGCGGACGTGCTGCGTGACGGGTGGCTCCATACGGGTGACATTGCGACCATGACGGAAGACGGGTATTTCCGGCTGGTGGATCGCAAGAAAGACATCATTCTCGGGGCAGGGGGGTACAATATCTACCCGCGTGAGATCGAGGACGTGCTCTATGAGCATCCGAAGGTCAAGGAAGCGGTCGCTGCCGGGATCCCGTGGGGAGACAAGGGAGAGCGGGTGAAGGTCTGGGTTGTGCTCAAGGAGGGGCAGGAGGCCACAGCCGAAGAGATCCTGCACTTTTGCGCGGGCAAGCTTGCGCCGTACAAGCGACCGAAAGCAGTCGAGTTCAGGGACGACATTCCCAAGACGCTCGTAGGCAAGATGCTTCGTCGACTGCTGGTGGAGGAGGAGGCTCAGGCGGCCAGGGGCTAGTGAGCGAGACCAAACGCAGCAGCCCCGCGCACCACATACACCGGTGCACGGGGCTGCCAGAGGTTGAGGCTGCAAGAGCAGCTAGGCCGGTACGCCCTGCATGATTGCCTCAAACTCGTCACTATCCAGCGTCTCTATCTCGATGAGGCGCGTAGCCACTGCAACGAGCTTGTCACGCTGCTCGGTCAACACCTTCTCAGCGCGCTCGTAGGCCTCGTTGATCAGTTCGCGCACTTCTTCGTCGATATCGCGTGCGACTGCTTCACTATAGTCGCGCTGCTCAGATATCTCTCGCCCGAGGAATATCAGCTCTTCCTTCTGGCCAAAGGTCATTGCGCCCAACTTCTCGCTCATCCCATAGCGCTTGACCATCTTGCGTGCCAGATCGGTGACGCGCTCCAGGTCATTGCTTGCGCCGGTCGTGATATCACCGAACATGATCTGTTCAGCCACACGCCCGCCGAGCATACCTGCCATCTGGTCCCGGAAGCGACTCCGACTCTGCAGCAGGTGATCGTCTTCGGGCAGTGCCATCGTATACCCGAGTGCCATGCCGCGTGAGACGATGGTGATCTTGCGCACCGGGTCGCACTTGGGCAGGGTGGTCTGTACCACGGCATGTCCTGCCTCGTGGTAGGCAATGATCTCTTTTTCTTCCTCGCTGATCAGGCGGCTCTTGCGCTCTGGTCCCGCGATGACGCGTTCGATCGCCTCCTGAAACTCTTCCATGGCGATCGTCCTTCTGTTGCGCCGCGCAGCCAGGATCGCTGCTTCGTTCACCAGGTTCTCGATATCTGCGCCAACGAACCCCGGCGTCAACCTGGCCAGCGTCTGCAGTTCGACGTCCTCGTGCAGAGGTTTGCCCTTGACATGCACGGCCAGGATCGCCTCTCGGCCCTTGACGTCGGGCCTGTCCAGCACAACACGGCGATCGAACCGTCCCGGCCGAAGCAAGGCAGGGTCGAGGATGTCGGGCCTATTCGTGGCCGCGATGATGATCACGTTCGTGTCTGTGTCGAACCCGTCCATCTCGACTAGTATCTGGTTGAGCGTCTGTTCGCGCTCGTCGTGACTGCCGCCCAACCCAGCACCCCTGTGACGCCCTACGGCATCGATCTCGTCCACGAAGACGATACACGGCGAGTGCCGCTTGGCTTGATCGAACAGGTCACGCACACGCGACGCGCCGACACCGACGAACATCTCTACGAACTCGGACCCGCTGATACTAAAGAACGGGACGCCGGCTTCACCGGACACGGCCTTTGCCATCAGCGTCTTGCCTGTGCCAGGCGCACCGACGAGCAGAACGCCCTTGGGAATGCGCGCGCCGAGCGCAAGGAATTTCTCTGGCTCCTTCAGGAACTCGACGACCTCCTGGAGCTCTTCCTTGGCCTCCTCGACGCCGGCAACATCGCTAAACGTCACCGTCGGTTGGTCACCAGTGAACATCCGCGCTCGGCTCTTGCCAAAGGAAAGCGCCTGGTTGTTCGTGCCTTGCGCCTGGCGCAGCATGAAATAGATCATGCCCACGATGATCAGCGTAGGCAGGATCGTACCCAACGCAGTCACGATATTTAGCCAGTCGGGCGGGGGAACCGCTTCGATCGTCACATTCTGCAGATCCGCCTCAGTGACGCCAAGGCCCTGCAAGGTCTCCAGCAGTCCAACGCCCATCTCTTTGTAGGCTACCGCATGAACCTGCTTGCCGTTCCTCGTGAACGTGACGTCTATCTTTTCGTCAGTGGTACTGATCTGCTGTACGTGCCCCTCTTTGACGAGCTGTGCCAGCTCGGTTATTGTTATCTTTTCAGGCGCATTGGCTCGGCCCATGACCTGCCATAGCAGCAGCGCGATGGCTGCAAGAATAAGCAGGTAGACCAAGCCATTCCGCCAGTAGCCAGATCTCACTCTAGTCCTCCATATTGCATCTGAGTCTGCACGCCCCAATTATACCAGATATCCGGACTTAATGCCAGCGCTTATTGCCTTTCGACATGTATCTGACGCAAGACGACTGCGTTTCCTTTCGTCTCGGCGAATCCTGGATCGGTTACTGGTAGGCGGTGGTCCCCGCGGTAAAAGCCCACGCGGACCCAATAGTCCGCCTCGGGTGCATCGGACGGTATTGTCAGGACGTAGGGATCCAGGAGACGCTCACCTGGCTGCCAGGTGGATGTGGGGCGGCTTCCACCCAATGGCGGAAGGTCGCGCTGTGTGAGGATGTGCCCATCCTCGTCGACAATGTGGATGAAAACAGTATAGTCCTCGCCGAGGCTCTCCTCGACTTGCCAGGTGATGAGCAATTGCACTGTGCTGCCAGGACGCACCACGACGTCGGTGAATTCACAGCTCGCGAGCAGGACCTTGTCAGCAAAGTTGGCCCGCACTTCTCCTTCAGGCCCACTGCTCACCGTCAGCGTGATGGTCTGCCCAACCGTGACCGTCGTGCCGGCCTCAAGGGTCTGCGATATGATCAGATCCTTGGGTTCGAGGCTCCACGTCTCGGTCACCGAGACGACGAGGCCGATGTCCTCCAGATCGAGCCGCTTTACCGCCACCGGAAAGCCCACTACGTCTGGCACTGTCACCATCTCGGGACCCAGGCTGACGGTGACGGCGATCTGCATGCCGGGAGGCACCTCAGCACCGGGCGCAGGAGATTGGTCGATGACGTGCGACACGGGTACCTCGCCGCTATGCTGCTGCGACGCGATTGCCACGCCCAACTTTGCATCGCGTGCTAGCTGCCGTGCCGTTTCTAGCTCCTCGCCAACCAGCCGGGGGACGGCGACATCCGGCTCTGGCGTAGCAGTATCGACACTCGGCGTGTCAATACTGCTCAGATCCTGCGTCGGCGTGGGCCCGAACACGGGTCCAGGCGTCGCGTTTTCAGAGACGGGAGGCAGCGGAGTCAGCGCCCTGGTCAGAATCGTGCCCCACAGCGGCAACAAGCCCATCACAGAGAGGAATGCAAGGCCCGCAAGGAGCAGCATCACCCAGTCTGCACGCCGCCGGCGCTCTGCAGGCTGTGCCTCGCCTGGAGAAGGGGACTGGGTAGCCGGGGACGAGTGCGTGCTGCCGGGAGCGGCGGCCGCGACCTCGATGGGCTCCAGGGGTTGCGTGGAGCTTGCTCCATGCTGCCGATAGGCACGTAGTACCTTGCCCAGCTCTGCTGCATTGCGGTAGCGCTGCGACGGGTCCTTGGCTAACGCCCGATCGATGACCTGGCGGAGGTAGCGGGGGATGCGAGGATTGTACTGCTCGATCGGGGGAGGGGCGTTCAGCACGTGCTGCCGCCCGATCTCGGCGGCCGATTGGCCCTCGAATGGCCGCTTGCCGCAGAGCATCTCGTAGAGAAGCACTCCGACGGCATACACATCGGAGGCTGGTGTTAGCTTGTTGCCTAGAAGCAGCTCTGGTGCGGCATAATAGGGCGTACCCCAGAGTTTTCCCTGTGGCCCTGATACGTCTGGCTGCAGGGCGCGGGCGATACCAAAGTCGGTTACCTTGACTTTGCCGTCTTGCTGGACGAGGATATTGCGTGGCTTGACGTCACAGTGCAAGATGCCCTTTTCGTGCGCAAAGCCCAACGCATCACAGACCTGGACGGTAATGTCAAGCGCTCGTGCGGGGCGAAATGGGGCTTCCGGTTGCAGCAGTTCCCGCAGGCTCTCACCCTCGGCATACTCCATCACGATGTAGCGTGAGGCTTCATCCTGGCATACGTCGTGTACCATGACGATATTCGGATGCGGGAGCTTGGCGATCGCCCGCGCTTCGCGCTCGAACGCGTCTCCGGCGTCGTACTCTGGACGCAGGATCTTGATCGCCACAGTCCGGTCCAGCGTCAGATCCTGCGCTTTGTATACGTCCGCCATACCGCCTTCACCCTCGAGCGAGAGCAGACGGTAGCGACCGTTCAGCACATCTCCTTTGGTAACCACCTCATCGCTCCAACAAGGCAACGGGCAAGTGCCACATAGATCTCACCCTACGATCCGAACAAGGGCAGAACGCGCAGTAGGGATTGCCCGGCAAAGGCAAAGACCGTCGTCTTGACCGTCTTGCCAACCCAGCAAACCAGCAGGAAATGCCATACAGGCACGCGCAGCGCACCGGCTGCGATCCCGGCAAGGTCAAACAGTGGGTTCGGCACGATCGACAAGACAAGAATCACCCACAGCCCATAGCGGCGAGTCCAGGTGACCATTCGCTGGTAGCGAACCTGATCCGCGACGATCGCGCGCCCGCTGTAGCCAGCCGCATACCCGGTCAGCTCGCCCAACGCCTCTCCGGCTCCTGCTGCCAGGCCAATGCCGATGGGATTGAGCACCGCACCCATCACTGACACTACAGCCAGGCTCGGTGCGGGGAGCACGATGGTCGCACTCGACAGCAGGCTGAGGACAAACACGCCCGGGTAGCCGTAGCGGCCAAAGGCAGCGACGCGATCGCTGATCAGGAACACAGAGACAGAGACGATCATCGTCAGGAGCAGCGTGGTAAGCGGTCGTATCAGGCGCTTCCAGGAGCGACCGCTGTGTGCTGCACCCGGCTCAGCGCCGCTCAATTGTGCTGAACAGTCCGGTAAAGGCCCGTTTGCTGCGTCTTGGCCCAAGCCTGCCTGCCCTCTACCTCTCGGCGATGCGGATCCGCTGGATCACATCGCCAATAGCGATCGATTCGACGACAGACATGCCGCTGATTACCTGGCCAAAGACGGTGTAACCGCCGTCGAGGTGCGGCGTCTTGTCCAACGTAATATAGAACTGGCTGCCGCTGGATGCACGCTCTGGATTGACCTGGTCGGAGAGCCGCGCAGTAGCCAGCGCGCCTTTTTCGTGCGACAAACCGATCTCCGCCGGTATTGTGTAACCAGGACCACCGTTTCCTTTTCCGAGCGGGTCGCCGCCCTGGATCACAAACCCAGGTACCACGCGGTGGAACGTCAGGCCGTCATAGAAGCCAGCGCGGGCCAGGTAGACAAAGTTGTTCACCGTCTGCGGAGCTTCCGCAGCATAGAGCTCGCACACAATGTCCCCTTTGGCTGTCTCGATCGTCGCCGTATACGATTTGGCGGGATCAATGATCATCGGCGGTGGTGCATCGAACATATTGTTTCGCTGCGCCGGCTTGGACGGCATATCCGGAAACTGGGTGTCAGTCAATGATAACTCCTCGTTGCTCTCGTTGATCGTTGTCGGCGTGTTGCCCGTTTGGGCGACAGTACCGGCGCTCTCGGCATCCTCCGGGCTGGGCGTCAGGGTCGGCCACGGCGTGAACGTGGGCCCAGGAGCAGTCCACGTACACGCAGCAGTGAAAAGCAGGACGCAGATTACCGCGAACTGCCGACAGTGCCGCATGGGCAAGGCTTTCCATCGTAAGCTCATCACGTCGCTCAAGCAAGCATTATAGCACGTTCGACATTGGGTGCAAAACCCCCCGCCACTGGCTGTCTCCTACGGTACCTCCCATGACGTCACCGCGCGCCGTCTGGTTCCGTAGGCACTCGACATTAGCTGACGAGATGCCGGAGGGACGATATCTACACCATTATAGACGGGTTGGCGGCAAACCTCAAGTTGGTCATCCATTGGGCGCATGGTATAATGATCTCGGCAAGACAATGCAGATACGCACGCCGCACAACATTCGCGGTGCGGCGGCTCGTATAGAACGAGCAGGGGAGCCCCGGATGGATTACGAAGCCGTGATCGGCATAGAGGTACACGTAGAACTTGCGACTCTGTCCAAGATGTTCTGCGGCTGCAGCGCCCACTTTTTTGGTCAAGAACCAAATACGAACGTCTGTCCCATCTGCATGGGCTATCCAGGGACACTGCCGGTGATCAACGAGCAGGCAGTGACGTACGCGATGCGAGTCGGCCTGGCTTTGCATTGCGAGATCGCACAGTTCAGCAAGTTCGATCGGAAGAACTATACCTATCCAGATCTCCCCAAAGGGTACCAGATCTCGCAGTACGACCTCCCCTTGTGTAGGAATGGCTGGATCGACATCGAGGTCGATGGACATGGCCGGCGCATTGGCATCCGGCGCGCGCACCTGGAGGAGGACACAGCAAAAGAGGCGCACGTCGGTCCCTCGAGCCTCGTGGACTTTAATCGCAGCGGCGTGCCGCTGCTGGAGATCGTCACCGAGCCAGACCTGCACAGCGGCGAGGAAGCGAGGCAGTTGCTCACCAAGCTGCGCTCGATCCTGCGCTCACTCGGCGTGAGCAGCGCGGACATGGAAAAGGGCGCGATGCGATGCGAGCCGAACGTCTCCGTCCGGCCAGTTGGAGATCCGGCACTGGGCGTCAAGACCGAAATCAAGAACCTCAACTCGTTCCGCTCGGCCAAGTTGGCGATCGAGTTCGAGATCGAACGCCAGAGCCAGGCGCTGAGGCGAGGGGACGAGATCGAGCAAGTGACGATGGGCTGGAACGAGCGAGAGAATCGTACCGTCGTCCAGCGCAGCAAAGAATACGCGGACGACTATCGCTACTTTCCCGAGCCCGATCTGCCTCCACTCGAGCTGAGCCCGGAACGCGTTGCAGAGATTGCGGCGAGCCTGCCAGAACTGCCGGATGCAAGGAGTGATCGCTTTGTCGACCAGTACGGGCTGCGCCAGTCAGATGCCAGAGTGCTCGCCTCCGACAACGATGTGGCCGACTATTTCGAAGAGGCGATTGCCGCGGCACGTCCACACGGCATTGATCCGGTGACCGTGAGCAACTGGATAGTTGGTGAGCTCTTTCGTTTGCTGAACGACGGGGGCATAGAGATCGCGAGCTCGCTCGTTGCGCCGGAGGCGCTGGTGGGGTTGCTGCGCAACGTGGAGCGAAACATGGTCAATGCGAACACGGCGAAAGCCGTGCTGGCAGAGATGTTTGAGACAGGGCGTTCAGCAGAGGCGATCATCGCCGCCCGGGGACTAGCCCAGATCAGCGATGCGAACGAGATCGAGTCGCTGGTCCAAAGGGCGGTCGAGGAGAATCCCGGGCCGCTGGAGCAGTATCTATCGGGCAAGGATGCCATCCTTGGCTTTTTCATCGGGCAGGTCATGCGCGCTTCGAGGGGAAGGGCCAACCCGCAAGTCGTTCGAGAAGTACTTACGGCTTACCTCGATGAGCTGAGAGGCAGCTCGTCGAGTTAGCTGCGGCAACGTGCTCCCTCCCTCTCGCTTGAGGCTCTTGGCGGAGGAACATGGCGATGACCGGAATCATCCTGCGCGTCGTTCTCCTGTTCATCCTGATATTGGGTGCCGGCTGTGCTGCAGCGACCTCCAGTCCTCACGAGGTACTAACAGCCTTGCCAGAGATCCGTCATCGGGACGCTCTGCCGCTCATGCTCCAGGCACAGGACCTGGGGCCAAGCTACGTAATAGCAGAGACGCATCGCCTGGCACAGGGGAGAGGGTGGGGCGAAGACACGACGCGCCTGTCAGGTTACCGGACTGTCTTCCGAGGCGAGGGAGACGTCTTCTCGGAAGTGACGTGCCAGGTCGAGTGCTACCTCACGGTGAAGGACGCTCAAGATGCCTATCGGACCTACCGGCAGGAGATCGCGGCAGCGCTACGAGACGAGGCATCCTTTGACTCGGTGACGGATGCGGAGGAACGGGTCCTGGGGGAGTGGAACCACGTCTACGTGGCACAATCTCGCGACGTGATGCATATTGAGTACGTGTTCCTGCGCGACAACGCCCTCGTCTTCCTGTCTTTCGCGGGGCCGCAGGCAGCGAGCGCTGCCGACAAAGCGGCAGAACAAGCCAGACTGCTCGATGAGCGGATCTTTCGCCACTGATCCGGGCAGGCGGCGTCTCTAGGAGTTGGGCAGGCGGCGCCGACTCGGCCTGCCCCTCCGCTTGCGGACAAAGACATAGACGACGGTCAGAGCTAGGAGGGCGAGCACTGCCTTTAACACGATCCCCTGGACGCCCCGGCCCAGGAACGTGGTCCCCAACAGGGCGGCGTGGATGCTGGCCAGGAAGAACGCGATGTAGTTGAGGTAGTGAACGGTGCGCCAATAGTTCCGGAATCGCATGCGGAACAGCGCTACCAGAGAAGCAACACCGATGAAATACCATGCGAGACGGCCGCCGAGTGTAAAGAAGATGAGGAGCGAGTCAAAGCGCGGGACGAACACAGCGGCACTCGACGTGTTGATCGCCACCGCCACCGGATGAAGGACGAGGAGGCCGAGTCCGGTCACGGATGCGACGTGGTGGACCTTGACAAAGGAGCGGCCAAAGAACCGCACGAGCGTGCGTAGATACGCGGACGAGAGGATGGACAGAAACACAGCACTATACCCAGAGAGGGCAGCGCCACGAGCTAACCACGTCAGCCAGCTCTGCTGAGGTTGCAGCGGGTTCAGGCTGAGCAGGCCGATGACGATGGCAAGCAAGATCACCCCTGCCAGGATCAAATAGCGCGTGTTCTTGGGCTTCACAGGATCCTCCCGCCTATGTGCAAATCAGTCTCCGCCACGGCGCACGCTACCTGCATCTGAAAGATTATAGCACGTTGCCGGACCAGGGCAAATTCTGCTGCGGCCGCGCCGTGGCAAGAAGGTCGGCTGGGCTTATTTGAGATAACCCAGCGCTTTTTCCTGCTCACCATCCATCACGATCTCCAGGTGGCGTCCGCCCGTGACCCCGGGAATGTCGATGACCTTGACTGTATCATCGCCGGCGTGCCCGGGCAGGATCCTCGTGAGGACGTTGGGCGCACGGTCAAAGAAGGACCAGGCAAAGACCGTCTGCGGGTCATCCGGGTAGATGGGTAATGGATAGATCCTCGACTCGACCAGATCCTGGAAGAAATGGGTGCCGTACGAGGCTTCCGGGGCGTGTTCGCCGTGGGCCAGGGCGACCTCGATGAGTACGCTCGCGTGATCAATGTCCGCATAGCTGACCTTGACGCCAAGACTGACATTCGAGCTTCCCCAGCGCCCAGGCCCCATCAGGACGAACTTTTCCCCCTCAAGAGCCTGGTTCAACTGGCCGACGGTGCGCGCGACCTGGGTCTTGCGGACTGGATCAGGGACCCGATCGTAGGCAGAGGGATCGACCCACACGATGTACTTGACTCCAGAGACGACCCCATGCGGTACAAGACGGTTGGCCGTGAACAGCACGTCCTCGCGCGGTACCTGCTCGGGGATCTCGACCGGCTGGCCGTTCTGTTGCAGGCTCAGCGGGCGACATTGGAGCAGCGACAGTGTCAGCTTTTTGCTGTTTGGCCCGCCCAAGCGCTCCACGGCGAACTCGATGTCCACCGGTCGCTGGTAGTGTTGTTCCAGGGTAGTCAGCACGAACTTTATCAGGGGCACAAAGTTCGTGTTCGCGATCAGGTTGTCGAAGGTGAGCACGAGCGTGTGGGGATCCGGTTCGTCGAGCAACGAAAAGAGCGGCTGGACATAATCGCCCTTGTTGACCGAAGCGATCAGGTGGAGGCCCGGGTAGCTGGAGGAGAGCAATTCATAGGTGGGCAGCGTCTCCACTTGGTTGCCCTGCAGATCCAGGACATCGACCAGGTGCTGTGAGTATTTGCTGACTTCCTGGACGCCCATTTCGGGCCGTAGCGTCGGGTGGCTGAGCGCGATCATGCGAGGGTACTCTTTCGAGACACGATCGACGGCACGCGTGCCGAGCCCCCACACCAGGCGAACCAGCCCCTCCTCGTGGCGGATCCGCGCGTTCCAGCGGAACGGGTTGTGGCTAAAAGCCACTCCTGCAAGCGCAGGAAGGTAGTAGCGCTTGTATCGCGAGCCAACTACCTTCTGGATCAACACCGCCATGCGCTCGTCATAATCGAGCAAGCCCATACGCCGCCGGTACTCCAGCGCGTCAGGGCTGAGGGCACTGGCATAGACCTCGGAAATGGCGCGCATGAGCGACTTGAGGTTCTCTTTGGGCGTTCCCTGGTTCGGCAGGAAAAAGCTGTCGTACTTGCCTGCGAAGGAATAGCCAAAGTTATCTTCGAGCAAACTGGACGAGCGGACGACGATCGGCGAGTCGCCAACCCCGACGAGCAGCGCCCGGAACGCCTCTTTGGTGTCTTCGGGAAACTCACCCCCAATATACCTGCGGCGCAGCTCGGGATATTCGGCACGAATAGCATCGAGCTTCTTGTACTTCTGATTCATAAAGCGGACGAGGTCGTTGATCGCCTGAAAGTCATAAAAC
>Ga0307425_1000938_pt1 | contig 18070 bp, 13 predicted proteins | sample SalMarWE160330MG_FD_202152 | JGI IMG/M metagenome (GOLD analysis project Ga0307425, IMG submission 202152) | Salt marsh sediment microbial communities from the Plum Island Ecosystem LTER, Massachusetts, United States - WE1603-30 | ecosystem: Environmental > Aquatic > Marine > Intertidal zone >...
GGCCGGGTTTCGGCCACATATAGTCCACAAAACCTTCTCCCTTTTCACGGCATACCTTGACGAACTCATTAAAAAGATGTTTGCCGTTGGGATCTTTAAATTCAGACAGATCCTTTCCATTTAAAGCGGGTTTGATGGGATGCATGACCATGTTTGGTTTCATATCGTTGATCCACAAATAACCTTTTTTTTCGTATCGCATATCTTTAACAAGGTTTAATGCAGACTGTTTTTTCTGATCTTCCGTTAAATCAGATCTGTCGTAAGTACTTCGTATAGTATTAAAAGTAATGTCTACAATATTATTGAGCTTTTCTTGTTTTTCCGTCATCATCATTGTTTTTACGGAGGCAATTTCCTGTTCCCCTCTTTTCCCTAAAGAATGAATTGACATTGCCAAGCTGATTATTCCCATCAACAACAATCCCGACAGCGAAAAAACAACAATTTTTTTATTAATGTTCATGGTTTAGCCCTCGTTTTAGTACATTTTGATGATTAAAGTCTGTCTGATCACTCTTAAATATTTAACATTATATCTCTATTTAAATCATCATCATCGATAAGCACTCTATTCAATGAATTGTCTATGGACTCATCAACTCAAATGTTTACTATGAAGATAGTTATGAACGCTCCTCATAAGTTTTTCTCTGTCCAGCTTTATTTGATAGTCATCGATACCAACGGCTTCTCCTTTGGCGATATCTTCTTCACCAGCCATAGTGGTCAAGGCGATAATCGGCAAATCAGAAAATCTTTCGTCTTTCCTTATTTTTTCTGAAAGTTCGTAACCATCAAGATTCGGCATCTCTATATCCGTCACGACAAGGGTAACCTCTTCAGAATGTTCCAAAAGACGATTCCATGCCACAATTCCATCTTCGGCTCCGATAACGGTGTACCCTTCTTCTTCCATAAATCCTTTAACCTGATTTCGGAAAAAATTGGAATCCTCTGCATAAAGGATTGTGGCACTTTTTCCTTCAGCAGTCTTAACCGTTTCCCTGTCAGGAAACCACTCTGGATTCAAGGTATTCACCAAACCATATACATCCACAAGCAAAGTGGTGTGATCACCAATGATGGCAGATCCCAAAATACCCTTTTGTTTTAACGTTTGGTCATCGACCCCAACGGAAATTTCTTTAGCATCAACCGGACCTACAGCCATGATGCCAATTTCTTTGTCTGCAATGTTTACCACGATGACCAAAAGATCCTCTTTTGAAGCCATGGGCTTAACCTGGGCCACCTGATCTATGGTAAAAAGCGCAAGACTTCCGCCGCGATATTTCATCACTTTTTTACCGCCGACTTCTTCGACATCTACATCTTTTATTTTTTCAATACGCTCCACATGATTAATCGGAATGGCAAATTGTTCCTTATCTGCTCCCCTAAATATCAAGATAGATTGCCTGTCTTTGTTGATCATGCTATCCTCATCGGTCTCCACCGCTACTTCGGCTGCTCTGTCAGATCCTTCAACAGAAGTTAAGCCATACATATTTGCGAGATTTGCAACATCAAGAATCAGGGCAACACGGCCGTCACCCATAATGGTTGCACCCGCATATTCTTTGCAAGTCTTTAGATGACGTCCTAGCGGTTTGACAACGATCTCTTCGGAATCATTCAGTTCGTCAACCACGAGTCCGTATTTCATTGCGCCTGTGGAAACAACGACGATATTCAGTGCACTTTGTGCATGGTAACGTCTGTCTTTTGGATCCCGTTTTTCTTCTTCTTGATTCCTGTCCAGGTCGTCTTTTTTATCAGTTTTTTGCTTTAGGGTTGAAGCATTAGCGTATTCTTCTTTAAAATAAGCGCTCTTTTTGGATCTTCGATCAGAAATTTTCCGACGCCGGTCTGTTTTTGAAGAGCCATCTTTATAATCATAATACGTCGATTCAATCCCGATGACATCGGCAAGTTTTATCAGGGGCAAAAGTTTACCGCGCAGCCTGACCACTTCCGCATCTCCTACAATCTCTACCCTGTCTTTGACTTGATTGGCGGGAATTCTCAAAAGTTCTTCCAAATTGACCTGTGGAATGGCATAGCGATCTCCTCCGGCAACAATGATCTGGCTGGGAATAATGGCAAGGGTTAATGGCAGCTTTATTCGGATCGTTGTCCCCTTTCCAAGTTGAGAATCGATATCAACGACTCCCCCCAGCCGATCCAAATTGGTTTTGACCACATCCATGCCCACGCCTCGCCCCGACACATCTGTCACTTTTTCCGCGGTAGAAAATCCGGGCATAAAAATAAGGTTGATTTTTTCTTTATCGGACATCATTCTTGCCTGATCTTCCGTGACTAGCCCTTTTCCCACCGCAGCTGCTGACAGTTTTTGCCCATCCAGCCCCTTTCCATCGTCGGAAATTTCAATATTGACCTGTCCCGCTTCATGGTAGGCTTTTAAGAAAATATTCCCCGTTGGGTTTTTCCCGGCTATTTCTCGATCTTCAGGAAGTTCAATTCCGTGATCCACAGAGTTCCGAACCAGGTGGGTTAAAGGGTCACCGATAGCCTCTATAATAGTTTTATCCAACTCAACTTCTTTGCCTTTTAAAGATAATTCTACTTTCTTGCCCAAGTTGCCCGCCAGGTCTCGAACAACACGCGGAAATTTATTAAATACGATCCCAATATTCTGCATCCGGGTAAGCATTATGGCTTCCTGGAGTTCGGATGTAATCAGATCTATTCTCTGGCCCGAAATTTCCGCTGCTCTGGGATCGCCGGAAGATATGGCTTGGAGAAGCTGATTCCTGCTCAGTACAAGCTCTCCGGCCAGATTCATGAGTGTGTCCAAAAGGCTCACATGGACCCTCAAACTTGTATCGGAACCGCAATTAGACATTTTTGTATCTTCAACTTTATTTTCTGGCACATTCTCTTTTTCAATATCCTTTTCACTTGAGCACTCTACAACCGTTTCTTTCTGTATCTCACTTGTCGCCTTCAAATTTTCATTATCTCCATATTCATCTTTTAGCTGCGGTTCAGGAGCTAACACATCCGAGTCAGGATCAGTTTTTTCTGCTATGGATTTGAGTCGAAAGTCATCCGTCAACTCGAAGATCTGTTCTTCATTAATTTCAAAAAGTAAGTTAATATCATTTGGGCCAACAAGGGTTGCAAAGAGAACGTTAAATGGGAATTGATCTGGAAGTTCTTTTTCTCGTATAAATCCAACAGCTTCGAGATCAATCTGTTTATCAAGGACAATGCCGGTAGCGTTCATATCACTGATAAGATCAGAAGGTGTTTTATTCTTCGTATGAATATCATGAATCAAATCAAATCGAATCAGATAGATATTCTTTCCACCTTTTCTGCCCTCTGAAATTATATCTTCGGTAATTGTAAAGCCGGCCATCTGGTCGGGCAGTGAGATAAAAACAGGTTGAGAGGAATCACTAAATTTCTCGGTTTCGGTTTCTATTTTCTCGGTTTCGGTTTCTATTTCAGCTTCTCTTTTTGTGGGCACGCCAGTCGTTATCGCTACCAATGATTCAATGTGACTCGAAATATCGATATCGTTGCTCTGGGTAATATTGTTGATAAGATCGACGAGCGAATCTGAGGCCAGTAAAAGAACGTTGATGATCTCAGCATTGGGAACCATTTCACGGCTTCGAATTTTTCCCAAAATATTTTCCATTTCGTGTGTAAGATTTTTGATGTTGGTAAGCCCCATAAAGCCGGCACCACCTTTAATGGAATGCGCGGCACGGTACACCTTGTTGACCAGGTTTTCGTCGATATCGGCACCCGCAGCTTCAATGGCCAGCAAATCATTCTGAATGTCCGCCAGATGTTCCAGTGACTCATCGATAAATATCTGCATGGTTTCATCAAACTGAATACTCATTTAAAACCTCCCGGTTAAGAAAATGTCATAATTAGTTGAAATATAAATTCTTATAGAGTTCGATTATTGACTAAGCGTTTTGGTTTATCTATTCGATTTCAAGATGCTTGTTCAGCCCAATTCCATCGAAAAGAGTATCGATTTCATCCGGAACATTTTTAATTAAAAGTTTCGCTCCATCATTTTTCATGGTATTGTGAGTTGCAGCAATAACGCTTAGGCCCACAGGGTCAACTGATTTTACATTTACAAAATCCAGCGTTAGTTCCGTGATCCCTTGCTCTATAATTTTATGCAGTTTCTTATTTAAGCTTTCTGCTTTGGAAGCGACGATATCTTTCCCTGGCCGAACACTTTTTTTTGTCTGTTCTTTCTTTTTCTTTACCATTACTTTTTCTCACTTTTCTAATAAATTAAACTAGTTTGTTGGTAATGACTATGAATTATAGGAATTCTGACCGCATCTTTACGATTTCAGGGATTTCAAAATGCGTGCCATTCACTTCTAATTGACAATAAAAAAATGTGAAAACCGAGAAATACGACGTCCTAAATCCTGGAGGTACGATTTTGTTGAAGTCTATAAGATTTTATGATATCTATTGTGATACCAAGATGTTGAAGCGTTTTCACTTATCTGCATTCTTTCTGTATCAAATCTTTGCACAATTTGTTTTTAAACTATTCAGGGATTTAATCCGATATAAAATATGAATCGCTTTTTTTGTTTCGTCAGTTCTTTGACGTAATTCGATGATTTTTTGACGAATGAAGTGGTTTTGACCCGTTTTTTCTGATCAGTTCATATACAAGCCAAGTTTTAGTTGGTTGGAAAGAGATACGCGCTGTCGCGGAGCGCTCATCTTGTATTGAAAATCAAATGTTTTTACCCATAAGGCGAAAAACTTGCTTTATTGACAGGTTGGCCATAGTTATATAATTATAAACATTTAAAATACACTAAAGATTTAATTCTTTATTCCTTTACGTTACCGGAATCCACATTTATGAAGCCGTTGTCCGCTCAAAGTTTTTTACAATCCAGAATCAATCGATTGTTGCGAAAATCTACCGATAATTACAACAAGACCATCGGTACGATTTTAAGGAAAAGAAGCATCATTACCGAAGAACAACTCCAGAATGCCCTTAAAGTACAAAAAGACAAACTCTATACCCTGGGCAAGGCCGTTCGATTGGGGCAGATCATTGTTGAACTGGGCTATGCATTAGAGGAAGATCTGGTTAAGGCGGTCAACGATGAATATCAAATTTCAGTTAACACACTGACTGACGACATCAAAGGTCTTGTCAAACAAAAACGCGAAAGCTTTGTTGAAGCTCTTCCTCCAACACGTATTCCTATCTGGCTACAGTTTTTTGCCGCAACCATGGTTATTATTACGATCACCATTTTTGTAATGAGTTTTTATATTCTGAGCCAACAAAGAGAAAGGCTTTATAACCAAACCTTAAAAATCGGTAAAGTCAGTCTCAACTATTTTAGCGGGAATGCGTCTATTCCGCTTCTTGAAGACAATATTTTAAGACTTAACACATTAATAAAAGACGCCAATCATGTTGAGGGACTTCTTTATGCAATCATCGTTGACCACAATCAGACGATAAAGGCACACACAGACGTAAATACAATTGGAAAAACTTTTAAGAAATTTGCAAACATAACCGATGTAAGAAAAGAAGAAGACGTTACTTCCTTTAATTATTTTTCAGAATCGGGTAAGCATGTTTTAAATTTAACTCGCCCTATATTATTTAATAAAAAGGAGCTGGGGGAAGTCCATGTTGGGGTTTCCATCGATTTTATCGAAAAATTAACCCATAAAGCACAACTAACAATTATCGGAATAACCTTTTTTATTATCATTTTTAGCAGTGGTGTTGCAGTTTTTCTTGGATTCCATTTTTCACGCCCGATTTCCAATCTCGTCCAGGCAACCAAGGAAATCGGTTCTGGGAATTATCAACATAAAATCATCCTGGCAAGAAATGATGAGCTTGGGAATTTATCCACTGCATTTAATCGCATGGGTGAAGAACTCTGGAAAAATTCACTGATGCAGAAATCCTTTGGCAAGTATATCGGTTCAGAAGTTCTAGAGATGATCATGGCCAATCCTGAAAGTGTCTGGCTAAAAGGCCATAGAAGTGAAGCCACTATTGTTTTCATCGATATCAGAGGATTTTCATCATATTCCGAGGTTAAGGAGCCTGAAGAAATCGTTGAAAAGCTAAATCAATACTTTGAAATTGCCACACAGGTCATCCAGGATCATGGCGGGTATGTTGACAAGTTTATCGGTGATGCGGTTTTGGGTGTTTTTGGTGTTCCGGCCCATCATGAAAACCATGTGATAAGGGCTGTAAGTGCTGCCAGTGATATGCAAAAAGCGTTTCTTGGAAAACGCAAAAATGGAAATGATCTCCTTCAATCCGTAGGAATTGGAATAAATTCAGGTGTTGTCGTATCCGGTAATATCGGATCACAAAATAGAATGGAATATACCGTTATTGGTGACAGCGTAAATCTGGCTGCACATCTATACCGGTTTGCCAACCCCGGTGAAATAGTTATAAGTAAAAGTGTTTACGTCCATCTAAAAGAGACTCTTGAAGTGGAGCCGCTTCCTCCACAATATATAAAAGGTAAATCGGAACCCGTGGAAACCTTCAGACTGCTGGGCATACGGGAGAACCATCATGCCTGAAACGGCAAACATAAAAAAAACTGCTTTAATAAATATTTTTCCGTTAATACTTTTACTTCTTTCAGGCTGTGCATTCAATGGATCGATTTTCCATCATACCCACCAGGCCCGTGTTTTTAACGATTTTGTCATCGTAAAGACAACCGCGCAAGACACATTTTCTTCCCTGGCCGCCGACTATTTGAACGACCCGGACAAAGGTTGGCGAATCGCTGAATTTAATCGCATGACAACGATTATCCCCGGCCAGGAATTGATTATTCCATTATCACCATTTAACAAAGGCGGCCTGAAAGTCTCAGGTTATCAAACGGTTCCTGTATTGGTCTATCACAATTTTTCAAAAAAAAGGGATGATAAAACAGCGGTGGGGCAAGATGATTTTGAGGCCCAGATGAAATACCTGAAACAAAACAACTATCATGTTGTTTCAATTGATCAATTATTAGATTTTATCGATTACAAGGAACCACTCCCAGAGAAATCGATTGTCATAACATTTGACGACGCATGGCGTTCTATCTTTGATATCGCGCTTCCCATATTAATAAAATATGGTTTTACCGCGACATTTTTTATTTACACGGATTTTATCGGCGGTGGGAAAGCCATGAGCTGGAAACAAATCGAAACGCTTTCAAAAATCGGGTTTGACATTCAATGCCAAACGAAAACCCACAGGAATCTGGCAGTTCCAAAAAAGAATGAATCGTTCAAAGAATATTTTAAATCCATTGAAATGGAGATCAGTTATCCCAAAAAGCTGATTAAAAAGAAACTGAATACAGTTTGCAAATATTTGGCATACCCTTATGGAGAGAGCAACAATCTTGTCATTGCCTTGTTAAAAAAACACGGTTACCGGGCAGCGTTCACCGTTGACCGAAAGCCGAATCCATTTTTTATTGACAAATATAGAATCTACCGTTCTGTAATATATGGTAGCTATGACATGGAGAACTTTAAAGATAACTTGTCCGTCTTTCAGAAGAACGATTTGAAATGATAAAGTCAATAAATGTATTTTTAATGATCATTGTTTTATCTATATTTTCTATATGGACAGGTCCTCCTGATTCCTTTGGAGCTGTCGTCCATAAGGTTCCTGAAAAGACTTCTGAAAAAACACAGAAAAATAAGTCGGTTTTCCGCTCTTCTTATTACCTCCAAAAAGCAAAGACATATAAACATAACGATGAATTGCAATTGGCGCTTTTCTATTTAAAAATTGCCAATGCATTAAGTCTTGACGACAAGGAGATTGTCGGAAAAATATCCGATTTGAAGTTGACCATTAATAAAAAATCCAACAACTTTTTTAATAAAGGGGAAAAATTTTATAACCAAAAGAAATTCGAAGAGGCTCGTAAGCAGTTTCTGACCGCGCTGAGATACAACCCTGATCATAAAGATGCCCTATATTATTTAAAAAACAAGTTAATTCCCAAAGAATATATAAATTACACCTTCGAAAAAAATGACTCGCTAAAAATCATTTCCAATAAATTTTACAAAGACCCTGATTTGGTGTTTTTAATTGCATATTTTAATCATCTTAAATCCGATACCGAGCCCGAACCAGGAAAAACACTTAAAATTCCCATATTGGAGCCGGAATTAAATCAAACCATCGACGATGGTCGTCAAAACATGATTTTGGCAAAGAGCCTGTTGGGAAATAAGCAATACCCAGAGGTTATCGTTATTACTAAAAAAATACTAAGAAATGGCCCTTTAAACAAAGACGCCATTAAATTACAAAATGAAGCCTATTATCAAATTGGAATACAGTTAAGCGATCAGGAAAAATATTTTGAAGCGATAGATACGTTCAAAAAGATCGCGCCCGAATATGACGGTGTGAAGGGCGCCATTCAAGACACTATTCAGCATGCATTGCTTAAAGCTGAAAACCTTTTAAAGGCAAAGAAATATGAAGAATCTATAGATCTTGCCGAAAAGATTTTGGGATACGACCCATCAAAAACAGCAGCTAAAAAACTGATCGATACCTCCTTTTGCCAAAAAGGGAGAGATTTGCTCATCCGAAAAAAATATGACGAAGCATTAAAAGTGCTGGATAAAACAGACCCGGCCTACGATTGTGGTAAAAAAATGAGGCTTGCTGTAAAAAACGCGAAAAAACAACAAGCTGAAGCACACTACATTCAAGGGGTTAAACATTTTCTGAATGAAAAGCTTCAAAGCGCCATAAAAGAATGGGAAAAGACTTTAAAACTGAATCCAGAGCATGACAAGGCAAAAAAGAATATTAAAAACGCCAGAAACCTGTTGGAAAAACTTAAGAAAGTCAAATGAAATAGCTGCTCCATAGTTTAAGTTTTTAACACATTTCGCACCCTTAATCTCCTGTAACTTTACTCAAATATCGCATCCAAAATATTGGATCAGACTGTAATAGCAAAAGTCATATTGCCTTTTTAGAAAATATATGGCGATGAATGACACTCATCACAGTTGATAATTAAAAAGTATCATGGTGAAAATTTGGCGATGAATAAAGACAAAAAAGCGATTTGGGGATGGGCCATGTATGATTGGGCAAATTCCGCCTTTGCAACAACCGTTATGGCAGGATTTTTTCCGATCTTCTTTAAACAGTATTGGAGTTACGGTGTTGATGTGAATATGAGTACCGCCCGTCTTGGGGTCGGCAACGCCATCGCCGGCATAGTGGTGGCGGTAATGGCTCCGATCCTGGGCGCCATGGCGGACAGCGGCTCTGTGAAGAAAATATTTCTCATCTTTTTTGCATACCTCGGGGTTTTAATGACCGCCGCTTTGTTTCTGATTAAAAAAGGAGATTGGGGATGGGCTGTTTTTCTTTATGTTATGGGAATTATCGGCTTTTCCGGGGCCAATATTTTTTATGATTCGCTTTTACCGAGTGTGGCGGATGAAGGTAAGATAGACTATGTATCCGGTCTGGGATTTTCAATGGGATATCTTGGGGGAGGTCTTTTGTTTCTGGGAAACGTCTTAATGACATTAATGCCGGAAAAATTCGGTTTGCCCGACCCAGGAACGGCCATCCGGTATGCTTTTATTTCAGTGGCCTTCTGGTGGGGTTTCTTTACTATTTTTACCATATTGTGGGTGCCGGAAGTTCAACCGGCTACTGCCCCATCCAATGGCATTAACTTTATCGTTGACGGTTTTAAACAGTTCACCGGAACATTCAAAAAGATCCGGCGTTTAAAAACAGCCTTTCTTTTCTTAATCGCTTATTGGTTTTACATAGACGGGGTAGACACCATTATCCGAATGGCAGTCGATTATGGCATGTCCATTGGATTTGATTCAAATGATTTAATCATCGCTCTTTTGATTACACAATTTGTCGGATTTCCTTGTGCGTTGTTCTTCGGGAAACTTGGACAAATGTGGAGCGCAAAAAAATCGATTTACATTGCCATCGGTATTTATGTGGTCATTACCCTGTGGGGAACCATGATGACCCATAAGCAGGAATTTTACGTTTTGGCCGTCATTATCGGCATGGTACAGGGTGGGATTCAAGCCTTGAGTCGATCTTACTATTCGCGATTGATACCTAAAAACCGGAGCGCGGAATTCTATGGATTCTATAATATGCTGGGCAAGTTCGCAGTGATTCTTGGACCGGTGTTGATCGGTTTTGTGGGATTGATTGTAAGGCATTTTTTAATGCCGCCATCTCCAACACCCGAGCAGTTTATCCATGTCAGTCATCTGGCCTCCAGGTGGGGAATCGCATCCATTCTACTGCTCTTTATCATAGGAGCGACGCTTTTATTTTTGGTCGATGAAGAAAAGGGCAAAATAGAAGCAGCGAGTTTTGAGGCTTAAAGGGTTCAAAATGTTAAGCCTTTAATTCCAAAAAAGAATCACATATGCCCTGAAGTTTAACGGCATGATTTGAAAAAATCCATTCTACGCCTCTGTTAAGCTCTCTGAATAAGCAGTTTTTAGAACGAATATACCCTGTTCCAACACACTGATTCTGTGTATGGTGTTTTTTCATCAGACTATCGTTTATCAATAGATAATGCCCTGCGATCCCCCCGTAGTTCTTCATCAGTGCCAGCTCACTCAATTTTTTCACATTGAGTCTGGCACTCGGAATAAACGTAGATGGAGGAACAAATTTAATAAACATGAACATCTCCGGTTTTAGGCCAATGAAATGAAAGTCGACCTGAGGTGTCAGTTGATGAAAAAGATCTTTTAACACGTTGTTTTGATACTCCGGATCCGGATAGGCTTCTTTTTTTATTTCAACCATGAAATGCATTTTTTTGCCATACTTTTGGATGACTTCGGAAAGTGCGGGGATCAATTTACAATGCATTTTTAGCTCGGTCAGTGTGACTTTATTGATTTGTGTATCAGATTTAAACACCCTCTGAAGATCCCGGTCATGAAAGACAACCGGCTGCAAATCCCTGGTCCATCGAATGTCAAATTCTATCCCCCACACACCGGCGTCATTTGCCCGGTCAAATGAAGGTATTGTATTTTCAAAAACCATTTTATTGTCATGCTCACCCCGATGTGAAATAATTTTACACTGCTTGAGTTTTTCGTTATCGGACAAGGATTGCGGCATTTGTTCGTAAAAAAAATCCACACCCTGATGAAACCATTCTTCAAGCCAAAATTTGATATTCATGAGCAAAACCTTTTTAAATGATATATTGCATCCATTCAGTTATACAGTATAAAATAAAGCCTAAATGATCCTGAATAAACTTGAATAGATTATACCCTGCTTTTTTATAAACATTTATTCATTGATAGTAATAACTTGGTCCTTTGAAAAAAATCGACTTCGAAGGAGCTTCAGGTATAATAATTTCAAAATAATAAAATGTTACCATTTATAAAATATTTTTTAAAGATTCATCAAGAAAGGATTGACAAATGATATCCGTCGAGAAGGTTCAACACGCCGCCGAGATGCTGAAGGGAAAAGTCATCCGGACGCCACTGATCCACTCACCGTCTTTTAGCCAAATGTTCGGTGGGGAAATTTATTTAAAACTGGAGAATCTTCAAAAAACAGGATCCTTCAAAATCAGGGGTGCAACGCATTATATATTGACCAACAAAGATAGAATAGGCCCCGGCGGCGTGGTAGCAGCATCTGCGGGAAATCATGCACAAGGCGTGGCGCTGGCTGCGAGACAGGCTAACATTCCGGCAACCATCGTAATGCCTGAATGGGCTTCCATCAGCAAACAGGAAGCGACACGCGGATATGGCGGAGAGGTAGTTATTGAAGGAAAGAGCCTGGGTGAATCTCTGAAAAAAGCTGAAGAAATGGCCCTGGGAGGAAAAACCTTCATTCATCCTTTCGATGATCCGGATATCATAACAGGACAAGGGACCATTGCCCTTGAACTCCTGGAAGATCTAAAAGAAATAGACATGATCATCGTACCCATCGGCGGCGGCGGAATTATTTCGGGTATTGCATCAATCGTAAAATCCATTAAACCAAGCGTCAATGTCATCGGCGTCCAATCCGCCGCCTGCCCATCGGCCTATGAATCGTATCACAGGGGGAAGATCACAAAGGTTTCTTCAGCATATTCTATAGCAGACGGCATTAGTGTCAAGCAGGTAGGCGAACTGAACTTCGATGTGATCCGAAAGTATGTTGATGATGTGGTTTTGGTGGAAGAAGACCAGATTGCGGCGGCAATTTTGTTGCTTCTGGAACGCAAAAAGATCTTGGCCGAAGGTTCAGGGGCGGTTTCTTTGGCAGCCCTGTTAAATGGTTCGATAAATGTTCATCAAAAAAACAAAATCGTCCTGTTAATCAGCGGCGGCAATGTAGACAGCTCTTTGTTAGGCCGCATCCTGAGTCAGGGTTTGTTGAAGAATAGAAGAATAATGCGCATCAGGGTGCGCTTGTCCGATACCCCAGGCTCTCTGTCGCAACTGCTCATCATCATATCCGCACTTAAAGCAAATGTGCTTCATATCTATCATGACCGAAATGTAAGAAATTTACCCATTTACGTCACACATGTCGACCTGGAACTTGAAACCCGAGGTCCCGAGCATGTTGAAGAAATCGTCCAAAAATTGACTTCAGTAGGTTATGAATTTGAGTTGAAATAAAATCGTAAAACGATTTTATAAAACTCCCGCCCCGATGAAAGCGGGACTGGATCTAATCGGAGCATTCAAATGTAAAATTTAATTAAGTTGCAGAATTTCCGAGATGTATATCTATTGTTACAGATTCGAAGCAAGCAACAACTGGTTTTTGTTAAGGGTCAGATAAAGTGTCGGCTGGATGAACTCATGATGGTGTTCAACGAAAGGTATAAATATTAAAAGATAACTTTTTGGTTTTATAGTAATATCCTGCAAAATCGGAAACAGGTCTTCCCGGGGTTTCATAAAACTGGATAGATTGATAATAAGGCTTCCAACGGCCTCTTTCAAGGGTAATGTTACCGGATGGATACGTGCATCCGGCAACTCTTTTTGCATTTTTTCAATGGGCGGAGAAAGGGTCATGCTGCGCCCAAGTCTTATGAAAACCCGAGGCCTGACTTTAAAAGCCGGGGACCAGAATCGAAATTCCTCCTCCTCCCAGTTTCTCTGAATCACTTTCGGCAGATTGGCAATCCTGACCAAATCTGCATATGAGTTGAGTGTAATCCCGTTAACATCCGCCTTTATTCGCCAAAATGGAAGATAGATAAGGTTCTCATCTGTTGTTTGCATGACCGAGAATTTAAGTGGTTTGAATCCGTTTTTGGTCGGTCTCCAAACGGAATTACAGTTCTTGCAGTTCAAAACCAGCGCATCACGCCGCCCTTCCAGATCCCACCCGCAACCCGGACAAAGCGTTGGGATGAATTGAGTGCGCCAGTTGGGGCGTCCGCCGGGAAGCGATGCGGTTTCAAAATCATCCGGCGGTACAGTCGTAACCGCTTTGTTCAAAACAGCATCGTATATTCTGTCTTCTTTGTAAAAAGGAGAATATATAAGACTTACCGTGTCGCCAACATGTGACTGCTTAAAAACCGGATTCGGCAGAGATTTGTTGAAACCCTGCATAAAAATATCCATCACATTTTTAAAAGAAACGGTCGGTTTAAGAAAATAACCGCTGTTTTCCGGTGTCACGAAATTGAGCCTGAGTGCCTGGCTGCGCAATCCTAAAGAGTTTGGGAAATAACTGGATTCAACCGCCTGATGACTGACATCCACAAACTTATGTTCAATACCGGAATCCACGCACGAAAAAAGCATTCCTTTAAATCGCCAGTATGGAAAAAACACCAGGTCTTTCGTTTTAGGAGCAGCGTTGGGAAGCATATAACGAAAAAAACCGTCTTGAAGCAAATATGAATTCACCCGGCAAAACTCGCAGCTAAAAAGACGATCTGTTTCTTTCAAAATAGCCGGCGCCCCGCACTGTGGGCATTGATGTTCAATGATGAGTTCAGACATTTATTTACCAAGGATAAACGGTTCCAGGTTCACGGTTCCAGGTTGAAGATCCCAATTTTTAGGAAGGTCGGCAGTCCTTTTTTTTTAGAAATTAAGAAGGTTAGAACGTTAGAAGTTTGGAAAGTCTGAGGAAAGCCAACCTTCTGAACTTCTCACCTTCCGCTCTCCTGTCCCTATATTTTAACCCTTGAACTTTGAACTCTGAACCTGGAACCGCTCAGTTTATAGCTGCTCTCCACACTGGTTACAATACATGGACTCGGCGACATTTTCGCTGTTGCATTTTGAACAACGTTTTGGTTCTGGTTTTTCTTCTGCCGGCTGACCGCATCGGGAACAAAACTTTGCACTGGGTGTCAAGTTTTTGCCGCATTTTACACATTGCTTAAATACGAGTTGCTGATGTCCGCAATACGGGCAGAATTTCGCATCTATGGGAATGGAATTGTTGCAATCCGGGCACAAAGGCGCTTGCGACGTATCTTTTTGAGAGGATTGGGGTAGTGCACCGGCAAAGTATTGTGAAAACATGGCCGGCATCATCAATCCGAGTCCCATACCCATTCCAGTACCAGCACCGCCTTCTGCTTCCGTCGCTTTTTCCATGGCCATGGCGGCTTTCATCTGCATCAGTTTGTTCATATCTTTGAAAACACCCATTCGGCTCCGATCGTCAATGGCCTGCTGAACTTCCGGCGGAGGGGTAATGGCATTGATATACAAGTGGGTAACACTGAGACCGAAGTTACTGAAATCTTTTTCGATACGTTTTACCATATTCTCGGATAGCTCGTCATATCGTGCCGGCAGGTTCAGGATCGAATCGATGGTCTCTCCCATGTAATCGTTAAACCTGGATACAATGACTCGATTTAGATATTCTTCAATTTCCCGGGTGGTATATATCCCCTGGGTACCCACAAGGTTGTTGATAAACAGCACCGGTTGCATCACCTGAAGGTTGAAGACGCCAAAAGCCCTGAGGCGAATCAAACCCAATTCGGAATCTTTAAAGGCCACAGGGTCACGGGTTCCCCATTTTAAGTTTGTAAATACCTTTAAATTTATGAAATAAACTTCCGCCCTCAGGGGGCTGGTAAGTCCCCATGGCAAGCTGAGAATTTTGGTTAAAATAGGAATATTAGCTGTTTTGAGGGTGTGTCTTCCCGGTCCAAATGCGTCCAGAGCCTTGCCTTTATAAAAAAAGACCGCAGCCTGACTTTCTCTTACCGTAAGCTGGGCGCCGTATTTAATTTCACCGGAACCTTTTTGGGGAAGCCGATGAACCAGTTCTTTGCCGGTATCATCGAACCATTCCAGATTTTCCAAAAAAATGATATTGTCTGTACCCATGAATCTCGCCTCCTATTGAATAATTTAACACCTCAGTTTTATGCAACAACGATGCCAAAAGCAGGAATGAGAAAAGAGGAATGAGAAAAGAGGTAGAGCCTTCGGCGGCCTTAGGTTTGAGAAGCGCTCTGCTTTTGGATTGATGATTTATGATTGTTGATTGAAGGCGTCGCTTCAGTCCGGCAATTTAAATTTTCATTTTTCAATCTTCAATTTTCAAGTGACCTGCCTCCAACCTCAAACCTCCAACAGCCGAAGACTCATTCTCTTCCCTCTTTTCTATTTCCTCCTTTCCCTTTCCCATAACCGATTTATTAGTTGACAAAGTTATTGAAATATAAGATTATTTTCGAAACATCTCATCGTCATTTTTAAAAGGTTTTTTAATATGGATTTATGGCAACTCAATATTTTTTGTAAAGTCGTCGAATTGAAAGGCTTTTCAAAGGCCGGTAATGCTATTCACCTGTCTCAACCCACCATCAGCAGCCACATTAAAGACCTGGAAAATCATTTTGAATGTCAACTCGTCGATCGACTCGGCAAAAAGGCTGTTCCCACAAAGGCCGGTGAATTGTTATATCAGTATGCGCGAAAGCTCATTGCTTTACGCGATGAAACCGAAGCCGCGATGGCTGAGTTCCATGGGAGAATCAAGGGTCGTCTGGTCATTGGCGGCAGCACTATTCCAGGGGTATATATTCTTCCAAAGTGCATCGGTTCGTTTACATCGGTTTATCCTGAGGTGACCATTTCTCTGAATATCGGTGACACCGATCAAATCATCCAGGATGTTCTTTCCGGATCATCGGAAATCGGCATTGTTGGTGCCAAAACATCAAACAAAAACATTTCCCAGGAAAAACTGATCGAAGATGAGATGAGGCTTATCGTCAACTGTGATCACAAGTGGGCCCCAAAAAAACACATCAGCCTTAATCTGATGTTTAAAGAACCATTCATTGTTCGTGAGCGCGGTTCCGGCACTTTAAAATCAATCAAGCTGAGTCTTAAAGAAAAAGGCTACACCAGTGAAAATTTAAACATTATCGCAGAAATGGGAAGTACGGAAGCAGTCATTCAGGGGATAAAAAGCAACGTCGGGGTTTCGATCCTCTCCACCATCGCCGTGGCTGAAGAGTTGAAAGCAGGAACTTTAAAAGCACTGACCATTAAAGAGTTGAATCTCAAGCGAAGTTTTTATCTGATAACACACAAACAAAGAAGTCCGTCACCGATATGTAAGGCGTTTATTAATTTTTTAAAAAAAGAATTTACCAATGTTTGAAACATGATTCATTACGACATCGAGCTTACCTACCGAACTGGTAACATTGCGCCAGCAATTTTCGCGTTTCATCACTCACATTACGGTTTTTCAATTCTTTGGGTGAAACCCAGCTCACATCTACGGCATCATCTCCGGCCCTGAGTTCGCCGCCGACATAATCAGCAGCCACATCGACGATCACATAGTGAAATCGAAAGCAGCCGTTTTCGTCACGCTCAATCACATCAAATGTGTAAATGGGCTTCTTGGCTTGAATTATAATACCGGTTTCTTCGCTAATTTCTCTTTCTGCAGCCTCTTGAAGGGTCTCTCCCAACTCGACGCAGCCACCGGGAATAGACCACTGGTTTTCAGCAGGCGGCTTGCCGCGCAAGACCAGCAAAACCTTATCTTCCTTAAAAACAACAGCACCCACCGCCACCCTTGGATGATTCGGATATTGACCGCTAAATATTTTGTTCGAATGATCCATTAAAGATTATTTTTGAACTTTTCGATTAACCGACAAACCGGCTCGATTTCATGACAACTTTTTTTGAGCGTTATCCCTTCCAGGTTATCTATAAAAAGGTGGGGCATATATGGAATTTTTGCGACCAGTTTATCCCGTGCTAAATTATTTTTCATAACATTGAGAATGTTATCATCCACCTTATTCAACACAAAAAACAAATCGACATCTGCTTTTTGGGCCATATCATGCATCTTCTTTGCCAGCACAAACGACTCATAGGTGGGATCAATGATACAAAGTATCATATCGCAGTCAGCATCAATTCTTCGCCCGAAATGTTCAACTCCGGCAGCAGTATCAACGATGACGATTTCATCTTTTTCTAATTCGAGCTTTGATAAAAGCATTCTCAAAAGTGCCCCCATGGGGCAGGCACATCCTTCACCAAAGTCGTGGATTTTTCCGGTGACGAGTAATTTTATTCCATCCGCTTCGGCAATACATTTGACTGGAATTTCTTTGATCCGAATGTTATCCCTAAAAGGCATTGAATGACCTGTTTGAGGAAATGTGGCTGCAGTCATTTGCCTGAACCCCTTCTTTCCTCCCAAGCTGTCCAGCAGCGGAACCGGATAAGAAATACCAAGATGGCGATGAAGTCCTTCATTTGATTCATCAGCATCTACAAGCAAGATACTGAAACCCAGATCTTTCAGGGCAATGGCAAGGAGTGCCGACATGGTGCTCTTTCCGCTGCCCCCTTTGCCGCTGATGATAATCTTCATTCACTCTTCCTTTTCTGATCTTCTTCAGCTTGCGCCATCGCCTTGTCCACTTCTTTTTGCATTGCATCCGGAAATTTATCCATGGCCTCTTCCAGG
>Ga0307425_1000940_pt1 | contig 18034 bp, 23 predicted proteins | sample SalMarWE160330MG_FD_202152 | JGI IMG/M metagenome (GOLD analysis project Ga0307425, IMG submission 202152) | Salt marsh sediment microbial communities from the Plum Island Ecosystem LTER, Massachusetts, United States - WE1603-30 | ecosystem: Environmental > Aquatic > Marine > Intertidal zone >...
TATCGATGCTCTTAAGAAATTTTATGAAATATATGAATCCCATCCTAAATCACAGTACTCAGCCAAGTCTTTATATGCTTCGGGCTGGATACTTGAAAATATTATGTCGGACATCGATTCTGCAGTTGCAGTTTATGATACGCTGGTTTCACACTATCCTACATCTGTTTATGTAACCGAAGTGGCTGGAAAATTATCTACATATAATCAGGAACAGAAAAGAATTCAAACTGCAATACAGGATTCATTAAATGCTTTGAATGTTGCATCAACCGATTCATTAAGTGTCGATTCCCTGACTCAGATTTCACAAACAAAACCGGAAATTACACAGTCGGACACAGTTCAGGTTTCCATGCAAAATCATGAAAGTGAACAAAATATCCCTAAAGACAAAACTGAAAAGGAACATACTAAACCATTATCCACCGTTAAAGAGCCGCTTTGGAATCCGAGAAAAAGAAAATAGCATTACGTTAATTTATTTGTCTTGGTAACCGGTATCATTTTATTTTTAAGAATAATATTCTGCACTATTTATTCTGTTAAATGACATGAATCGTAAAGAACTTATTGACTTAATTGAGGGGGGGGAAAACATCCATTGTGAATTTAAAAGACATTTTACGACCCCGGAAAAAATTGCCAGGGAAATGATAGCCTTCGCAAACACCAAAGGTGGTTACATTTTAATGGGGGTAGATGATGATGGTAGTATAATTGGTGTGGAAAGTGAAAAATCAGAAGCTGAAATGATTAAAGACGCCGCAACAAATTACTGCGAACCCAAAATCGAATATAAGCTGAACTTTATTGTTCACAAGGGAAAAGAGATTGTATCGGTTACAATTCCCGAATCTTCCAGCAAGCCTCACAGAATACAGGATTACGAAAAAGAATTCGATATAAACAAAGCCGTTGTAATGGTACGGGTGAATGATAAAAGCATGAGAGCAAGCAAGGAAATGGTAAGGATAATGAAAGCGAATGCCGGCAATAAAGCATTAAAAAAATATTTTATTGGTACTATGGAAAAAACGGTATTCGAGTATTTGGCAAAAAAGGAAAAAATTTCCGTTAAAGAACTAAGTAACTTGGTCAACGTGTCCGAAAGAAGAGCATCAAGAACTTTAGTTAAGATGGTAAGAGCAAATTTGCTTGTTATCCACCTTAAAGATAATGGGGAAGAGTTTTTTACTGCTGCGGTTTAAATCCAAAACGACAATCAAACAAAAGAACTATTTAAACTTTTCCATCAACTCATTATTGGATGAAATGCAAACATCCAGATCCTGCAGCAAGCCATCCGAAATATCATAAATCCATCCGTGTACAGTTAAAGGTTGTTCGCTTAACCAGGCATGCTGAACAATAGTTGTATTGCATACGTTCAGTACCTGTTCTTTCACATTTAATTCGCACAAACGATGGAACAGTTTATCTTTATCTTCAATTGATGAAAGTTCGCTATTATATTTTTTACGTGTATCCTGTATATACCGTAACCAGTTATTGACCAATCCCAGCTGAGAATTTTCCAATACAGCTTTTACACCGCCGCATCCATAATGTCCACATACAATTATATGTTTTATCTTAAGCACATCAACAGCGAACTGTATTACTGATAGACAGTTCAAGTCTGTGTGTAATACAAGATTAGCAACATTGCGGTGAACAAATAATTCACCGGGCATTAAACTGACAATTTCGTTTGCAGGAACACGGCTGTCTGAGCAACCAATCCATAAATATTCAGGAGTTTGCTGATGTGATAATTGTTTGAATATACCGGGAACTTTTTTATTTAAATCGCTTGCCCATTCTTTGTTTTTATCAAACAGATGTTTTAGTGCTTTCATAAAACTCCTTAATTTTTATCACTTAATTTATCGTACATCTTTCTTAATTCGAATAAAGCCACACCGTACGCGACGGCTACATTTAAAGATTGCTTAATTCCATACTGGGGAATTTCTATTGAAAAATCACAAAGGTCAAGTAGTTCCTGTGAAACCCCTGTTATTTCATTTCCAATTATCAGCGCTAAAGGAAAAATATCTTTTTCCAATTCATAATAAGGAAAGCTGCTATCTGTTAATTCAAGTGCACAGATTTTGATACCTTCGATTTTCAGCTTTTGTACAACTTCTTTCGGATCTTTAACATATTCCCAGTTTACACTTTCCGTTGCCCCTAACGCTGTTTTTATAATTTCTTTTTTGGGAGGATAGGGCGTATAGCCGCAAAGATAAAGCTTTTCAATCATTGCTCCGTCGGATGTTCTGAAAATAGAACCGACATTGTAATTACTTCGTATGCTGTTCAGTATGATATAGACTGGAAGCCGTTTTACTTTGTGTAAATTTTCTAACGTGCTTCTGTCTAGAGAGATTTGGTCATGAGTAAGTTTTTTCATTTCACGGAGGAGTATGTCTTATTTTCCTCCGTAATTGCAAGCTGTCCGCATGCAGCAGCTATGTCTTCCCCCTGCGTATATCTTACCGTAACGGTTATATTCTGATCCCTGAGTGCCTGTACAAATGCTTCGGTTCTTTCATAAGGAGAAGGTTGAAGTTCTGCTGAGATTCCAGTAGGATTCATATGTTCAAGCGAATTGAAAGGAATGACATTTATTTTACATGGCAACGATTTGCAAAGCTTCACAAGCTCTTTAAAATCTTCTTCACGGTCGTTTACACCACTTATCATAACATACTCGAAAGTAACACGTGAGTGAGTTTTCTTTGTGAAATATCTTATCGCATGAAGATTATCCCTTAACGGATACTTATCGTTTATCGGCATTATCCGGGAACGAACATCTTCAAAACATGAATGAAGTGAAAATGCCAGCTTAACTCTTAAGCCTGTGTCAGCAAGCTCCATAATTTTTGGTGCAATTCCGGCGGTTGAAACAGTAACTCGTCTCATTCGCAATTGCGTCGTAAGTTCTTCACCAAAAATTTCAAGAGATTTTACAGTTGCATCATAGTTTAAAAGTGGTTCGCCCATCCCCATAAAAACTATATTCTTGATGCTGTCTTCTTTATATTCTTTGGAAGCAATTTTAAATTGATCAAATATTTCACCAGCGGTAAGATTCTTTTTATAACCCATTAATCCGGTAGCACAAAATTTACAATCGAGCGGACAACCAACTTGTGTGGAAACGCATAGAGTTGTTCGTTTTTCATCGGGGATAATTACCGATTCGATCTTATAACCGTCCAGAGTTTCCGATAAATATTTCGTGGTTCCGGTTTGCGGTGATGAAATAGTAGAGATTAATTTCAGCCTGTTGATAACTCCTGTGGTTTCATTTAACTGTTGACGAAGCACCTTGGGAACGTTCTCCATCTCGTCATAAGAATCAATCAGGTGACGGTATAACCAGTTAAATACCTGTTCGCCCCTGAATCTTTTCTCTCCTATTGTAGTAAAATATTCCTTTAATTCTTTTAGAGTATAACCTTTTAAGACGGGTTTCTTACTCTTCCCTGCATTAGCCTCTGAATTCATATAACAAATATAGTAATTAGAATAATTTCAGAAAATTGATCTACTGCCCCGTATTGAAACATTATAGCTGCATTGCTATAAATTTTTTAATCCGCTATTTTTAAGAACAATAAAGAAACATACAAAGAATAAATAATTGAAATATTAAATCCAACTTTAAAAACAGGGAGAATTATGAATTTCGATTTTACAGAAGAGCAAAAAATGATTCAGGAATCTGCTAAAGACTTTGCAGAAAATGAGATAGCACCAACTTCTGTTGAGAGAGACAAGAATGCAGAATTTCCTACTGAAATTGTAAAAAAGCTTGGAGAGCTCGGCTTTATGGGAATGATGGTGTCACCCGATTACGGAGGCGCTGGCTTGGATACTATTAGTTACGTACTTGCAATGATTGAAATTTCAAAAGTAGATGCAAGTGTTGGTGTTATAATGTCTGTTAATAATTCTCTTGTTTGCTGGGGATTAGAAAGCTATGGCTCTGATCATATCAAGAAAAAATATCTTACTCCTTTAGCTCAGGGAGAAAAGCTGGGTGCATTTGCTCTTTCCGAACCGGAAGCGGGTAGTGATGCTACCAAACAGAAAACTACTGCTGATAAAGATGGAGATTTTTATGTAGTAAATGGAATCAAGAACTGGATATCCAACGGTAAATCTGCCGATTATTATCTCGTTATGGTTACAACCGATAAAGAAAAAGGTCATAAAGGGATTTCAACTTTGTTGATTGGGAAAGGAACCGAAGGATTTGGTCATGGAGTTAAAGAAGATAAGCTTGGGATTAGAAGCTCCGATACCTGTTCGCTCACTTTTGAAAACTGTAAAGTGCCTGTTGAGAATTTAGTTTGGGAAGAAGGAAAGGGATTCAACTTTGCAATGAACACACTCAACGGCGGCAGAATAGGGATTGCTTCTCAGGCTATAGGAATTGCGGAAGCATCTCTTGATGCTGCTATAAAATACTCTCGCGAGAGAAAAGCCTTCGGTCAGACGATATCAAATTTCCAGGGAATACAGTTTATGATTTCAGATATGGCAGTTAAAATTGATGCAGCTAAATTGTTGACATTAAAAGCTGCTGCTTTAAAAGATGCCGGTAAATCGTTTTTTAAGGAAGCAGCAATGGCAAAATTATACTCATCAAAAATAGCTGTTGAATGTGCGCTTGACGCAATCCAGATTCATGGTGGCTACGGATATGTAAGAGAATATTTAGTTGAAAGATATTTACGCGATGCAAAAATTACGGAAATATATGAGGGCACGTCGGAAATTCAGAAAATTGTAATTGCACGTTCGTTACTTAAAGATTGAGAATAAATTTGTTTAAAATAGTTCTTATCATAGTATCACTTTTTACGTTAGTTACAACGGCCCAAACTGATTGGGTTAAGTGGGGAAAGACTGAAATCAATTATGAAAAAAAAGATCGTACCAGACATAAAGATTATTCTTATCACGGAGGAAGCATTTCGGAACTTGCTGTAAAAACTCTGGCTAATGCCTACTGGTTTTTTATTTCAGATCTTGATGGAGATAACTGTCCTTTTTCCCCAACCTGTTCGAGCTTTTTGTTGCAATCCGTTAAGGAAACCAATGTTGTTCAGGGAACTTTAATGTTCTTCGATCGTTTTACACGTGATTATAATTTTATTGAGCGTTATAATCGTTACCCGCGTGAAAAAGATGGTCATTACTATGATCCCGTTTCGTTATACACTTTGAATGTGGATAAGATAAAATACATTCCGCCTTCCGCAGTTGTAGAGCCATAATGAAAATCCAGGTATTTCTGTGTGTGCTCTTATCGTTCGTTTCGACGGCATTTACCCAGGAAAAACAGATCGATTTTAACTCCGAGAAAAACATTAAAAAATTTGCTGACTATCTTTTTTGTGATAAAGATTATCTTCGTGCTGCAGAAGAATATCAAAGATTAAATGCATATAAAGAAAATGATACTATAATCTTTAAATCAGGCTTATCTTATCTTTTTATTGGCGATTATAGTACATCGATTGATAACTTTGCAAAAATTTCAAACTCGTCCTTGTTCTATAAAAATTCCAAACTTGAACAAATGAAAGCACATTATTTGAAGAAAGATTATTCCGTAATGAGATCATTCTATAAAAATAATTTTACCAATGAATATGATTATTCTGATCAAGCAGAGAAGTTGTTTTACTTCTCCTATCTGGTTTCAGAAGATCAACTTCCGCAAAAAGAAAAATTTCTTATACCTTTTAATTCAAACGAAAATGAAATAATATCTTCATTTTATGATTGGAAAAATGATCCACCTTATAAAAGTTCTGCGTTGGCAGGAATTCTATCGGCAATAATTCCAGGTAGTGGAAAAATCTATACCGGTGATATCAGCGATGGTATTTTTTCTTTTTTAGTTACGGGTGTTTTCACATTTCTTGCATATGATAATTTCCATGCTGATCACGATACGCGGGCATGGATTTTTACGGGATTAGCTGCATTTTTTTACGGTGGAAATGTTTACGGTTCAGTCGCAGCAGCACAAATTCACAATGCTAAAATTACTTTTGAATTCAATGATGGTTTGAATGTTTTCCTTCAAAATAAAAACTATTTTGTGCCGGTGTATGATTTTTGTAACTAAAATACGAGTCATAAGTTTTATTTTATTTATTCCGGTCCTCCTGTTGCAGGCTCAGGATTCTTTTGAAGAACAATTTCAATTAGCAAAAAATCTTTATGTAAAAGAAAATTATTACGATGCAATAACAGAACTGAAACGATTGTTGTTTTTTGATAATGGGGGAAAATATCTTTTTGAAGCAAATGATCTTATCGGGCAATGTTATAAGCAGGGTGGAAAATTTACTGATGCGATTCGTTATTTTATTTTAGCTGAAATAAATACTAAAAATCCGGACCAGGTTTATAAAGAGAAGGTCGGGATTGTTCGGATAAACATTTTAAGAAAAACCACTGAATCAGCTTTTAGGATTTTAAATTCTCTTGAAACCGATAGCAGGTTTAAAGATAAAATTGATATTACAAATTATTGGCGTGGGTGGGCTTATATTTTTTCAGATGATTGGGTGAATGCTGAAGCAACATTCGCAAAAATTGATTCTGCTCATCAGTTGCAGAAGCTTGCAGAGAAAGTAAATAACGAGTTATACTCAGTAGGGTTTGCAAAAGCGATTTCTTATATCATTCCCGGGGCAGGACAAATTTATACTGGCGAATATCTCAGTGGCATTATGTCGCTTGGTTGGAATGTATTGTGGGGATATCTTACGGTACAAGCCTTTGCTGCTGATAGAATCTTTGATGGTATAATGATAGCCAACTTTCTCTTTTTAAGATTTTACAGAGGGAATTTGCAAAACGCAGAGAATTTTGCCATTGAAAAAAATCTTAAGATAAGTAACAATGCACTTCACTATCTTCAATATGAGTATAAAGGATTAAAACCATAATAATTATTTTTTGTAGTTAGGCAAGTGACTCTTTGTATTAGTTGAGTGAATAGTCATAAAAATTGGAGGAACTATTGTGAACAATGACAATGAGATAAACGGTTATTACGATGACGACGGCACAAAACTCAATCCTGACCTTTATCCGAAACCCGGCTTTTATTTAATGTGTAGGCTCAATGATGATCCTGATGAAGAAGTCCTTTATAATCTCAACAGGCTGGGTCAGAGAAACGAAACAGAAACCAAGTGCCGCACAAACATTCCTTTGGAGGAAAACTAGCAAACAATTTTCTGTAATGTTATATTATGAATAATTGCTAATTTGCAACATTATAATTTATTAAGCTTTTGTACAGACATTGTGTGAAAAAAATAGTGTAATTAAGCAGTTTTCTCTTAATGATTGAACAGTTAGCACCCGTTTTTTGATGAGCTTTATCTTGATAGGTATGTGAATTTTTGTAATATTGAGTCTCAATTTTGAACTTATTTTGATTGTTAAAAATTAAGGTAACAAAACCTTAAAAGGAGTTTAATTATGGCAATATTTATAACGGAGGAGTGCATTAACTGCGGAGCTTGCGAACCTGAATGTCCAAATACGGCAATTTATGAAGGTGGTGTTAACTGGGAATTGGTCGGTAAAACTTATGGTGAAGGTGATACCGCTCCATCGGGCGCCGAAGGATTTTATTCAAATGATTTATTTTATATAGTACCCGATAAATGTACCGAATGCAAAGGGTTTCATGATGAACCTCAATGTGCCGCTGTTTGCCCGGTTGATTGCTGTCTCCCCGATCCAAAACATGTTGAGAGCGAAGAGGAACTGCTTAAAAAGAAAGATTACCTGGATAGTATAGGCAGAGTGGGAAGATAAATTATTTTATTAATTAGCTTAAAATATGGGCATCGCAAGATGTCCTTTTTTTTTATTTTGAATTAACCAATTGATTATGATTCACATAAAATGAAAATAGGGAAATACAATCTTAAAATAATAACTTCCGGATATTTTAAATTAGACGGCGGAGCTATGTTCGGAATAGTACCCAAACCACTTTGGCAAAAAACTAATCCCGCAGATGAAGCTAACAGGATTCAATTAGTAACGAGACATTTATTATTGGAAAGCGATTTAAAAAAAATTCTTATAGATGCGGGAATGGGAGATAAATGGGATGATAAATCAAGAGGGATTTATGCGGTGGATGAGAATCATTCGATGGGAAAGGCTCTGAAAGAAATCGGATTAACTTATGAAGACATAACAGATGTGATTTTAACCCATCTTCATTTTGATCACACTGGCGGTTCAACAAAGATTTCGGAGGGAAAATTAATTCCGTCTTTCCCAAATGCAAAATATCATGTACAAAAACAAAATTTTGATTGGGCATCAAATCCATCAGAAAGAGATAAGGGAAGTTACATTAAGGAAAATTTTTTACCTCTTGCAGAAGAAGGTGTTTTAGATTTTATAAACGGAAATGAAAAGTTCGATGATGAAATAGAATTTATTGTAATCAACGGGCATACATTCGGTCAGCAAATGGTTAAGATATCGGATTCATCAAATACCTTTCTTTTCTGCGGCGATCTTCTTCCTTTTACTTCTCATATCAGGCTGCCTTACATAATGGGTTATGATCTTCAGCCCTTGGCTACTCTTAAAGAGAAGAAAAAGATTCTTCCGAAAGCGGCCAATGAAAACTGGAAAATATTTTTTGAGCACGATCCTGAAACGGCGTTTATTACAGTACAGCAAACAGATAAAGGCATAACGGAAAGAGAAAGATTTACGTCATTTGAGTGATCAAAATGAAATTGGATTTAAACAGGTATGTAAAGTTTCCGAGCTACCAAACGGTACAGGGAAAAGATTTATTGTTGATGATAGAGAGGTTGCAGTATTCAAAATGGATGACGAACTGTTTGCTTTGTACAACGTTTGTCCTCATCAGCATTTCAATTTTATATACGATGGCATTATAGAAAAAGGTTGTGTAATCTGTCCGATTCATGGCTGGAGATTTGAACTTGAAACCGGTAAAAATCCTGATGGTGGAAAAGGCTTGGAAAGTTATCCGGTGAAAGTTGTCAACGATATTATTTGTGTAAAAGTTCCTGAAATAAAACGTCCATGGTAGATGAAGCTTACAAATGAAATTGTTGTAGAAAAAGCAAAGACTATTGGTTTTGATCTTGTTGGTTTTGCAAAAGCCGAAGCACTTGGAGTGGAGGGACAAAGATTAGAAGAATGGTTAAGTAAAGATTATCAGTCGGGAATGAGTTATATGGAAAGGAACAAAGAAAAGAGAAAAGATGTTTCTCAAATTCTTCCCGGTGCAAAATGTGTTATATCTCTTGCTGTTAATTATTATACCGATCACGGGTACACGAATAATTCCGTTACTGGAAAAGTATCTCGCTATGCCTGGGGAAAAGATTATCATCTTATAATCTGGGAGATGCTGGAAAAGCTGGAAAAAGGCCTTAAAGAAATTGATCCGGAGTTCGAAAGTAATTCTTTTGTAGATACCGGACCGGTTATGGATAAAGCCTGGGCGGTTCGCGCTGGAATCGGCTGGCTGGGCAAGCACACTAATGTTATCAACAAATTATTAGGAAGCTGGATTTTTATTGCTAACATAATTACAAATTATGAGTTCGATTACACCTCTCCGATTTCCGATTTTTGCGGCAGTTGCACAGCCTGTATTGATGCTTGTCCTACAGATGCAATTGTTCAGGAATATGTAGTTGATTCCAATAAATGTATTTCCTATTTAACGATTGAAAATAAAGGAGAGATATCGGATGAATTCAAAAATAAATTCAATAATTGGCTTTTCGGTTGTGATATCTGCCAGGATGTTTGTCCATGGAACTACAAATTTGCACGACCGACAATGATTAGTGATTTCAATCCTTTGAATGATAACAAAGAAATTGACCTGCATGAAGTAATGAATATGCCAGAAGAAAATTTCAAGGAAAAATTTTCAGAAAGTCCGCTTTCAAGAGCAAAGCTGTCAGGCTTAAAAAGAAATGCAGAATTTCTTTTAGGATAATGTGATTTTAATCGCAATATAATTACAATTTGAATCTTTATTAAATTTGTTGTATCAAATCTTATTGAAATTGAAAAATTATTGTTGAATTACAGAGGACAAGATGACTGAAAATAATCATCATAAAGTTATAATTATTGGCTCTGGACCGGCAGGATTTACAGCAGCACTTTATAATGCCAGAGCAAATCTTAACCCGGTTATGTTTGAAGGAATGCAGCCAGGAGGACAGTTAACAATTACAACAGAGGTGGATAATTATCCGGGATTTGAAAATGGAATACAGGGACCGGAATTAATGGATGTAATGAGAAAGCAAGCTCAAAGATTTGGTGCAAAATCTATTTATAGCGAAATAACGGAAGTTGATTTTTCCCGGAGACCATTTAAATTGAAGTCTTATGAAAATGAATACACTGCAGATGCTGTAATCATTGCTACCGGTGCTTCGGCTAAATTGCTTAACCTTGAAAGTGAAAAAAAATTCATGGGTTACGGAGTTTCTGCCTGTGCAACCTGCGACGGATTTTTCTTTAAGAACCAGGTTGTAATTGTAGTTGGCGGTGGAGACACTGCAATGGAAGAAGCGACCTATCTTACAAATCATGCAAAGGAAGTTCACGTAGTTCACAGAAGAGAAGGATTCAGAGCTTCTAAAATCATGGTTGATAAGGCAGAAAAGAATCCAAAGATTTTCTTTCACACAAATAAAGTAGTGAGTGAAGTTCTCGGTAAAGAGGAAAACGGAAGAAAAATAATGACCGGTGTAATCCTTGAAGATACACGCAATGGTTCGAAAGAAGAATTCAAAGCTGATGGTTTATTCATTGCAATCGGTCATAAGCCTAACACCGATCTTTTCAAAGGACAGCTCGATATGGATGATGTAGGTTACCTGAAAGTTCAGCCTGGTACAACTAAAACAAATATTGAAGGCGTTTTTGCTGCGGGAGATGTTGCGGATAGCAAGTACAGGCAGGCTGTTACAGCAGCCGGAACCGGTTGTATGGCTGCTATCGATGCTGAAAGATGGCTCGAAGAATATAGCCATAAAGTTCAGTTGGAAGAGGCAGGTAAAAACTAAGAAGAAAATATATCTGTCTATTCCAGTTTAATTTTTTAATATATAAAAAAGGCAGGTGTTTAACCTGCCTTTACATTTCAGTCCCTTTTTTATTTTAACCCGATTTAAGGATTAAATTCGTTTACAGGTTTTTTGTTTCGAGATCATGTTTCTTTCTTAATTTATTTCCCACAAGATTTGCGACTACAAATCCCACACCTGTAAAGGTGAAAAGGAAGAGAGGTATCCAGTAATCTCCGCTATAAGATTTTTCCAGCATCATTCCAAAACCTAAGCCCAAACCGAAGAAGATACTTATGATGCCAATCTTAAGCATTATAAAAGGATCTCTTTTATCTTCGAAGAATTTTTTAATTTCCTCTGCAGATAATCCTTTCTCGATCAGCATTTGTTTCTCTTTGGATTTGTAAAAAATGCTGATTACCAGAACCAAACCGATTACCAGAAATAATATTATTGGGATAAAAACTCCAATTACAGCTTCCATTTTTTGCTCCTTTCTTTCATTTGCTAGTTATGACTTGAATGGATTATATCTGGTTACAGTTTGGGATTATTTAAATTCTGCTTTAACAAAAATGATTGAAATTAGCATCTTTTCTAATTTCTATAAAATTTGATTGCTTGAGTAGGTTATTTGATGTAGATTTATCTGGAATATTTGTAACTAAATCTCTAAATCGTTAGTCATTAATATAAAATGAAAAACCTAACGGATTGGGAAATAATAGAATCGGTAAAACACGGCAACCAATCCGATTATTCGATTCTTGTGGATCGATACAAAAACAAAGCATTTTCTTTACTTAAGAGAATGTTAAAGAATGAACAGGATGCAGAAGAGACCTTGCAGGATTCTTTTATGAAAGCTTATAACTCGTTGAATAATTTTAAAGGTGAATCTAAATATTCGACATGGTTTTATAAAATAGTCTATAACACGGCATTAACAAAGATTTCATCAAAGAAAAGAAAGACGGAAAGAGAAATGACATCGGTTGAAGATCATTTTGACTTGAAAAGCGATTATGATTTTAATATTTCTGAGAATAAAGATTTCTCGGAATTTGTGAATGAACTTGTAAATAAATTGCCGGAAAGATTTTCTGCCGTGATCACTCTTTTTTATTTAGATGAAATGAGTTGCGAGGAGATAAGCAAAGTAATGAATGTTTCAGTCAGCAATGTTAAAGTAATGCTTCACCGTTCAAGGAATGCATTGAAAGATTTGATAGTTGAAAAAAATCTGGTTGAGGAATTGATATGAATCTGATTTCTGATGAAATACTAAACAATTATTTGGATGGTGAACTAACACCCGAAAAGATTCAGGAAGTCGATGCTATCCTGAAGCGATCTGAACCGGATATGAAAAGATTTAAAGCCTTAAAGCTTGTACACGATAATCTTTCTTCAATTAAAGAAGATAAAGTCAATGAAGATTTTACATTTCGTTTGATGAAAAAGCTGAACAGGAAATTTGTATTACCTAAACAACAAAAGTACTTCATAATTCTTGTTAGCTCCTTCATGGTTTTAATTTGCCTTGGAATTGTCGGCTACGTGATCGCAACAATACTATCCACACCAACTCCTCAAACAGAATCTGTAGAAGTAACAGAAACGGTGCAGAGGATTACTATTGGTTTGATAACGGAACTGCAAAAACTCTTTAGCGGTAATGGACTTTCAATCATTGGTTCGATCATTTCCTTTGCCATGATAATCACAGGTTATATCTTCTTCGAACGGCAAAAACAAATGAAGACAAGGTTGGGTTCTTAGCACCCAGATTAATTAGTTTGTTAAGTGAACAACTTTTAATCCATACCTCCCTTTGATAAATTGCATCTGACAAATTATTTATCTTTCTAAATTAAGTAATGAATCATAAATCAGGATATGTAGCAATACTTGGTTTACCGAATTCCGGGAAATCTACTTTGTTAAATGCAATACTAGGACAGAAACTGGCGATCACAAATCCTAAGCCGCAGACGACAAGGAAAAAAATACTAGGCATTTTAACTGAAAAAGAATATCAGGTAATTTTTCTAGATACACCTGGAATTATCAATCCATCTTATCTCTTACAGCAAAGAATGATGCAACAGGTGGAATCATCAATTAAAGATGCAGATGTTTTACTGATTTTGATTGATGCTTATACAGATTCAACCGGCAAAAAGATTTTTAAAACCTTTTTTGGAAAGAATTTAGAACGTCTTAAAAAAAATGTCATCCTCATCATAAATAAAATTGATCTCATAGAACAGGAAGATGTTGTTAAGATGATAAAACATTTTGAGGATTTGAAAAAATATAAAGCTGTAATTCCAATTTCAGCTTTAGAGAATTTTAATGTTGACAGAGTAACTCAAATTATTGTTGATGAATTACCCGATGGACCTTCATTTTATCCCGATGATGTTGTTGCTGATGAAAACGAAAGATTTTTTGTGTCTGAAATTATTCGTGAGAAAATCCTTGAACAATTCAGCGAGGAAGTGCCTTATAGCTGCGAAGTATTAATAGCCGATTACAAAGAGAGAGAAGAAGGTAAAGATTATATCAGTGCAGAAATTGTCGTAGAACGTGATTCGCAGAAAGCAATAATCGTTGGTAAAGATGGGAGCAAAATTAAGAAGCTTGGAACCGTTGCAAGGGAAGCAGTGGAAGATTTTCTTCAACGAAAGGTTTTTCTGGAGCTTCGCGTTAAGGTAAGAAAAAACTGGCGCTCTGATGAAAATATGCTCAAGGCTTTTGGTTATTCACCTGACAAGTGATATCGATGTTTACAATTTCTTAAAGTTAATCTTCTTTTGTAGTAATTCAAAATTTCTCTAATTTAATTCAATTCAAATTAAGAATCTTGATTTATATTTTTTAGTATTGTGCAGGTAAGAGCAGAAATATTGGTAAATGGATTGGTTCAGGGTGTAGGATTCAGATATTTTGTTTACAGGGAAGCACTTAAGCTTGGACTTGTTGGTTTTACAAAAAATTTATTTACAGAGGAAGTTTTAACTATTGCCGAAGGAGAAAAGAGCCAGGTAGAAGAATTATATAAGAAAATCAAAATTGGTCCGAGTCACGCCTCAGTGAAAAATTGTAAAGTAGATTGGCTTGAACCGAAAAATGAGTTCGATAGTTTTGAAATCAGGTGAATAGTTCATGCAGAGGACGCAAAGAAAAGACAACGCGGAGATCGCGGAGAAAATGACTGAGAATGAGATAGCAACTAAAATAATCGGAGCGGCAATAGAACTGCATAAAAAGCTTGGACCAGGGTTGTTGGAATCTACTTATGAGAATGCTTTAGCTTTTGATTTACGAGAAATAGGACTTAAAGTTATACAGCAAAAACCAATGCCATTCGTATATAAAGACGTAAGGTTAGACGTTGGATATAAATTAGATCTGCTTGTTGAGAATTTAGTTATAATTGAGGTCAAGTCGATTGAAGCATTAGCTCCTGTTCACTATGCTCAATTGTTAACTTATTTAAAACTATCAAATGTAAAATTAGGATTGTTAATAAATTTCAACACAAAACTATTAAAAGAAGGAATTCACAGAGTCGTAAACAATTTATAATCTCGGCGCACTTTGCGTTAAGTTCTCAGCGACCTCTGCGTGAAATGAAAAAATTATAATGGCGGAATCTTTGAATTACAGAAGCGGAATTGGATATGATGTGCATGCATTTGCGCAAGACAGAAAACTCATTCTTGGTGGAATTGAAATACCGTTTGAAAAAGGATTAGCCGGTCATTCCGATTCAGATGTTCTTCTCCATGCAATAACAGATGCGTTATTGGGTTCACTTGCTCTCGGTGATATCGGTCAGCATTTCCCCGATACTGATGAAAAATATAAGAATTCAGACAGCAGTATATTCTTAATAAAAGCAATGGAACTGGTTCGAAATTCAGGATATGAAATTTCAAATATAGATGCTACAATATCTTTAGAAAAACCTAAGCTGACTTCATTCATTCCGAAAATAAGAGCACAAATATCAGAGATTTTGAAAATTGATTCCAACCAAATTTCGGTTAAAGCAACTACAACAGAAAAACTTGGATTTGTCGGCAGGGAAGAAGGCATAGCTGCAATTGCTATTGTTCTGGTTGCAAAAGTAAAATAGAATGTTCGAAAGCATACTCAATAACATTTCACATTTAACTCCATTCTGGATTTATGTTACTCTTTTCTTTTTTTCATTTATAGAAAATGTTTTCCCGCCATCTCCCAGTGATCTTGTTATCTTAATTGGCGGAACGCTTGTATCTACCGGAGTAATCCATTTTATTCCTACACTTTTATTGGCAACAATTGGAAGTGTGCTTGGTTTTATGACTTTATTCTATTTTGGTTCTACTGTTGATAAAAAATTAGTACATTCAGGTAAGTACAAATATATTCCTGTCGATGCTATTGAGAAAGTTGAACAGTGGTTCAAGAAGTATGGTTACTGGATAATTCTTGGAAACAGGTTTCTTCCCGGAACAAGATCCGTGATCTCGTTTTTTGCTGGAATGAGCAGACTGAATGTAAAAAGAACAATTATATTTGCAACAATAAGTTCATTTGTGTGGAATGCGATTATTTTGTATTTAGGATTTTTATTCGGACATAATGTTGATGTTGTAGATAAATATCTTTCAACATACAGCAACATTGTAATCGGGATTACAATATTTATAACGCTGATCCTAGTTATCCGGTATTTCTTAAGAAAGAAAAAAGTTCAAAGTGAAAATCTTAAGTAAACTCAGAATTCCAAAAACTGCAGAAGAAAAGAAAAACCTCAGAAAAGAAAGACTCCTTCTTATTTTAAGCGGATTACTAATTGGAATTTCATTTCCCCCTTTTCCATTTCCTTTTACTCTTCTAATCTTTGTGGGTTTTATACCTTATCTCTATGTTATTTCACAAAGAAGAACTTTAGCCGGGATTAACCGTGCAACTTTTTTAATGGCATTTGTTCTTACTGTTATAACAGTTTACTGGGTTGGAAGCTGGCAGGCAGAAGCAGATCCGTTTTTGATGATGGGAGGAGCCGCATTGCTATTCGCTCTACCTTGCGTAATGTTGATCTCTTCAACTTTATTTTATCTGTCAAGAAAATTGTTTAATGGCAAAGCAAGTCTTTGGCTTTTCCCGGCATTCTGGGTTATGGTAGAATATCTTTTAACTCTAACTGATCTTAAATTTCCCTGGTTGATTCTCGGGCACGGTCTGGCAAAATTCACAATCTTCATTCAAGCGGCAGATATAATCGGGGCATTTGGCTTATCGATTGTTGTTCTGTACATAAATATATTTTTTTATAAATCATTTATTAATATCCAACACGAAAGATCATTTTCTACGCGTTACTTTATGGTTGCTGTTTTTATTTTCGTTCTTTTCATTGTTTATGGATTAATAAAAATTTCCTCCTTTAAAACTTCTGCTAAAGAATTAAAAGTGGGAGTTGTTCAGCCAAATATAGATCCCTGGGAAAAATGGCAATCAGGTAATCTCCAGGATATGGTAGATAACTATCTTGAACAATCACAAAAAGCTGTTAATAAAGGAGCGAAATTAATTCTCTGGCCGGAAACAGCTTTGCCAGTTTACCTGATGAATGGTAGTTATTATTCTGAGGTAAATAGTATTTACTCTTTTCTGGATTCCAATAATGTTGGATTGTTAACAGGGATGCCTCAAATTAATTTTTATTTTGATGATCAGAAATTTCCTGCAGGTGCAAAGTATAATAAAGGCGGAAGTTTTCATTACACAACTTACAATTCAATTTTATTGTTGAGACCGGGAACAAGGGAATATCAACAGTACGGAAAAATGAAACTTGTGCCGTTGGGAGAACATGTTCCTTTCGTGGAAGAATTCTCTTTTTTAGCCGATGTATTTAAATGGGGAGTTGGTTTAAGCGGATGGAATGTTGGAAAAGATACTATTGTATTTAAACTGCCAATGAACAAAGACACAGTTAAAATTTGTGGACTTGTTTGTTATGAATCTATCTTTCCTTTATTTGTGACTAATTTTATGCAGCGCGGTGCAGAATTTATTGCAGTTGTTACAAATGATAGCTGGTACGGTAACTCCAGCGGACCATATCAGCATGAAGATTTTGCCATTCTCAGAGCAGTGGAAAATAGAAGATCAGTTGTGCGTTGTGCAAACGGGGGGATAAGTTGTATCATTAATCCAGTTGGTGAAATAGAAATCCAAACAAAAATGTTTACTAAAACTATTCTTGTTGGGAATGTTCAACTTAGAAATGAACAAACTTTTTACACTCAACATCCCGCAATAGTAACTACTATCATATCTATAATTTCGCTTTGGATTGTTGGATTGAACATTTTGTTATATATTAAAAATAAATTCAAACTTTAAAATAATTACAAATATGATTGATTTAAGAAGCGATACCGTAACAAAACCATCACCTGAAATGCGTAAAGCTATGTATGAAGCCGAAGTTGGTGATGATGTATTTAAGGAAGATCCCACAGTAAATAAGCTGGAAGAATATATTGCTGAACTTCTGGGAAAAGAAGCAGCACTTTATGTTCCAAGCGGAATGATGGGAAACCAGATTTGTTTAAATGTTTTAACTGAACCTGGCGATGAAGTTATTTGTGATCGTGAAGCACACATTTTTAATTATGAATCTGCATCTCCGGGGCGATTGAGCGGTATTCAGTTATATCCTTTAGACGGAAAGCTCGGTGTTCTTACACCTGAACTTGTCGAACCTTACATCCGTACAACTGCTTACCATATGCCGAGGACCAAAGTTATTGAGGTAGAAAATACTCATAACCGCGCCGGCGGCACAATTCAACCAATTGAAAAAATTATTG
>Ga0307425_1000941_pt1 | contig 18030 bp, 18 predicted proteins | sample SalMarWE160330MG_FD_202152 | JGI IMG/M metagenome (GOLD analysis project Ga0307425, IMG submission 202152) | Salt marsh sediment microbial communities from the Plum Island Ecosystem LTER, Massachusetts, United States - WE1603-30 | ecosystem: Environmental > Aquatic > Marine > Intertidal zone >...
TTCAAATCCCGCTGGGGACGCCAATTCTTATTATCCTAACATGCCACAATCACATCTCTTAGGCTAATCCAGGACATCCCGCTTACAAAGCGGGATAACGTGGGTTCAAATCCCGCTGGGGACGCCAATTCTTATTATCCTAACATGCCACAATCACATCTCTTAGGCTAATCCAGGACATCCCGCTTACAAAGCGGGATAACGTGGGTTCAAATCCCGCTGGGGACGCCACTCTTTTATTCAAGGGGCTCACTCGGGTAGCCCCTTTCTTTTTGTCTACCCCTAGGACATCCCAATCTCTTAGGGCATTCCTTTGCACCCTGAGCGTTTCCCTCAGTGCACGAATCAACGAAGCGAGTCCTTCTCTTAAAACCCAGCGCGTCACCTATGGTGCGTTCGGGTTTGCAATCTCAGGAGGGCCAGTGTCATGTATAATAACATCGTATTCCTGCCCTCTAATAGTCATCGTCCTACCATGGCTTTCAATCCTACGTCCACTTGGGAAAGAGTAATCCCTTTGCTCCATACTATCGACCTTCGGTTTAGATTCCGGGGTGAGGATTTCTGAATCAGATTTCGTGTGAAGGTAATTATCGAGCTTGTCCTCATCACTTTCCTCTAACTCATCATTTTTTCTCGATTCCGTATCTGTTTCAGTTTTGGGGACAGCCGTGATATAGAAATCCCCCGTGCCTATTGAATTTTCTCGCATCTCTTTCTCTTTCAACTCAGCCATCTCGGTCACTGCGGACTGGGAAAGCATTATCAACCAAAATGCACCACATGCCAGCACCAGGATTAGGAGCTTTTTCATCTCTAACCCCCCTTTTTCTAACGTCTCTACTGGCAGCTGCCATCATCTTGTCCTACACATGTGGCTTAAATAAAGAACTGATGATGACCGATAGTGCTAAAAAAACCGAATTACCATATTCCGCGGGCAATTCGGTTCTCTACGACTTCATCCTTTTCATGGTAGGATTAGACTTCCATTAACGCAAAGGGGCCTCAATCTTTCGATAAACGCCAAATTCCTACCATAAGCGGGCAAAGAATATTCCTGACTTATTAAAAGCTTGCTTTAGGCTTAGTGCTTTAGGCTTAGAGGCAATTAATTTCATTTTAAAGTAAAACGATCTAAATGTAAAGCCTAAAATCACCAGACACCACCAATAGCCAACCTAAACCTTCGCAAACCATATCACATTCTAGAAAATCAGGCAGTTATGTGTCCTAAATGACTTCGAACATACTCAAATAATTGTATTGACCCACCTCAATAACACCTTTCTGAATAAACCCGTAATCTGAGACCATATCATCTAGTTCACGGGGTGATAACCTTATCCTCATCGGCGGTCCTGGTGGCCCTTCGATTTTTTTGAATTCTATTATTGCCAGCCTCCCCTGCGATCGTAGGTCCCTTGCCGCTTCTTTAAGTGCCCCATCATGTGCATCTATCTGCATAAGATCATGAACAACAGTAGCAAACAGGCACACATCAACGCTGTTCTCCTCAATCGGAAGCTGTTTGCTGACATCCGCCAGAATAGGCCTGATATATGAAATATTATTTTTCGAAACATATTCCCTCAAGGTAGCAATACCATCCTCCCATAAATCAACCGCATATATCATGCCTTCGTCATTGATAATCTCTGCTGCCGCCATTGAATACCTACCGATCCCACAGGCCATATCAAGTAAAACAGTATCTGCCCTAATTTCAAGTTCCCGAAATAGTATATCCGAATTGATGAGATCAAAGCTGCTCTTGCCGGCAGCTATTGGTTTTTCGTTCATTACACTTCCCTTTATGAAATCCTTTCTTAACCGCCTAATCAATTTTCCAGCATCCCGAATATTACTCTTTAGAAAAGTAGGCAAAGCCAAAAAGGGCTGTCAACATTACCTGTATAATCCAAGTGGGTAGCATTCTTCCCACGGGAATAAATTCCGCGCAGACTGCATAAATGCCCGCAATTATTAATCCAAAAAGGACCGGAAATACGGTGATAAGAAGAACGCCTTTTCGTTCTACAGGCCTTCTATCTGCCCAAATAAGCAGAAATGTCCATCCCGCCATTAGTGAGGCACCTATCCCCATAGCATATCTATATTCGACACCTGGATCAAAACCGGGTATGCCAAATAATAACCCGCCAATCTTTGGGAAAAGCATTGGAATCACCATTAACCCATCCAAAGCCGCACCCGTCCAATAACTTATGCGTAACAAAATACTTTTATCTTGCACAATGTGGCCTCCAAATCCTACCAGGGACAAACTCCAACACTGAAGCACCAGCGGAAAGTGCTACAGGATTCAAACCATTTCCTTAAGCCATTTACTTTACTGCTTTTCCACGAACGACCACAAAAGATCCGTCACCATAACCCAACTTGACCGGCTCCGAGGCCTTAACCTCGTCTAGACGCCCAAATATCGTCTGACGAAATTCAAACTCCCCAAAGCCTGATTCTTTTAACATATTAAGGACCTCTCTCACATTGAAAAATGTTGCCTCTCTATAAAAAACGCTTTCTTCCTTATGTTCCAGGTAAACCTGGCCAATAGGGCTGTCACGATCTACGAGACCAATAACAAGATGCCCACCATTTCTGAGGACCCTGTAGGCCTCTCTAACGGACTGCTGTGGGTTATCTACAAAACATATTGTTGTAACCATCAGTGCAAAATCAAAGATTCCACTTTTCAGTGGGAGGGCCTCTGCGATACCCTGAATAACTGGAACGCCTCGCTCCAAAGCAATTGCGCCCATCTGAGCGGATGGCTCAATACCTATCCGAATGTCCAATGGAGCAGCAAATCTCCCTGAACCTAGGCCAATTTCAAGGCCACGGGTCTGGAGCGGCAACAGGGATTTTACAGCCCGTAACTCGGCCTGGTACACCCAGAGATGTTCCCCAAACCAGGCCTCGTATTCCTCCGCATGTTGTTGAAAAGCTTTTATTCTAGGCATAAAAGTAAGATCTACTTATCGCAGTCCCCCGGTATTTCTCGATATCCCATGTTCGTGCTCTTTCTCCCTATTTGCCTGGATTATAGAGCGGAGTAATCTTTTTTCAAAGCATTTTTCAATTTCCCCACAAAGGACCAGAAATGGTGCTCAATTTTAGCGAATCAATTCAGGCTTGACAAACTCATAACTTTCTACTAGGAAATTCTTCCAGTCCTGAAGACTTGATTTCGCCTTTCTTCCTGATCTCGCCCTTCGGGGATGAGAGGAGACAAGCCCACGGCCTAAAAAATGTATATTAATTCCTTAAACAGCCATGGAGGGCTATTATGAACAGGCGATGCGTGCTTCATTGTTTTCTTTTCTTGGCTTGCGCTTCTCTTGCGCTTCCTACCAGCTCATTTTCGAATGAAACTCCTACAGGCCCTCTAAAAATAGATTACACCCGCCCTGTTGAGCACCAGGAAATGGAGGAATACGAGGGGCCTTCAACATGTGAGGACTGCCACGAAGGTGTTGTGGATCAGGTAATTCGATCGACTCATTACACATGGGCCCCGAAATTTCGTAACGGTGGAAAATATTCCGGGCTCCAGATGACTGCAGTACCAATAAACTGGCTCGGCATCTTGAATAAAGAGAAGCACATTCCTGGGGGGTGCGGCCGTTGCCATATTGGTGGCGGACCAATGCCCATAAGCCCTTCAAACCTTACAGAGGCGGACAAGGAAAAAATAGACTGCCTTATATGTCACGCGCAAAATTATAACACCAAAGTCCGATACCCCCGCTTGGTTAACGGCCAATGGGTTATACCTCAGGATAGGAGCCTTGAGGCGGCCAGGAGCGTTGGAAGAACTACCCAGGACATGTGTTTGAGGTGTCACTATGTCACTGTAACCGGTTATAAAAGAGGAGCGGACCTGAAAGAGGACGTCCATTACAAGAAAGGGATGGGTTGCACCCGATGTCACCGGGTATATAAACATGAGTTTCCCGGATTTGGCCCAACAATCACAGAAGAAGTGAACAAGAGGGTCAAATGTACCGACTGTCATGATTTCACTCCCCACAAGAATAAGACCCTAAATAAACACGTTCGCCTCGACTGTAGGACCTGCCACATTGTGGAGGCAGGTGGTGTGGTTTACAAGAATGGCACGCAAAGTGGCATCTATGACGAAAAGACCGGTCTTTATAAGATAAGTCAAAAGATGGGAACCAGTCGGCCTTTCTATTTCTGGTACGATGGCGTTTCCCATGGTCCCATGCCAAAGGGCAGTATTGACGATTCCACAAGCAAGATCCAGCCCTTTAAGAAGTTTGTGGGCGTGGCACCTGTTGACAGTAAGACGGGCGCTTTTCTCTGGCTGAAGCTCGGAGTGTTTGCAAAAACAGGAGACGTGGATAAGGCAGTAGAAGCTGGCGTCAAGGCAAATGGACATCCATACAGCGGTTCATGGAATGCAAAAAAATATGCCATCTATTATCAGCTCAGCCATGCCGTAACAAGAAAACATGCCCTGCGGTGCAAGGATTGTCATAGCCCGAATGGGGTCATGGATTTTAAAGCGCTAGGTTATTCCAAGGAAAGGATAGCAAAGTTAACGAAAAAGAAATAATATACCAAAGTTACGGCCAGCCCCTGGTCAATAAACTAATTGGTCTGGGGCTGCGCCATTCATTTCTCTCTGCAATACTCCAGTCCGTTTAAATGTATCTATATCAGACCTCATCTATCAAAAAATCCAATAACGAAAAGATGTGATGGTCCTGAGTTTTATTCCCTGCACTTTCCAATCCGCTTCCCACTGACATGAGTCGTCATCTGCATCTTTCCCTCTTCCGGATCATTTGATATCATAGTAATAGTACCGTCGAAGGTGTCGCCGTGATAGGTCGTCTCACCCTTCACTTCCATAGCATCCTTGCCGCTGCATTTCATGACCCATTTCACTGTATCGCCCTTTATCTTCTGGTCTGTAATCTTACATTCCTGTTCCTCATCCTGTTCCTTGGGCACCATGGTCTTTAGCATATTCTTTTTTGTCAGACATTGCGTATGTTTCCTGGCGGGCATCTGCATTGGCATCCCGGGCATCTCCATCCTGGATGTGATTTCCCACAGTCCTTCATGCATATTCACTGCAAAGGCAAATGTGCCCCATAAAAGAGATACGGCAATCGTTCCGGCAAAAACCATTTTCTGTAACATCTTATTTCCTCCTTTCATTTACAAATGGACGCCTCTCATTTAGAGTATAACATTAAATCTTCCAATAAGACAAGGAGTGGACGCCACTTTTGAGGCCTTAGAGGGCCATTTTGATTTAAAGAAATGGTCTAAGCCTTATAAAGATCCATCCCTTTAATAAAAAAGCGCTTGGCAAGTGTCACGTGACGATTTACATTGTCGTCATTATAGGAACATTTGCCGGCAAAGAAACTCAAGGGCTTTTCATCAAAGGCAAAGCGAAACAGCAAGTTCGTTCAAGCACCTCTAAAAAAATTCTGTGATACTCCTTACAGACAAGAACCTGAAAAATGGGGGAAGGAAATATGGATGGGAAACAGGTGAAATATACAAACTGTAATATTTGTCTTGCTGCTTGCGGCATGGAAGTCGTAACTGAAGACAACCGCGTCGTTAAAATTAATGGCGACAAAAATCATCCGCTTTCAAAAGGATATCTATGTATCAAAGGAAAAGCCATGGCGGAGTACCAATCCGATGAATTAAGGGTAACTTCACCCTATCAAAAGGTGAACGGCGAGTGGAAACAGATCGGTTGGAAAGAAGCATACCGAAAAATCACCGCGCGGTTAAAGCATATCATTGAAAAACACGGGCCCCGGTCCACTGCCATGTATTTTGGCGGCGGAATTCCACTGTCCTCCGCCGCCCCCGGAGCAGCCGCCAGTTTTCTTAAAGGCATGGGATCGGATCGATTTTACAATGTTCTTACTCTGGAATTCACCAACCGGTACCTTGCCTTTCAAAAAATGTACGGCAAGCAGTTTCGAGTCAGCCAGGCCGATATTCCAAAAACCGATTGTCTCCTGATTTTCGGACACAATCCCCTTGTATCTCTGGATCACCCCGGAATCAAGGAAGAGATCAGGGGATTGAGCAAACGCGGTGCAAAGATGATTGTCGTAGATCCCAGGTTGACGGAGACGGCGAAAGTGGCCGATACGCACATTCAGATAGAACCCGGGAAAGACCTGTTCCTCCTGGAAGGAATGATTCACCACATCATGGCAAAAAAAATGTATGATGCCGAATTTTTGGAAAAGCATACGGTTAATAGTGAGTTTTTCACCAACACGCCTTCCTGACGCCTGAAGAAGCGGGCAAACTCTGCGGGGTGCCTGCCGAATCCATCATTCAGATTGCAGAAGATTTTGCAAAAGCCAAAACAGCGTCGGCCATCTGTAAACTCGGGGTCAATGTTTCGCCTAACTCCACTGTAACCTATTGGCTGGTGGAAGTCCTGAATTCCCTGACCGGAAATGTCGATAGAGAAGGCAGCCTGATATTCAACCCCGGTATTATTGACTTGGACCAGAAGCTGGCGCTGGCGCTGGGGGAGGAACTTCCCACATCCTATTTCGGCAAACACCCCTATCTGACCGGAGCCTTTCCCGCAAGCGAGCTGTCCCGTGAAATCCTTATGGACAACAAAGACAAGGTCCGGGCCCTGTTTGTCAGCGGCGGTGATCCGTCAATTGTCTTTCCGAATTCGACACGCACACAGGATGCCATGAGGGATCTGGTCCTTCTGGTCAGTGTAGACTACTATATGAATGAGACTGCCCAGGAGGCGGATTTCTTTTTACCGACAACTCATTTTCTGGAACAGGAGGACCTTTTCACCATGTTCCCTGAACATCAGCCGTACCCATTCGGCTTTTATGCGCCTAAAATCGTTGAGCCGCCCGAAAATGTAAAAACCCAGTGGGATATTTATGCTGAGCTTTGCGAGGCCATGGGAATACCGTTTCTGGTCGGTGACCTCATCAAAATGTTCGCACCCAGCCCGGATGAGGCGGGACCCACCGTAGAAAATTACTTTAAGTTATTAATGGCGATTTTGGGTAAAGCCAATTTCGATGAATTAAAATCCGCTCCTCACGGATTTAAAGTCGATGACATAAGGTTCGGCGAATTCTTAGAAAAAGTTGGAAAGATCGATGTGGCGCCGCAGGAATTTGTGGATGCACTGAAAGCCGTTAATGTGCCGATCACCGCAACAGAGGAATACCCCCTGACATTGATTAGCAATGAACGTATCATACAAACAAAAACAACCTCTTTGCGCGGCGTCCCCATGTTGACTTCCAAGGTTCCCGAAAATTATGCCAGAATTCATCCTGAAGACGCATATGTCTTGGATATAGCAGACGGAGAAAATATACAATTAGAAACAAAGAACGGGTCGGTGGTGGTTCGGGCAAAAATAGACCATAATATCAGGAAAGGGGTAGTGTCGATATTACCTGGATGGGGAAGGGTCTTATTTCATCCTGAAAAAGGGAAGAAGATTATGGCCGGGGCAAATGCAAATCTCCTAACGGATGACGAAAATTTGGATCCGCTTTCGGGAATGCCCGTGTATAATGCCATTCCGTGCCGAATAAGGCGTCAAGGTCTTGATATAGGACAAGAGTAAAGGCAGATGTCTCATGTCAAGACCTGGTCGCATTTCCTTCCTTATCGGAATAACGGCCCTCCTACTCTTTCGCAAATTTCGACAGCCAAAGCAAATATGATATCAGTTGATAGATGCTCGGTAATGGTTCTATCGTAGAGTATCTTTGCTTCAGGCGGGAATTCATCATCACCTTTCCAATAGAGGACAGCCACTGGAATGCGCGGCGTAATTATGAAACTATATGCCGCATCTGCCATATCAAGAGGAACACCATGAAGCTCCTCACATCTTTTTCTGAATTCTTTAACATCATTGCCATATTGTCCACAGATGAGACGAGTCGGTATTTCATGGGGACCGCGAAAAAATGTGGGGCCGCCCGGTATATCTTTGTCTGATATCCATTCATCGCTTATTTCAATATTTTTTGCTTTCAATAGATAATAAATAATGAATAGATAAAAATATTCGTGAGGTCTATGGCCATGGTTGCTAATACGATCAATCTTGAATTCATGAGGATATATGGCGTATTCATCACCCCATACATGCAAAGTATAAGCCTTTTTTGTTTTATCGTATTTGCACAGTACTCGACTGCAAATATCTTCCGGGTCTTGATGGGATAATTCTTGAAAATAAATGGTATCGATTGAATCTATCATGATTCTTCTAATACATTAATATTTTTAAACCTGACTCTACACAAGAAACAGGAATTATAAAGACGGGGAAATAGAAATCTTGCAACCTTACCCGGTTGTCAACCGAACGGCATCGACCTTAAGCCGTTTTGAATAAGCCTTGCGCTTTGCCCTATGTCATCATTATATCCTGCCCGGGCAATAATTGGCTGTTATTTGTTTTTGTCATACTCTGTCCAAAGGAAAAATCAGCCACGCGGGTAGCGAGTCGGCTGGATAGCCTTGTTGCGCAATCAATTGGTCTATATTCACTGTCTCGTGTACAGTGGCTGACCCTTCGTCCTTGCTATTTGCTCTCGAGCCGACCAGTCCATTCAGGCATTGATTCCGGAGGCCAGCCAGAAGGGCTCTCTTTCTGTTGCCGGCAATACCTGAAATTGCAGACTTCATGACCGTTGGCGATCGTCTGGGTCCTTTCAACACTTATTCCGATCGATTTCCACTTCGCCCAATCGGTAAGGCAGAGATAAGGGACGAATTCTTCAAGTCCCTGCGAACACCAGAACTTATAAATCCCACATTCCCTGATATCATAACCGTAAAGATAATCTGCTCCTCCCTTAACATACTCGAAGACCCAATCCGCGGGAAACTTACAGAGACTGGACTCTTCAGCCGCCAGCTTCCATTTTTCAATGTTTCTTTTCTTGTAGTAGGAAAACCTATTCAACAATCGCAAGGGAAATGGGACAGCATTATAAGCTCTTTCAGCCAAAGCAAAAATTTGCTCTCCAATTTCTCTGGTGGGAAAACGCTCCTTTTTTAAAATTATGACCATAGGCATGATGAACGTCGCTAGTACGAGGTTGTAGTACATGATGTTCTTCTTTCCGCCAATGTCTGGAATTAAGGAATAGATAGACTTAAAGACCTGCCTTGCGTTTTCCAACCAGATATCGGTTTTCTGTTTACCATAACGTTTCTTCAACACTTTCCTCTGAAAGAAAACAGAAACATCGAATGCCAGCAGAATTTTGGTAGGTGCCGATAGAGTATCTTGACTCATTTCAAGCCTCCATTGGCCGCTTCTGCTTTACAGCACGGTGAAACACCAGCGGCCGCCGATGCTCAAGGTTCCGATTTCATAATGCATCATGCCATATATATACTTCTCTAGCAATGAGTGAATAAGGGGCCTGGTCTTGAAATGGGACACCTCCCTTTATAAGGTCCCCACATAAGGGGGCAAGATAGGGTCATGGCCAGGCCATTGAGAATCGAATATGAGGGGGTATTTTATCATCTTACCGGTGTGTCAAAATCAAACCAGAGGCTACAGCTTTCTTGTCCAATGTCAAGACGCGACCCCATCTTACGACTTTATCAAATTTAAGTGAATCTGAATTTGTTTATGTTATTGACAAAATAAGCATTGTTCAATATATTGAGCCATGTTCAAAAATGCCCTTGTCGTTAAGTATTTAAATTCCATATAAGCTAAAATAAAGAGGAGGACACCCCATGTATGATTTTCTGCTTACCCCTGAAGAACAGGCATTAAAACAGGAGGCCCGAAAATTTGTGCGAGAGGAAATCACCAGTGATTTCCTGCGGAAAATGGATAAGGATGAAATCACCTATCCCAGAGAGTTTGTGGAAAAGCTGGCAGCCATAAATATGCGGGGGATCCGTTTTCCCAAGAAGTACGGTGGCCGGGGAATGAGCTGGGTTGCTGAAGTGGCTGCAACCGAAGAAATTGGATGCCTCGGGGTTGCTCTTGGCTGCGCGTTTGTCATGCCGTCTATTGTGGGTGAAGCAATCAACATGTTCGGCACTGAGGAACAGAAGGAAAAATATTTAAAACCGTATATCGCAGGGAAACTGGTGGCCGCGGAAGCACTGACCGAACCCCGCGGTGGGTCTGACTTTTTCGGCGCCATGACCCGTGCTGAATTAAAAGGGGATCATTTTCTGCTTAACGGTATGAAACGATTTGTTGTGGGCGCCGAAGGTGCCGACTTTTTCCTGGTATACTGCCGGACCAACTTTGATGAAAACGCTCATAAATATCAAAAATTAAGTCTGCTGCTAGTTGACAAGGGGCCCGGCGTTGAAGCCGAATACATGTACGGACTGATGGGATGCCGGGGCGGCGGAACCGGGCGACTGGTTTTCAGGGACGTGAAGGTTCCAAAGGAAAACCTCATCGGCGAGCTTCACGGAGGCGCCTTGTGCTTCCACCAGATGATGATTCCGGAACGCCTGACATCAGCGGCCGGTTGTCTCGGAACCTGGGGATCAATAGACCTTGCCGTCAGATACTCCAATAAAAGGCGGGCATTTGGCAAGGAAATCAGAAAATACCAGGCCATCAGTTTTATGGTCGCAGACGCCATTACTAACCTGGATACCGCCAGGGCCATGACATATATGGCAGCCCGGGCGGTTGACAACAATTACAAAAACGTCCGCCGTCTTGTGAGCGAGGCCAAACGGGTGGCCACGGAATCTGCGTGGGATGTCGTTAACAAATCCATGCAGATCATGGGTGGTATCGGTTACACGGATGTATATCCCATTGAAAGGGCTTTGCGAGACACCCGGTTGTCAATGATATGGACCGGGACATCTGAAATTATGAACTTAATGATTCAGCACGAATATTATAATGAGGTGCTTGACCCCTCCTATGATAAACGCATCATGGAAGATGACGCCACCAACCCGGATGAATCCGAAAGGTGCTTTAATGATGAAGATTTTCTGGATGTGTTCGAAGGCAAAGTAAAATAATTTTTCACAATAAATTAGAATAATTTTCGGAGAAAATATTGCGGCAATCCAGTCTCTTGACTCGCCCTTTAATGGGTGACCCCCCATTCCATTCATGGAAGCCCGCAGCTAACAACTCCCGGAACATCGCATGCAATGCATATGCAACCTTTTGGTGGCCCGAATTATTCCAGTGACTGTCAGGAAGGGGTTGGTAGTCTTTTTTTGACAACAGGCCGACGGGGTCAAGGAATTTTATGTTGTTTTGTGTAAGAATTTTTCGGATAGCCAGATACTCAGAATTTATCCCTTTCAATATCACTGTTTTTCTTGATGGTATCGTCAAAACGACTAATTGACTGCCATGTTCATGGGTATATTTCTGAATAGCCTTTATCATTCCAGTCGTTTGGCCTACAAGACTATTGGCAAGGGAAAACCTCTGCCGCTTATAAGAAGATAACATGATATCATTCAAAATAATATATCCAATTCGTGTTTTTTGAATCCAGTCTCCATATTCCGTCATATATCTCTTATTAAGATGTTCCAAAATTTCTTCGTAGCCCATTTTCAAATACCTTCCTTTATTTTTGTCATACTGATATTGATTTATAATTATCCCCGATTCTGTTCGAAGGTCCTCATCCAGGGGACGAACATTGCTATAGAAGTCATTTTCAAAAAAACACAGGATGACAAAATCGGGATCCATAATTGGGTGATATTTTTTCAAGACCAGGATCTGTTGATTTGTTGCGCAAGCAGGCATCGCTGTATTCCATACCAGAGCGCCTGGATTATCTTGACTGATCATTTCTTCAAATAACTCGACAAATGAAAACCCGATATCTGCCGAAGCTCCCCAAGCAAAGGAATCACCGAGAACCAAGATCTTCAGTTTTGACTGTGAAGGCTTAACAAATTCATCTTTATCATGATACCCATTTTTGTTGACTATACTCAGTCTTTTCCAGCTAGCACTAATGCCAGTAGCCTTTAACAGAATATCCTTTGTGATATGGTCCCTGTCAAATTTTGTTCCGACTTGCGGGTCATAAACCCACCAGTTAGCGAATTTACGTTCTTTAACTTCCTCAATTGCTACCAAAATCATCTTGTATCCCTTGGGATAGTCCAGTACTGAGAGAATAATCTCGGCCAGAACAAGGCCTGCAATTAAACCAATCATTACTAAAATGAGATGAAGAATTTTCAAACGCATGACAAATTGCAAAGCAATATTCTTTTGTGAAATTTAAACACCCCCTAGCTTGATATTACCGCACCTAAAACACGATAAATCCATTCCCGAAATCCCACCGTAATATCTTAATCAATTCCTGAGCCGGTTCATAGAATCCTTCTGACGTTTAGTTAATTGGGTTCAGGACTCCACAATTGACATTTCGGACTGCTGTTGAATCTTGATTCCCGATACCGCTTTCTGGGCGTCTCATTTAGTATTATAGATCTCTCGCACCGCATCTATGAACCAAGGCGGTCTTTGGAGCACAACGTATATAAGATAAACAAAAGGTCAAGTCTGCTTTTGACTGTTGCTGATGTTTTTGCTTAATTCATCAATACACTTTTTGAAGTTGTTATTCTGTACCATTTCCTGTTCCACTCTTTCTACAATATAATTACTGCACTATGATGGGGCGATTCTACTGTGCCTCTTATTAATTCAATGCAAGAGTCAAAGGCAGATTTGACACCTTTTCTTACGGATTTCGCCCCTGAGCTCCCATAGATTGACAAGGGGCCTTGTTTCTGCGACATTATAGGAGAGTCGATGATGCGAGTCAAAGAGAAAGACGGCGCGTCAACACGAAAGCACGCTGCTTTGCGAATCGTTCATCCAGGATGTTTTGTTAAACCCTTCACCGTTATATACAGTTGACAAGGAGAATATTATGAAAGCAAGAGTCGACGAAGAGCTTTGTATGGGAGACAGAAATTGCAATCACCTTTGTCCGGAGGTTTTTCAGTACGATGAGGATCAACTGGTTTCCAAGGTCCTCCTTGACGAAATACCGGAGAAGTACCAGGACCTAGTGAGGCAGGCCGCGAGGGAATGTGCGCCCGGCGCCATCATCGTTGAAGAATAATTGGGACTACTCAGGTGGATAGGCTGGAGGTGGAAGGCTAACAGGGGGAAAAATGCGTTCTGTTTGCCGGAGGGGAGGAGCCCATGAAAAGACTTGGGGATTTTCTACTGCAGGAAAAGCCTTTCTCCGAAATAGTCATGGGTCATGGGGTCAAATCTGCCGTTGACTCTTGCTAATGTTTTTGCTTAATTCATCAATACGCTTTTTGAAGTTTTTATTCCGTACCATTTCCTGTTCCACTCTTTCTACAATATAATTACTGCACTATGATGGGGGATTCTAACTTGTCTCTTATTAATTCCACGCAAGAGTCAACGGCAGATTTAACCCCATTTATACTCCTTCACTGAATTAGCCTTGTTCGATGTTCCTTCTATTTGATGCCATTGTAGTAGCGTGATGGACCGCTCCAGATGTCCCAATTGCTTTCCTGAAAAATAGATCTGCAGCTACTAACGGTTTCTCCTCTGCCTTCTTCTGTCTTCTCCTCAGTATCTCGGGGATTGGCGCCGACTTCTGCCCAGAAGAGATTTGCCCCGGCGATAGCACCTAGAGTACAAGGCTCATGCGTACAGTTGCCCATCACAGACCGTGGCATTCCCAATCTGGTAACAGCGACTATTTGGGCCATACGAAGTTCACTGATCATTCCCAGCTTCGCCATTTTAGTGCCTGGGATGGCGATGCGGCGGGCAGCTCCACTGTATGAAGGATTTAATGAAGCAGTATACAAAATCATGTCAGCAAGTTCGTCATTTGTATGTTCCGGGCCCACAGGCTCTACACATGTCCCAACTCTTAATCCCACTTCCTCGAAATTGCGAATACTCTCTTTCCTTTTTGTTGGAGATAACCTCGTGTCAATGCCCTCGCGAAGTCTTAGGGCATGATATACTCCTGCGTACCCAGCTTCTTTAATCCGCTGAGCATTTTCTATTGTTTGGTCCCCAACATTTGCAATCAGAGTAGTCTCTGGCTGAAGGTTCCGGCGTACTTCCTGAGAAATTTCAATGAACTGATCAAACGGGTAATTGGCAGTAGTCATTACAAAAACTGCATTGGCACCGTCTGCTTCAAATTGCTTGGCATAGGCAACTGCCTCATCTGCTGTCATTTTGATCTCTTCTGTGAATATGCCGTTGACTTTGGCAAATGAGCAAAATGCACAATTAGATTCGCATGGCGCAAGGTTCAAAGCGAACTGTGAATGGACCTCAGCCTGGTTCCCAGTAAGTTCTTTGGAGAGGCGGCTTGCCTCTGCCATTACTCGGTATGACTCATCGGAGTCAGGGGGGTGCCTGAGTAGCTGAATAAGTTCCCGCTTACTTATAGATTCACCAACTCTCGATTTATTGATCATGTCGTCAATACGCATAATTACCTCTCATTTGACGTCATCGAACAAGTGATTGTATGGTTTTCCGTTTAAATACCACATTTGAAAAACATTGATAACAAAAATGCTATTTATGATGCTTTTAGCTAGCCGTTTAACACTCTCACATTGAAAATAGGCGTATACGGATAGATGCGATGATCAAGATCTCTGACCCCCTGAAGGCACACTTCAATGGCTTATGGGCCAGGAACAAAATGCCCCAAAGATATCAGATCCATTACCTGAAATGGCTGCGATACTATTTGGATTACTGCCACAAATACGGATTCAATGCATCAGACCCCCGGAGCCTGTCCGGGTTTATCAGGAAGCTGGAAGAGAAGAAGCAGACCGACGTCATGGGGTCAAATCTGCCGTTGACTCTCGCTAATGTTTTTGCTTAATTCATCAATACGCTTTTTGACATTTTTATTCCATACCATTCTCTGTTTCACTCTTTCTACAATATAATTACTCCACTATGATGGGGCGATTCTACCGTGTCTCTTATCAATTCCACACAAGAGTCAAAGGCAGATTTGACCCCTTTTCAGAACATCCCTTTTGACGGGACCAAAAGCTGGCATCAGGCAACCGCCTGCTTTTTGATCTTGATTTCTATGTCGTCGATTGGAGGTATCTCCAAATTCTTATACACACGAAACAGAATCCATTCCTCCAAAACTTCCTCCAACTCGTTCCTGCACTTCTCCAGAGTAGGAGCGTTTGAATAGACACCACGACACTCCCGGATTTCCCCATAGTATGTCCCATCATCTGGGAGAATTTCATACTTAGCATGCTCCATACCAGCTTGAATATACTTTCTAATCATTTTCTTACCTATCGCTTTTAACGCAACCACGGAGATGATTCTTGAGACGCTGATGCAGTCCGTCCCTTGCCCGTAAATTCCTTCCCACATGAAGGGTTTTCCGTTTTCGGATGATGTAGACACCCGGTTTTGATGGTGCAGTTAACATCTTACGGTACTGTGGAAATGAGTGCTTGCCATTGCCCTTATAGCATGTTGAAAGTTCCAGCTATTTTTATAAAATTGCCATAGTTACGGAAAAACCGCCACAAATTTTCTATCTTAGGAGTATATAGCTCCATATCATGGAAAGCAAAGGAAAATTCAGGCCCGCTCCTTAGAAATAGACCAACTCTACTCTTGGTTCATATTGGGGAGGGTGATAAATATGGCCCATGTCCAGACGACTTGGAATTCTATTTCGATGCCTATGGTATCATGTAATGCACAGGGGGAGCAGGGAGGATCTATTTTTCAAAGGCATAAGGGTTATTTTGCCTTTAAACGTAACAAGGAGATCCCCGTGTCCAGATCGGTTTACCAGATGCAAACAAAGACGGTAAAGGAGGAGTGCAGAAGATATGGTATAGATAGACTAGAGTTTGGCCCTTTGCTCAAAATTTCCAACCATCAAACATAGACGTGACCACTTTACGTGATCTGTATGAGTGGTGGTGTGGGGGGACGCTCAGCGATGGGCGGCCCTGTCCCAATAGGCCAAAAGTCCAATGTTAATGGGCGATCCCGGTTTCATAGAATCCGCAAGAAGAGGCTGAAGCTGCCGCTACATGCTCTTCCAACGACCTGCCTCCAGCCCGGAGCGCAGCAAGCCATCATGTTTTCCTTCAAACTTCCTGTTCAGAACCGAGGCATGTCCCCTTCGCTCCTCAACGCCCTTGGTATCACTTGCTCTCAGGCGTTATTCACTTAATTACCTTCATCCGCTCGCCCCCTCGGCCTTAAGAAATAGCTTTTGTCCAAGTAAGAAGGGAACATACGCAGCAAAGACATACATAACAACATCAAATAATATTGATTCAAAAGAATATATCTTATCAATGAACATTCCAACAAGAGCAGCAACAGCAATTGCCACCAATACGTTCAATAATGCCTGCCAGTTTATCTTAACTTGATTGTGACAATGCATACAAGGTTGATGTATAAAAAATAGAGGAGGAAAAACAAAAAGCCTCCAGATCTTAAATACTTTATTATTGCAATATGGACACTCTAGTCCTTTCATTATTCACAAATCTCATAACTGGAAGAATTGATAGGCAAACGATGTGTAATTGATTCAACACCATAAACACCAAGCCCGAAACTTTTAAAAAGGCCAATATTAAACCCTGTCCATGAGTTTGCCATATCAAAAGTCACTTCGACACTAACGAAACCAATTGTGATTCCAGATGCAGTACTCCTAGCCGATAAGTCTTCCACATCTCCTCTATGGTAACCTACTATTAATCCAGCTCCTGCAGTTGCGCCACTTATTCTACCACCCCCTAGACTGCCAGCAAATCCTTTTTCAGTACCCCCTTTGCGCGTCGATCCTTGGTACATAATGCCTGATGTTGATAAATAATTTACAGTATCTCCTTCTTTACGCCCTGCTCCAGCGCTCGCGCCAACCCCCCAATAGAAAACCTTCAGCCCATATGGATCTATAAGATTTTCTAGTTCTAGTGGGATCGGACCAAACTATCCTATTGATATTTAATCAATATCGTCCCAAAAGTAGGTGTTTTCACACTGTGAATTCAAATCATAAGTGCAACGGGGTTTTTGTTGTTGATATCGTTATAGAAAACCTCTTTTGGTGTTGCAAAGCACAAAGTTTTTCTCGGCCGGTTGTTCAAACGCTCCATTGCATAGCTAATATACTTGTCGTCGATTTTTTGAAAGTCCATTCGTTTTGGAAAATATTGGCGAAGAAGGCCATTTGTATTTTCATTCAAGCCGCGCTCCCAAGCATGATAAGGGTGTGAAAAGTAAAAGTCAGCCTTTAGCCTTTTCGATATTTTCATATGCTGAGAAAACTCTTTGCCATTGTCAGCGGTGATGGTTAAAACGTTTTCTTTGTATGGCCGCAGCAGTCGGACTACAGCTTTTGCTACCAGGTCGGATTGCCTATCGGCAACGCGCTTAACCAGAACAAATTTGGACTTTCGCTCAACAGCGGTGATCAAATATCCCTTGCTGTTTTTACCTGTAACCGTGTCGATTTCCCAGTCACCGCTGCGGCTTTTAGCATCGACGATGGCAGGACGCAAATCAATGCTCACTTGTCCGGCAATCCTGCCACGAAGTTGCTTGGTTCCATAGCGTTTCCTTTGTTTGCGGCTTGAATGCCGCAGGTGCTTGTATAAGGTGCCACCGGTCTTTTTGTCAGACCAGATATGTTTGTAGATTGTTTCGTGGCTAATTTTGAGCTCATGGTTTCGATCCAGAAATCCAGATACTTGCTCCGGGCTAAAATCCTGGCGGATATAGTGTTCAGCCAATTCAATCATTACAGGGGTCATTTTGATACGCTTGGCGGCCGCAAAACGTCGCGCTAAGGCCTTCTCGTGAGCCTGCACGGGTCGGAAACCCTTTTCTCCCTTGTTGCGTCGAATTTCGCGGCTAATCGTTGATTTATGAACCTTGAGAAAAAAAGCCATCCT
>Ga0307425_1000944_pt1 | contig 18009 bp, 15 predicted proteins | sample SalMarWE160330MG_FD_202152 | JGI IMG/M metagenome (GOLD analysis project Ga0307425, IMG submission 202152) | Salt marsh sediment microbial communities from the Plum Island Ecosystem LTER, Massachusetts, United States - WE1603-30 | ecosystem: Environmental > Aquatic > Marine > Intertidal zone >...
TGGTGAAAATGGCGCAGCGGATGTTGGAGATGCAGGGATATCAGGTTGAAACGAGAAGCGATCCTGTTGAGGCATTAGAGCTGTTTCGTTCCAGGCCTGATGGGTTTGATCTGGTTATAACGGATATGACCATGCCGAACATGACAGGCGATCGATTAGCGCTTGAAATTTTAAGCATTCGTCCAGATATACCGATTATCCTATGCAGCGGTTATAGCGAACGCATCTCAGAGGATGAGGCTAAAGAGATGGGTATCAAGGAATATGTCATGAAACCTCTTATCATGAAAGACCTGGCAAAATTTGTCCGGAAAGTTCTGGATGAACGAGTATTTTTGGGAAATGGTGAACATATTCTGTTTGTTGATAATAACGAAGTACTATTGAAAACATATGTCAGGGCATTAACTGAGTTGGGCTACCATATTTCTCCCTTTAATAACCCTTTAAGAGCACAGGAAGCATTTGAAGATAAACCTGACCAATTTGATTTGGTAATTACTGATTTGCGTATGACGGAGATGTCGGGGTTTGAACTGGCAGAAGAAATACTGAAAATCCGATCTGATATGCCTGTAGTCCTAATTTCGGGTTATGATGAAAAGATCATCGAAGACGAAGCTAAAAAGATTGGAATCACGGCATTTGCTAATAAAGCGCTGAGTATAAAAGAACTATCCAAAATTATTTATGAAGCAATAAAAAAGTAAAAGCTATTTCAACAATATATTATCGAAAGTTGAATATTCTGAAGCGGATATATTTCAGGATACCGAGAATATACGTCAATGAAAATCTTATAAAAAAATAATTTCTAAAGATGCAAGTAAGCGTAACTCTGACCAAATACGAATTTGATTTATATTGTGTTACTTCCGTAAAAGTAATATGATATAAACATTATCCTCAAGCCTCACCTGTGGATAGGGGCGTGGCTGTTCACACCAAATACCTTCCAGCAACCTTTTATCGAACCTTCTCTCAAGCTGAATCATTTAAGTTGAGTTCGTAAAAGATACCGACCGAAATCGAAATCTGAAATTGTCAGTAAAAAGCGCAATGATAATGCAAGAATGGTTGACTATAAATGCCCAATCAGGATTTCATATTAATTTGGGAAATCTATACTTCAGACGAGGTGAAGATTACAACATCAAATAGAAAGGAAATCTATCTATTTAGAAGGCAGAACTAGGCAGGAAGCTGAATTTTGAATCCGTCAAATTTTGAGATGATTCCATTGCATATCACAGTTATTCTTATGAATGAAGTAACTCTACAATATCTATAACTTGTGATATCTGCCGATAGGTAAGGTATCTGAAGTTTATACTTTGATAATAGAATTCCGACTATGCTTTATAATTTTTCAATTTTAGGGGCGCCGGTCTTCCGTTGCCAAGTGTGCTTTGATGCTCGCTGTGGAGTAATTCCAGGTAGGTCTTTTCCAGTTTGCGCATCTTTTTGAGAATATCGTTGGCATGGACAATTGAGATCTCGGCGGCCAATTCCGGATCATGCGCTTCGATCGCGGCAAAAATATCTTTGTGGTCCTTGTCATTATGGATCATCTGATTCACAGGCTTAATTGTCCTGACGAAATATTCGGTGAAATCCATAATGCTGTCCATCATGATGGAATAGATAGGATTTCCGCAGGCCCCGCCGAGTAGTCGATGGAAATCGCCATTCATCGTGACCCTTTTATCGATATTTTCCGTCCGATCATACTCCAGAAGGAGATTTCTGATCTTTGTGAGATTCTCACCAGTGGCATTCTCTGCAACTAACCGAATGATTTCAGGCTCCAAAAACAGCCTTACTTGGGCTAAATGATCTACTGTTAATCTTCTAAGCATGATCAGATCACTCAACATCTCACCAAAAGTTAACTTGTTTAGATCCTGGACAAAGGATCCACCCTTGATACCGCGACGGACTTCAAGAAAGCCGCGGGACTGCAATGATTTAATTGATTCCCTGATTACCGGTCGACTGACCCCCATCTGGTTTGCCAGTTGGGTCTCACTGGGAAGGGGTTCTCCCTGACTGTAGTGTCCTGAGATAATAGCCTCTTTTAGTCTGCTCGTGACCTCTTCAACGAGGGAATTTGGACGTTTTATAGTGGCAAAAACAGGCAAAATTGATCCTTTCTTTTCATCTTAAAAAAATGTTTGACATACTAAATAACAAATTGTAATACATTTTACAATAAAAAAATCAGGGAAAAATTAGTGTTACCCTTAAACCAAAAGATTAAGGAGGGATGAGACGATGAAAAAATTATACTTAGCTATGTTGACCGCTCTGTTTCTATGTACGTTGATTGTGGCATCCTCGGCCTGGGCAAAAAACATTAGGTTTAATGTAATGTACTCCCCAAAGCATCCGCTGTGCACGGAGGCATTCAAACCCTGGGCCGAAAAAGTCTCCGCGGTAACCAATGGGCGTGTTGAGGTGACCATGTTTTACTCGAATGCCCTGTTTAAGCCCCAGCAGGCATATGATGCCGTCTCAACCCGCGTGGGGGATATGGGGCTTGTCCTGCCAACATACGAGCGCAATCGTTTCCTGGTCAGCGGCGTTATGGACCTGCCCATGGTTGGCGGGGAAAAGGCCAAGGTAAACAGTGAGGTGCTATGGCAGATGTATCAAACCTTCCCGGAAATTCAGAAGGACTACAGTGACGTTAAGGTGCTCTGGGCATATATGAATCCAGCATTCCAGCTGCACTTTTCCAAGAAGGAGGTGCGCAATTTAAAGGATCTCAAGGACACGGTAGTCGCCGCCGGGGGCGCAGTCAATGCGCGTATCATGAAGTATCTGGGTGCGTCAGTAGAGACCATCCCCATGGTCGAAGTTTATCTTGCTATGCAAAAGGGGGTTGTTGAGGGCTGTTTTTTGCCCTATGCCCCGCTTCGCTCACAAAAAATCGCAGATCTGCTCCATACCCACACAAATGCAAATCTTATGGCCGCCGCCTTTTTTGTTGTAATCAATAAGGACGTATGGGCAGAGATATCCCCTGAAGACCAAAAAGCGATAGAGAAGATAAGCGGGATTGAAGGCGCCAGACTCGTCGGCTCTGTCTTTGACAATGGTCAGATAAAAGACACAGAGTGGATGGCCAAAAAGGGCGACAAGTTTTTTACACTTGATCCTGCCGAGAGGGAGGAATGGGCCAAGAGAATCCTGCCCATCCGGGATGAATGGGTCAAGGATGTGAAAGCAAAAGGTGTGAATGGGGAACCAATTTTGGAAAAGGCCCTTAAGCTTATGTCCGAAAAAAGCGAGTAGATTTTCCAGGACGTCCCGCCCTTTTCTGGATTTAGACCTTTAGAGTAGGGGTTAGATATGTGGATGGACAAAGGTGCCGATTTCATTGATAAGAGGGTAGAACTCTTCGCAAGATACATCAATGCTGTAGGTGCCTGCACTGCACTGACCATGGTCATCCTTGTTACGGCGCATGTTCTGAGCCGTGCGCTTTTTAAAAAGCCGCTCATGGGCACGGTTGAATTAGAAGAACTGATGATTGTTATTCTGGTTTTTCTGGGAATGGCCTATACTCAGGTCCAGGGAAAGCACATCTCTGTGGATTTTCTGACCTCACATCTGTCTGAAAGGACTCAAAACATCCTCTCCGTCGCTACCTCACTGCTGAGCTTGCTCCTTTTTTTTGCCCTTTCCTGGCAGAGCATCCTCTTATCCTTGATATACCTGAACAAGGGGAACGCCACATTCAATCTAAGTATTCCACTCTTCTGGGTCATATGGATTATTGCGCTGGGCTTCTTCCTGTGTGGGGTCATCTCACTGAAGCACATCTTTCAAGCTGCTTCAGAGACCATCAGGCACGGAGACGCCTCCCAGGTCGTTGCCGTAACTATCGTTACATTACTATTTGGAACAATCCCCTTCTGGTCTGGGCTGATTGGGCTGGAGTATAATCTGAAAACCGTGCAGATCATTGGGCTTGTCATGCTTCTGATTCTCCTGTTCTCCGGGATGCTCATCGGTGCGGTTCTAGCGGTTCTGGGATTTCTGGGAATGGCTGTTCTATTTGGCCCCGGCGCGGGATTTGGACTCTTTAAAACCGTACCGTTTTCCACGACAGCCTCATATTCTCTCTGTGTAATCCCTTTTTTTATCCTCATGGGAGAGACCTGTTACCATGCCGGTCTGAGTGAAAAACTTTATAGGGTCGCCTATAGATGGGTGGGTCAGTTCAGAGGCGGGCTCTCCATGGCAACGGTTCTGGCATGCGGAGCCTTCTCAGCGGTCAGTGGCTCTTCCCTTGCTACGGCAGCCACTATGGGGACAGTGTCGCTACCAGAGATGAAGCGATACAATTATGCCGAGACCCTGGCCACAGGATCCATTGCAGCGGGCGGCACTATCGGTATCCTGATTCCTCCCAGTGTCATCCTTATCATCTATGGCATCCTGGTAGAGGTCTCCATTGCAGAACTCTTTTTTGCCGGCATTATCCCGGGCCTTATTTCACTCCTCTATTATGTCATTACGATCCATATATGGACACGCATTAATCCTGATGTGGGACCCCCAGGACCAAAGACCCCATTTGCGGACAAGGTACGTTCGCTGAAAGATACATGGGAAGTTCTTTCTCTTTTCCTCTTGATCATGGGCGGGATCTACGGCGGACTCTTTACGCCGACAGAAGCCGGTGCTATAGGTGCATCCGGCGCCCTTCTGTTCGGGCTGATAAGGAGGAGACTGACCTGGAAAAATCTATATGATTCTCTTCTGTCGACAGGACGAACAACCTCTATGGTCTTCCTTGTGGTGATTGGAACAGCTATCTATGGATATTTTCTCACATCTACCCAGCTGCCTATGGAGCTTGCGGACTACGTGGTAGGTCTGGAGGTCCATCCTTTTATTATCGTCATGGCCATTATCATGGTCTGCTTTGCCCTTGGTTGCGTGATGGGGACCCTCCCGCTGGTCTTCATTACTGTTCCCATATTCGCGCCGGTCATGGAAACACTGGGCTACGACCTCATCTGGTTTGGGGTCATTGTGGTTGTGGTTTCTGAGATCGGACTTATTACTCCGCCTGTGGGCATGAATGTCTTTATCATGAAAGGTGTGGCAGGGGATGTTCCGTTGGGCACCATTTTTAGGGGGATATTCCCTTTCCTGATTGCCGACTTTGCCAGGCTCATAACGCTTGTTTCCTTCCCGGCACTGTCACTGTTTCTGCCGCAGTTGCTGAGATAGAAAGGAATGAAAAGATGGAGGCATCACATTGAGAATATATTGATCCACAAAATGCTCAGAAAATTAATCAGTGTATTCTGACTTTCGCATTACTTCATGAATTCCACCTGCCCGCCGTCAGGTGGGCGGGTTTATCCAGATTAGGAGATTACTATGGCTTACCCAAGCGTCTACCCCACGGGAACGACAATTTTCAATCCCGATAAGTGTTGGAATGGTTACACTATCTTCCAGGCTAGGGAAATTGGCGGTTTGCTGATCGACATGAATGGCGTTGAAGTCCAGCTTTGGAAAGGCGTTCACGGATTCCCCAACAAGCTTCTACCGGGCGGCTATCTAATGGGTAGCTCCGGCGATAGAAACGTGGCTTACGGAATACAGGACTATATCGACCTTGTCCAAATAGATTGGGATGGAAACATTGTATGGAAATTCAATCAATATGAATTTATCGAGGATCCGGGTGAGGAGCCCCAATGGATGGCCAGGATGCATCATGATTACCAGAGAGAGGGCAACCCGGTGGGATACTATGTCCCGGGCATGGACCCAATGGTGGACAGCGGAAACACACTGATCCTCAGTCATAAAAATCTATGGAACCCCAAGATCTGTGATAAGCTACTCTTAGATGATACCATCATTGAAGTGACATGGGACGGTAAGCTCGTCTGGGAATGGATATGCAGTGATCATTTTGATGAGATGGAATTCAGTGAAGAGGCAAGGAACATCTTGTGCCGCAATCCCAACTGGAGGCCTGCGGGAGGAGGCATGGGAGATTGGATGCATATGAATTGCATGTCACTGCTTGGACCGAACAGGTGGTACGATGCGGGAGATGAACGTTTTCATCCAGATAACATCATCTGGTGCGGCAGAGAGACCAACATTACGGCCATTATAGATAAGAAGACGGGGAGGCTCATATGGAAGATCGGTCCAGATTATGACAGGACACCGGAGCTTCGCGAGTTGGGCTGGTTCATCGGGCAGCATCATGCACACATGATCCCCAGAGGTCTTCCTGGCGAGGGGAATATCTTAATATTTGATAATGGCGGATGGGCCGGGTATGGGGCACCCAACCCAGGATCACCCATGGGAATCAAGAATGCCTTACGAGACTACTCCCGGGTCTTGGAGTTTGATCCCACAACGCTCAAAATTATCTGGCAATATACTCCCCAGGAAGCCGGGTTCATGCATCCTGTGGACAGCAACCGTTTTTATAGCCCCTTTATCAGCTCCGCCCAACGTCTGCCCAATGGAAACACCCTAATCACTGAAGGATCAGACGGTCGAATTTTGGAAGTAACAGTGGATCATGAGATCGTGTGGGAATACATCAGTCCATTTTGGGGTAAGTTGTTCAATGTCAATATGGTCTACCGGGCCTACCGGGTTCCCTACGAATGGGTGCCGCAGCTGGATCCGCCTGAAGAAATAGCAATAGAAAGGATAGATGTAACTACCTTTAGGGTCCCGGGCGCAGCTGAACCTGGCCCCCAAAGAATGACAATCGTAGATGGGGTTTTACCCTATCAGGGGCCCTCAGCCTTGTGTGTAGTGCCTGACGCGGAGGAGGATAAATAGATGGCACATACCGTTGCCTTTGAAACATCGCCAGGAGAGGTCTGGTCAGATTTTGCCGTAAATTCAAGAATAATTATCCGAACATGAAGAATACTTGGGCTGGAATTTTTGATGAATACCAGAAATATATGTCAACATAAATCTGGAAAAAAATACTTTCTAAAAATGCAAGTAGCCTGGAAAATCGGCAGATTCAACAATGCTGGTATTATTAATTCCTGGTCTGGGGAATCCCCCCGGTGCTTATAATGAAAATTCCAAAACATTAAGCAAGATGATCCCAGAAAGGGACAGTAAAAATGGTGGCAGGCAAATAATAAACCCCTTTCTTATGGAATATGCAGTCGAACAGGTGTTGATTTTCTATCTTGCAGATAAAAGAGCAATAAATCGCCGATCCCCTTTATTTCCATCAGGTGAAGCTTTGAAAGAATGGAGTTAGAAGGGTCTCTTTTCTACTTTTATCCTGCCGCACCGTCATCCAGATCAGTATCTTCCAGGCCAACAAAAGTCATGTAATCCATATCTGTTTCAATGGCACATAAATCTTCATCATCTAACTCGCCCGTAGCTTCCCAGTAAATATCCTTCTTCATTTTTGAAGGGTTATGAGATCTTTGGGCTATACTTCCTTTAGGGCCAAATTTTTCCAATTCGCGCTGGCAGGGAACACACCGAATCGCATCGGGCACTATCAGCAAACGCTCAACCGGAATTTGCTTGCCGCAATCTTCGCAGATGCCAAATTGTTGATCCTTCAGTACCCTCCGAATGAGTATATCTATCCTCTGCAATTCTCTGGTTTTTCTTTCCATGAGGCTGTAGTGCTTTTGAAGCGAAATCTCTCGCTCAGCATGATCGCCCTCTTCTATGAAATCATCGGATGATTGCAGGTTCCGGTATTCCTTTTGCCTTTCCATCAAATTACCGAATGCTCTTTCAACTTCCTCTTTCTTGGACATCAGCTCATTTAGAAACCTTGAGCTAAAATCCTTATTTTTCCAAGGAGTAACTTTTTTCATTGCTTTATCCTCGGTTTTCGGGTCATCCGTCTGTCTTTTATGCCCGGCTTTTTCCTTTGGATTTACCATATCTCATGGAGGTTTTGGGATTACTCAAAAACCCTTCATCCCTTTACGACGCCTCTTTTCCGCTTTAGCCTGCTTTTTCTTTCTTCGGATGCTCGGTTTGTCGTAAAAACGCCTTTCCTTCATGTCCGCAAAAAAGCCTTCCTGACTCAGTTTTCTTTTAAGATCTTTTATGGCTTTTTCTAATTGATTATTGTGGACAATGACCTGCATATCTCATCTACCTCATATGAAATGACCCGCCATAAACCTCCGCCTGGAGAAGAAAACGCATGATTTTATCATGAGGAACGGTTCTCAGTTTACAGCTTCTTTTAAAGCCTTTCCGGGAACGAATTTGGGTACATTTTTGGCCTCAATCATGATCTCTTCGCCTGTCTGGGGATTCCTTGCCTTCCTGGCTTTTCTTCTAGTAACTTTAAAAGTACCAAAGCCGGACACTGAAACAGTTTCTTCCTTCTTCAAAGCCGCTTCTATGGATTCAAATATACAATCCACAGCGGCCTGTGCCTTTCTCTTGGTGCCAACGATTTTGGCGACCTCACCAATGAGATCCTTTTTGTTCATGGAGAGCCCTCCTTTTTCGCAAAATAGAAAAGCTGGCAAGCAATAATTGAATATTGATCCCATTGCAAGAAAAAAATACATCCGATTTCTTTTTTTTGAAAAAATATTATTTTTTATAAGAATACTAAGGTGTCGTGCTATCTTAAGGGTCTGGAGCCCGGCCTGATGGGAAGCCGTGTCTGAAAGGTTTAATCAGGGCGACGTCCGCAATTGATAAATGGCGAATTGTCGCGGAATGGATTACAAAAGCTATTGCTTGTTTGGCTATTTTTCTGTTAGTCTGCCAAAGGTGATCGGGGCCTGGAGAGCCAAAGATCTCTTGTCAATGAACCGGACTTTCGGTCTGATATCTCACGATTCTTGGAGGGTATAAAAACAAATCGAATGGATAAGATAATACCTCAGAAAATGTTCTTCACCAAAGGCGTTGGACACCATCGAAACAAGCTGCAAAGCTTTGAACTTGCCCTGAGAAACGCGGGCATAGAAAAGACAAACCTGGTTTACGTATCCAGCATTTTTCCTCCCGAATGCAGAATCATATCAAGGGAGACCGGTACAAAAAATTTGAAACCAGGGCAGATTACCTTTGTGGTTTTGGCAAGAGAAAGCACTGATGAACCTAACCGCCTGGTTTCCGCCGCTATTGGTCTGGCCAGGCCGAAAAACAAAGAACAGTATGGATATATAAGTGAGCACCATGCTTTTGGCGAAACAAAGAAAAAGTCCGCCGATTTTGCGGAAGACCTTGCCGCTACAATGCTGGCATCCACATTAGGGATTGAGCTTGATCCGGATGTCGCCTGGGATGAACGAAAACAGGGATACAAAGTGGGCAAACGCATCTTTGTGACCAGAAGCACTGCCCAGTCAGCAAGGGGTCACAAATCCGGGCTTTGGACGACGGTTATCGCCGCCGCGGTAATGCTTTTATCGTAAACCTTTATCGGGCCGTTTCAGCGGGATTTTACCTATCATATGTGTTTAGCTCATTATACTTTTGGGGTAATATTATTATGATTTCCAAGTCTATGTTCGAAGGCTATCCCGATATAATTCCCCCGTCTTTTTCAAAACGAATGACAATTACCGATCTTGTAGACGCTATGGGGAAGACCTGTTTCGAGGCCAGGAATGTCTTCAGAGGCGCTCGCTTGTTTAGAAAAATGATTGACGACCAATTCACTATCTGGCTTGGAATTGCTGGAGCCGGTATAGCAGGAGGGATGGGAGGAATTGTAGTTTCACTGCTCGAGGCTGGTTTTATTGACGTTATCTGTTCAACAGGGGCACAGGTATATCATGATCTTCATTTCGCCTTTGGTCTTCCCGTTAAAGCCATTTCGCCGAGCGCCGATGATAATGAACTCAAGCGCAGAGGAGATACGCGGATTTATGACATTTGCATACGCGAAAAGGAAACGCTCGAAGCACAGGACAAGATAATAAGAGATTTCGTAAAAGAGTACCATGCGGACAGGCTCTCGGGAAAACCGCTGAGTAGCTGGGAATTTAATCTCCACCTTGGAGCCTGGGTTTTAAAAAACAGCAAACACCCTGAGAGGAGTTTTGTGGCGCAGGCGGCTAAGCTGGGGGTTCCTGTTTTTTGGGACTCCATGACTAATCACTCTATTTCACTAAACTTGATAATGACAGATCGTGATGGCTTCCCCGTAAGTTTTTCCGCACAGAAAGACATTTTTGATTCAGCGGCCATTGCCTATGGTTCAAGACAAACAGGCTTCGTTGAGTTGGGCGGAGGTGGGCCCAAGAACTTCATCCAGCAAACTGGCCCCACGATTGGGCAAATTCTCCAGATTGAATACGAGGGTGCAGAAAAGGGCCTGCAGATAAGCACCGCGTCAGAGAGGGAGGGAAGCTTATCAGGCTGCACTTTTGGAGAGGCCGTAACGTGGGGAAAATACCATTCGAACGATGAGGAAAAACTCGTTCAAATTTGGGGGGAATATAGCATAATTTTCCCTCTGCTTGCCGCATATGTGCTTGAAAATTGCCAGAAACACCAACCGCGAAATACCATTTCTCAAATCCCATTTTATGTCGAAACCCTTGAAAAACTACTATGAAATCAAATTCAAAACAGTTCCTTAATCTCGACCCTTTATTCTGCAGAAAAGAATCTGCCGCTGTTGTAATACTTCCGGTTCCTTACGAAGGGGGCACATCATATGGCAAGGGCACGGCCAGAGCCCCGTTTTCGGTTATTGAAGCATCTCATTTCCTTGAACTTTTTGATGAAGAGCTCAAGGCCGAGCCCTTCCGCATGGGAATTATGACTGCTCTTCCGCCGGAGTTGCCTGATAACCCATCGGAAGTGCAGGACGCGATTTATAGAAGCTGTAAGACTTTTCTCGAAATGGGTAAGTACGTGGTCCTATTGGGGGGCGATCACTCAATTAGTCTAGGCTATTACAAGGCCCTTCTTGAGTTTCACGGACGCATTTCGGTTATCCAGTTCGATGCTCATGCCGACTTGAGAGAATCTTATAAAGGCAGTCTTTTTAGTCACGCTTGTGTCATGGCGCGGCTAAGGGAATTAACCAGTGACACACTGCAAATAGGAATCCGAAGCATGTCCATAAAAGAGGCTAAAAGGATAGAACATGAAAACCTTAATGTTTTCACAATGCCCGAATGCCGAGATAAACACAATGAGTTGCTCTCAGCTATTGAAAGCATTCCGGATCCGATATTCGTCACATTTGATCTGGATGTATTTGATTGGAGTGTTATTCGATGCACAGGGACACCCGAGCCGGGAGGCTTTACCTGGTATGAAGGCCTAAATCTGATTAACTATGTGTTCTATAAAAAGAATGTGGTGGGATTTGACGTAGTGGAGCTTTCATACGAAGAAAATGATAGGAATTCACCATTCGCAGCTGCAAAATTGATCTACAAAATGTTGGGTTTTAAGCTAGCTTCAAAGATTGGTAACGAATTGAATGAATGGCCTAATCTCCCTATCGGACCAATATTTGATCAACTGTAAAGCGTATATCCTTCCCTTCCTCACAGACAGGTTTCCATAATAGCCCAATCTTTTATTCGTAATTTATGCGGTCGAAGAAAGAACATCACGGGTTTACCCGTGGATGAATGAGCCGGGCAGTGGTATAATTAGTCCGACTATACCACTACTGTCCGATGGAGTCGTGGTAATGAATTTTAGGAATGGGAGCGGGATAATTCTATTGTACTTTTTTAATAGGTGAAACTGACGGCAACTTCTATAATTCACAATTTCATGATTTTTTCATGTTACGTTTGCCAGCACTAACGAAATCCATTGCGTCACAATTTTACAATCACGATAGAATCTCAGATCTCATAGTCCTGCAATTGTGCCTTCATCAGATTAGCCTCTTCAGATTCAACAATAGTCACCATATGCGTAACCCTGCCCACCCCAAAAAACTTTCCAAAAGATTATGTATAACGCATAAGTGTCTACTTCTTAAATTCTTCCCACTTATAATCTATCAATTCTGTCAAAACGCCATTCATTTTTTTTGGATGTATGAAGGCAAACTCACAGTCACGAAAAGGCCTTGCAATTTCCCCGTTCGCAGCCGGAATAAAAGGATAATCTTTGGCCTTCAACTCATCAACGGCATCACGGGTATTATCCACATTGAAACTTATAACCATCATCCCTTCACCGTTTTTTTCAATATACTTAGCCACATCGCCATCCGGCGAAGTGGATTCCATAAGCTCAAACCCGACTTCACCTACCCAATATCTTGCCACATTAATCTTTTCAGGCTCATCAATATACGCATCGTCAGGGCCCGATTTTCCTAACATGGGTTCCCAGACCTTTTTTGCCGCTTCCAGATCTTTAACGGCAACGCATATATGATCTATCCTGTTTACTTTCATCTTTGTCTCTCCAGATTTGATTGACAACTCAAAAGAAAATCCTTCATTCTTCAACAGCCAGTAATCAATCCCTTTATCCCTTCTCCTTAAGAGCAGCCAAAATCTTTTCCGGGGTAATGGGCAGATCCCTGATCCTGACTCCGATTGCGTCGTATATGGCATTTGCAATTGCCGGCGCCGTGGGAACGAGGCCAGGCTCACCTACTCCCTTGGCCCCGTAAGGGCCGTCTTTATCCAACGGTTCAACTATAACAGGCTCTATGGGCACAACATCCATGGCGGTGAGCATCTGATAGTCGCGAAAACCCGGATTCATAACCTTTCCGTTTTGCACTTTTATCTCTTCCGTGAGGCCATAGCCCACACCTGTATAAGCCGCCCCATAGATCTGGCCCAATAACAAAGTTGGGTTCATTGCCTTCCCAACGTCGTGGGCAGCAACAAGATTCAGAATTTTTATCTCTCCTGTTTGTTCATCCACCTCCACTTCGACACCGGTAGTGCCAAAGGCATAGGTCTTCGAAAGATTGCCCTTAAGCTCCCTGTCTAACATCTCAGTGGGAGGATCATAGAAAGCCTCAGCCACAACCACCTTGCTTTCCCCGACTCCCACATGGAGTCCGCTTCTCAGGATTTCATTCACTGGAATTTTAAAGTAGGGGTGGTCGGGTTCACTCTTAGGAAAGATCATCCGGTCCCTGATATCCAGATTTTCAGGCCTCGATATCAGACCGTAATCAAGCTCCGGTTCAACGAAATTGGGATCTTTGCGCTTTTTTCGCTTAAAACCGCCTTTAACGATCTTTGGCATATATTCCACGGCCATGTCCAGAATCTGTTCCTTGGCTTTTGCGCATGCCCTGACTGCGGCGTTGCCTGCCATGAATGTATGTCGGCTTGCATGGGTTCCGGCATCCCACAACGCTAATGCCGTGTCCCCGAATGTCAGAAAAACATCCTCGGGTCTGACCCCCAATGCCTCCGCAACAATCTGGGTAATCACCGTGGGAGACCCCTGGCCCTGATCCGTCCCGCTCTCAATCACATCTACATGTCCGTACTCATCCACCTTGACCATCATGCCGTGGCCGTCCGATTTGGTGACCCTGGCACCTCCGGCAACATGGATGAGCGAGGCCATACCAAGACCCCGGCCCTTCTGTTTTCCCTTTTTTTCGTCCCACTTGAGCTTTTCCTTCACCGAGTTTATACATTCTTCAAAACCGCAGGACGTTATTTTCAGCCTCATGGGGGTTTCGTCACCTGAACGATTACGGTTGATCATCCTGAATTCGGCAGGGTCAATGCCTGCCTTTTCCGCCAAAGTATCCATTGATGTTTCCACAGCAAAAGTGGCTTGCGGATTACCATAGCCTCTCATAGCCTGGCAGTAGATATTATTTGTATAAACGCAAGTGGCCTTATATGACACATTAGGAACTCGATATAGTGAGGACATGGGCATAATCATCACGGACGGTGTGGTAGCGCCCCAGGAGGTATAGGCACCATTATCAAGGATCGCTTCGCACTTTCTGAATGTGAGCCTGCCTTCCTTGTCGCATCCCTGTTCAATGGTGAAAATCGCCGGCTGTCTTGGAGGCAATGCCCGAAACTCCTCCTCCCTGTCAAAAAGGATCTTTACCGGCTTCCGTGTCTTAAGGGCAAGCTGAATCGAAATGAATTCATAGATGTCCGTGTCAAGTTTGGTCCCGAAACTTCCTCCAACAATTGCATTAACAACCCTGATCTTTTTGCCCCTTAGTCCGATCTGGGAAAAATATTCGGTAATTCTACCGATGTGTCCAAAGATGACATTAGTTTGATTGTACAGGGTCAGGTTGTTATTATTATCAAACTCTGCCACGCACCCGCTCGTTCCCATGCAACACTGGTTTACCCAGGTCGTACTAACATTATCCATTGTTATGTAAACCGAATCCTTACGACCCTGCTCAATATCCCCGGCCTCAAATTTCCAGGGCAGTGGAAGTATATTGTTTTTGACAGGCCTTCCTCTCGGGTCCACCTCATGGACAAGCGGGGCGTCCTCCTTCATGGCCTCGAATGGATCAAACACAGCGGGTAGTTCCTCGTACTCTACCTCAATCAAATCCACGGCCTCCGCTGCGATCTCTGCAGTAACCGCCGCGACCGCGGCCACTTCGTCTCTGAACTGGCGGACCACGTCTTTCTTAAGCACTGTTTGATCTTTAAGAAATCCGACCCTCACGTCCGGAATATCCTGACCCGTCAAAACCGCCCTAACCCCTGGTAGCTTTTTTGCCTTAGAGGTATCAATACTCTTAATCTTAGCGTGTGCATACTTGCTGTAAAGTATTTTTCCGTAAAGCATCCCGGGGCGTTTTAAGTCATCAATATAGACCGCCTTGCCCGTTACTTTATCCGCTTCTATTGTCCTTGGAATACTTTTTCCCACAAACAGATGGTCAGACATCTTATCCTCCTATGGGTATTTGCCTCTTTATTTCATCATTTTGGCGGCCATCTCAATGGCCTCGACAATCTGAACGTATCCGGTGCAGCGACAAAAATTACCCGCAATGCCTGTTCTTATGTCATTCTCCGCTGCATTTGGATTCTGATCCAAAAGGGCCTTTGCTGACATAATCATCCCGGAGGTGCAATATCCACATTGGACACCGTTGTTTTCAAGAAAGGCCGTCTGAATTGGGTGCAACGTGCCGTCTTCATTTGCGATTCCCTCAATCGTTATTACTGACTTGCCTTCTATCTCATAAACAGGGTACAGACACGAATTTACGGCATCTCCATCGACTACAACCGTGCATGCACCACATTCACCCACACCACATCCTTCCTTGGCTCCGGTCAATTCAAAATACTCCCTCAATGTCTTTAAGAGTGACCAGGTCACAGGCACTTCGGCGATTACAGGATCACCATTTAGGGTAAAAGAAACCGATACCTTTTTCATCTTGAACTCCTTTGATTCAATTGATTGAGGAATTGCGGAATTAGGAATTCAGGAGTCCTTCAGGGAAGAATTCCTGAATTGTATTTTCGGCTTGTTCGCGTTTAACGGTTCTTGATATTTTCAGCAGCAAGCCTTGCCATGCGACCTACATAGACTTCTATAATCTCCCTTCGATACCATGCCACACCTCTCAGGCTGTCCCTGGGTGAACAGCACTCCGGCGATGCAGAAATTCTACCTGCCTCTCTTAAGACCTCATCGGTTAAGGGCTTCCCCTTTAAAAACTCTTCTGCATTGTATGCCCTGACTGGCGTCGGTGCGGCAACAGTCAGTGCAATTCTTGCATCGGAAACCGTATCACCATCCAAGTTGAGAGACACGGCAATCCCCAACAGGGGAAGGTTCATTGCCTTTCTTCTTGAGTGTTTCCAGTAGGCACTTCCGAAATGCTCCATTTCGCCAGGTATTTCAAACTCAACAAGGACCTCGTTCTGTTTCCGAACGGTCCTATATGTGCCGGTAAAAAATTCGGAGAGGGGTACGCTTCGCCTTCCTTCCGTGCCTTCCAATACCACCTGGGTATCAAGCACCAGCAGAGGCCCTGCAGTATCCGCTGATGGAGCTGCATTACAGATATTTCCCCCTATTGTTGCAACATTCCTTACCTGCACCGATCCTATACGGGAAGCGCCATCATGCAAGGCGGACAGTTCGGATTTGACTAATTGGGACTGCTCTAACATCCTGTGAGTGGTCAAAGCCCCGATATGATAACCACCGTTTTTCTTAATATACCTAAGATCCTTGAGGCCTCGCAGGGAAATCAAAACCTCCGGAGCCCTTTTCGTGTTCCTGATCTTGACCATTACGTCGGTTCCCCCTGCAATTAGGGTAGCCTTTGGTCCATACTCCTTTAAAAGGCTGAATACCTCTTCCAAACTCTCAGGCTTTTTATAATCATATTCAATCATTTCCAAACCCCCTAATCCGGAAAAGCCGGTAAATCAGAAATTCAGAATCCAGAATCTAATCGTCTCTATTATCAAATACCCTTTTACTCTTTCGTTCCGATCTAGGTAAAGATCCGTAGTCAACCAACTCAATGGTGCCACTTACCATAATTTGCTTTTTTATTTCTCCGGCTATTTTCTTTGCCAAATCTTCATCCTGACTGCTTTCAACCCCCTTGTCGCGCTCTACCTTCACTGTCATATAGTCTTTCCCGTCCGCCTTTCTGTCCAGGATAATCTGGTATTCACTCCCAATCCCTTCGATCCCGGATAAAACATGGTCAACCTGTCCCGGATAGATATTGACGGCACGAAAGATGATCATGTCATCGGAACGGCCTAAGAGACGGTCGTGCCTTGGAAGAATAGATCCGCAAGGGCACTGACCGGGTATCAATCGGGTCAGATCCCTTGTCCGGTAACGAATCAGGGGGGCTGCTTCCTTTTTCAAAGTTGTCACCACCATTTCCCCTATCTCTCCTTCGGGCACAGGCTCAAGCGTATCCGGATCCAGGATCTCAAGTATATAATAATCGGCCCAGTAGTGGATTCCCGTGTGGTGGATACAGTCCAATCCTGTTCCAGGGCCGTAAAGCTCAGTCATACCCGGGATGTCAAAAAGGTGTTCAATACCTAAAAGATCTTTGATCTGCTTTCTCATGGCATCACTGGATCTTTCTGATCCGAAGATCATCTTCTTAAGATTTATCTTGTCCTTGATGCCGCGCCTGTTCACCTCCTCGGCCACTAGCAATCCCATAGATGCAGTACAGCACATAACCGTGGTCTGGAAGTCCTCCAAAAACTGGCACTGCATGTCCATATTTCCGGGTCCTGCCGGGATGGCCATGGCTCCAAACTCCTCGCATCCCAATTGGAAACCGGCACCGGCAGTCCATACACCATAACCAACCGCAATCTGAACCCGGTCTTCGAGTGTCAAACCGGCCATTTCATAACAGCGCGCAAAAAAATGGGTCCAATCCTGAATATCCTTCTGGGTGTAACAAAGGACCTTCCTCTTTCCTGTTGTGCCGGACGACGCGTGAATGCGCACCACCTTTTCAAACGGAACGGATATAAGTGGGAACGGATAGCCTTCCTGCAGATCCTTGGCTGTTGTGAAGGGAAGTTTCTTTATATCATCGAGAGACTCGATGTCCGCCGGGCCAATGCCCGCATAATCTATTTTGTTTTTGTAGAACCGGGATCCGTTATACGCATGGTTTACGGTCCACCGAAGTCCTTCAATCTGAAGTCCCTTCAACTCCTCCAGGGTTGTCACTGTGGGCATGAACGTCTTTTTCATTGATTCTTTCACCTCTTTGCTAAAAGCAAATGAAATGCCACCTACCTAAATATCATGTTCCAGAAGTAAATTAGATAAATCAATCAGACTGTCTAATCGTTTTTCTTGTTTTTAATGTGAAGCAACATTCGCTCTTGGTCTTTCGTCCTATTTCGAATGAATCATGACTACGGCCGACTACTATATATTCAACGGGCCATATTTGGTATAATTAACACTATTTGTGGAAAAACAATTAATATAATAATACAGGCAATACAGGCCGCCAGAAAAAAACTTACGCTTTTAAAAATTGTGGCAAGGTCTATTTCAGGAGCTAACGCTTTC
>Ga0307425_1000945_pt1 | contig 18007 bp, 16 predicted proteins | sample SalMarWE160330MG_FD_202152 | JGI IMG/M metagenome (GOLD analysis project Ga0307425, IMG submission 202152) | Salt marsh sediment microbial communities from the Plum Island Ecosystem LTER, Massachusetts, United States - WE1603-30 | ecosystem: Environmental > Aquatic > Marine > Intertidal zone >...
CACGAACACTGAAACCGACTGCGCCAACGCAACGATCGCCATCCATAATTGGACCTACGATGAATACTCTCTCATAAATATTTTCATTACCAATAGCATTTTTTGCTGCTTCAGCAACAATCACTTTATAAGACTCGCCGTTGATCATTAACTGCCATCTGCCTTCATGAACGTATCCGCCTTTATCATCTTTCCAAATCGGGAGTCCCCATTTTTCAAACAGATGAACGCTGGAATCAACGTGGCGAGCAATGTTAAAAACTAAATCTTCGCGGGTAACACCCATCAAATCGTTTCGAACATAATCAACATAATCCTTCATAGTATTCTTGCCATCTTTTAGCCCGACGTACTGATTGATCGCTGATAATCCCATTGCTACTGCACCGCTGCGGTCAACTGCAGCTTTATCAACAAGAGTAACTTTTAATCCTTTTTTCTTAGCCCAGTAAGCTGCTTCAACAGCTGCTCCACAAGCTGCCATTCCACCACCAACAATAAGAAGGTCAGTGGTGACTTCTACAGTTTCGAAATTTGCCATTTTTTTTCTCCTATTATTGGTTTACTTATTTAATGTTGCAACTTTATCGAGCCCCAGAGCAGCGGGCTCAGAACATAGCGCAGTACTACTTAAATCTTCGTGAGTAGCGAATCCACCATTTGGTTCTGCTTTACCTTCCTGGGTAGTACGGATAGGGAATTTAAATCTTTTCAAACTTCCATTTCTAAATTTCACTGTCCAGAGTATGCTGTCAGTGCTACGCATAGGTGTAACTGTTGCACCTAATGGAACAAAATCTGCATAGCCGCGAACTTCAACTGCCTGTGTAGGACAAATTTTAACACAGTTGTAGCATTCCCAGCACATTTCTGGTTCGCGGTTATAGGCTTTCATTTTATCTTTGTCCAAGACCATCAGGTCATTAGGACAAATGAACTGGCACGCTGTTTTATCCAGCGCTTTACAGCCATCACACTTATCTAATAATACATAACTCGGCATTATTATATCTCCTTGAATAATTGACGAAAATGAAAAATTAACTTTTGAATTATTACATGCATTTTATTTTTTTGTTTTTGCTTCACCAGTTGCATGACCGTGCATTTTTATTTCAACTTTGTTTTCTAGGTGAGCATAATAATCTTTTAATACTGCTAAAACTTCCGGACGACTGAATTCAAAAGGAATATCTCCGCCTTCCGATAATCCTTTTCTTAGCGCAGTGCCGCTTAAGAATAATCTGTCTTCTTTAGGATGCGGACAGGTTTTCATTGAAGCCATTCCACCACATTTATAACACCAGAATGTCCAATCAATCGGAAGCATCTTACATTTTAATGCACCATCCCATAATTTGAAATAAGATTCCTGAGCATCAAAAGGACCATAATAATTTCCTACACCTGCATGATCTCTGCCTATAATCATGTGTGTACATCCAAAATTTTGGCGGAAGAGTCCATGTAACAATCCTTCTCTCGGCCCAGCGTATCGCATATCTAACGGATAACCGCCCTGAACTACGCGTTCTTTCAAGAAATAGTTTTCAACTAATGTGTCGATACATTTAACTCTAACATCTGCAGGTATATCACCGGGTTTTAATCCACCAACCAATTGGTGTATGTATAAACCGTCAGAGACTTCAATTGCAATTTTTGCAAGATATTCATGTGATCGATGCATTGGATTACGAAGCTGGAGTGCTGCAATTGTCCGCCATCCTTTTTCTTCAAAAATCTTTCTGCTTTCAGCTGGTCTCTGGTAAATCCCCTTGAACTCTGTTGGGAAGTAACTTTCGGAAAGAACTTTTACTGGACCTGCGATATTCCAGTCCTTCTGTTCCATGACCATTTTAACACCAGGATGTTCAGGATCAGTAGTGGTAAATACATTCTTGCATTCAAATTCCTTATCGATCTGATAAGATTCAGTAACTTTCATCGTTCCCATTACTTCATTAGTTTCACCTGAGATCAGACACAACTCTGTGCCCTTCTCAATTTTTTTATCATGAGATAGTGTGATCGGTATAGGCCAGAAAAGGCCATCGGTCATTTTCATATCAGCACAGACACCCTTCCAATTATCATGTCCCATAAAACCATCAAGAGGCGTAAAACCTCCAATACCAAGCATAATCAGGTCTCCGGTTTCTCGTGAAGACATAACCAGCTTAGGAAGTTTCTCAGCTCTTTTTAATTCTTCCTCTTTTTCTTTTCCACTTAGAAGTAGAATTTTTAATTCATCACTTCCGTGTGGACTAATTAAATTTGATTTAGCCATAAAGACTCCTTATTAATAAGTAAAAATTTATTTCTTGAATTGATGATTCTATTTTGGGAAAAATTTGATGAGTGATTACTTGAGCAAAATAGGACAAAATCATTAGCCTGATCAATCATTTTGTACCTTCTCGTCAGAAGTATAAGCTGATCTATTTATGATCACATTTTTCCTAACTTTTTTACGATTTTATGTAATAATTCCAATAATTTACTATTGAAAAATAACCGGAAATAGTTCTAAAATTCAACGAAAATGCGGATTCTGTACTCGTTCTGTTGCTATGAAAAATTATTTATTATCCCACGCAATGCACCGGGTCAATCTTTTTAAGAAAATAACAATTGCCTGAGATATAATAATTACATTCCTTTATAAGGATTAAGCCCAATCTCATTAATTTCTTCAACAAAATCATTAAAGATTCCTGGTAATTTTTTGTACTCGTCAATCGAAAGTTCGAGAATTTTTACTCTCTCAGGTTCAAGAACAAGCTGCTTCAATTTCTCCTGAACATTTTCCATCCTCTTGTTTGCTAATTCACTACCTTTTATATAATGGCATTGATAATCATCACCATGCTTGCATCCTATCATTATAATTCCGTCAAATCCCCTGGAGAGTGCATCGGCAATCCATACAACATTCACTGAGCCTAAACATCTCACAGGTATTACTCTTACATTAGGATCATATTGCATTCTATATTTACCAACAATATCCAGAGAAGGATATGCATCGTTTTCACAAAGGAAAGCTAGTATCCTCGGTTTTTCTTCAAACTCATCCGGTATTTCAACAACTTTTATCATCGAAGCAATCATATGGACTGAATAATCTTTGAAGGAAATAATTCTTTCGGGACATGAACCGAGACAAATACCACATCTTCTGCATCTGTAAAGATTAGGAAGCGGAGTTCCTTTTTCATCTTCATCCAAAGTTCCAAATGGACATTCCTCAGTACAACGTTTACATTGAGTGCAACGCTGCAAAAAGAAATCAGGAAATGATTCATCACCTGCTCTCGGATGAACAGCTTTACCGTTTTTAGCCAGATGTAACATCTGGATAGCTTTCAGTGCAGCACCATATGCATCGTTTTTACTTGATGCAATATCCATTGGAGATCTAACAGTACCTGCCGCGTAAATACCAGTCCTTCTCGTTTCGTACGGAAAACAAATATAATGTGATTCCGGAAATCCATATTTCAACGTAGGTAGATCTGTGCCCTGCCTGTATGATAGATTTAATATTTTCGCACCTTCTTCAGCCGATTCTGCTGCTTTCTTTCCATCAAGCCCCTTCCCATCGCTACTTGCTGCTTCACCACCCGATTCAATTTCACCTACCAAAGTTGAAGGAACCATTCCGGTAGCCAGTACTACAACTTCGGATTTGATTTGAATCTTTTCACCTAAAAGCGAATTATCCACATCAATCAGAATTGTACCATCATCTGCTTTGCTCAAAGCACCTACATCACCTTTTGTAAGAAAAATATTATCTTCATTTTGAACATGCTTATAAAAAAGTTCGTTTTGTGCTATTGTCCGCATGTCTCGATAGATGATATAAATCAAAGCATCGGGATATTTTTCTCTTACGTACATCGCCTGCTTTAACGAAACAGTACAGCATACGGAAGAGCAATAAGGCAAATGTTTTTCATCGCGGGAACCTGCACATTGAATAAAGGTAATGCTCTTAATCGGTTTTCCATTAAAGGCAGAATTGCTCTTACCGTTTTTAAAAGATTCTTCCAACTGAATATTAGTTATTACATTATCAAATTTTCCGTAACCCAGTTCTTTAAGTTTTTCAGGTTTGTATTGCTTCCAACCGGTTGCCTGAATTATTGCACCAATTGTAACAGGTTCAGCCGGATTACTATTAATAATAAGCTTGACATTAAAATTGCCTGGCTGCCCCGAGATTTTTTCAATCGTACAAGATTTGATAACTTTTATTTTGTCATTCGATTCCACTTCTGAAATCAGTTCTTCTATTTTAGAAGGTTCGGGCGTTGTATAAGGATCATTAATTGGAGCAATTTTATAAATTTTATTGAGCCAGCCTCCAAGTTGATTTTCTTTTTCAGTTAAGATAACTGAATAACCTGCATTTGCTGAAGCCAGAGCAGCAGTTAATCCCGAAACACCGCCACCAACTACGAGAATAGTTTCATTAATTTCATTCTGCATCGCCTCCGGAGGTTCACTGTTCTGAACTTTCGCAATTCCCATTCGAATATAATCTGATGCGAGCATTTGAGTATCTTCATCATTGGGTTTGTGCGTCCATACAACGTTCTCTCTAAGATTTACTCTGTCAACTAAAACTTTTGAATCAAACTTAAAAACGTCTGAAAGGAACCTTTGCGAGCAGGCACCAATAACAATCCGATTTAATTTTTCATTTTCAATATCTTTTTTAATTGTCTCAACACTTTCTTCGCTACACAACCAGGGATTGGTTTTGCAAATAGGAATTTTGCTTTCGTCAGTGGCAACTTTTGCAAGTTCTTCCATATTCAGACAATCGCCAATTTCACAACCGGAGCAAAGATAAACTCCAACTTTAGTTTCTATTGCCATGATATTAATTCCCTTTAATTTTTTGAATAGCTTTTAACACTGAACCGGTCGCTTCCTGAACAACACCAGCAACATCTTTTGGTTTAGAGTTTACACCGCAACTTATCATTCCATTACCATTTGATTTGAAAAATCCACTTGCGTCAATCAATTCTTTATCCACAGGTAAGTTTTTAACGGTTGGTTCCATTCCAGTAGCGAGCACAACCAGTTCTACTGAATTCTGGATCAGGTCTCCGGTTAAAGTATTTTCTGCTTCAACAATTAATTTGTCTGAAGATGTGTCCTGAAATACTTTAGCCACTTTTCCCCTGTGAAAATGAACTTTCTCATCCTTCTGTACTTTGTTATAGAAGTCTTCGAATAATCCGTATGATCGCAAATCAATGTAGTGTAAATGAATTTCTGCATCTGGATGTTGTTCTCTTAAATATTGTGACTGCTTAAGTGAAGCCATACAGCAGATTGATGAACAGTATTGCAGATGATCATTATCTCTTGATCCAGCACATTGTACGAAAGCTACACTTTTAACTTCCTGTTTTGTTGATGGTCTAAGTATTTGACCTTGAGTCGGTCCATCAGTTGCAGCCAATCTTTCCATCATTACATTTGTAATTACATCAGGATATTTTCCAAATCCCAGAATGTCTAATTTGTTCGCATCGTAAGGTTCCCATCCGGTTGCCCAGATAACTGATTTGGCTTCCACTACAATTTCTTTTTCCTTTTCATTCAAATCTATTGCTTTATATTTGCAAACTTCAACACATTTGTTGCAGCTTGTTCCTTTGCAAGTATTCATATCAATAACATACTTCTGAGGATACGCATTTTCATAAGGGATGTAAATTGAAGTAGTCTCATCCATTGAATAATTGAATTCATTCTTCCTTTTTTCCGGGCAGACTTTTACACAATCACCGCAAACAGTACACTGATTATTTACATATCTTGGTTTTAGTTTAAGTGTCGCTTTATAACTTCCAGACTGTTCAGATACACTTTTAACTTCAGCTAAAGTAAATAATTTTACTAGTGGATTAGTTCGTAAGCGTCGAATGTTTATCTCCAACCCACAACTTGGCGGACACAGCTTCGGAAAGTACTGATTAAACTGTGCAACTTTTCCACCAATGTATGGATTCTTTTCTATCAAAACTACATTTAAACCTGTTTCAGCAGCTTCTATTGCCGCAGTAATTCCGGCTATTCCTCCACCTACTACCAAAAGATCTGATGATATTGAATTTTCTGTCATAATAATTTTCCGTTTTATTTATTCTGTTAAACCAAATTCTATTTTTTTTAAATTGCTACAAATAAGTTCTTCAACACTAAATTATTTTTCCTGAAGCTCATTGTTTAAAAGCATTGTTTGAGTGATTGTAGATTTCATTCTGTGCAATAATGAACGTGAGAATTTATCCAGTAAGAGCAGTTCTTCCTCGGAAACCTGCAGCTTAGTTTCATCTAATAATTGCAATCTTATCGATTCAACTTTTTCTGCAAACACTCCTAAATAATCATCCTTTTGAGATTCATTCCATACTTCGAAAATTTTTACCTCATCAGAAATAATTTTATTTGCAAGTGGTATATCATTTTCTATATCAGATTTCTGCACATTCAAATATTTTTTTAATCCCTCTAAATCGATTATTTCAATTTCTTTATTAATTCCATCAGGATTAATGTCACGAGGGACAGCCATATCAACTATCAAAGATGGATTACGTGATTTGCTGTATGAATGATTTAAAATGTCTGAATTAATTATATAATCGGCTGAACCTGTGCAGCTAAAAATGCATTTTGATATTATTAATGGTTCGTGCAAATTGTCTAAATCAAAAGCAAGACCATTATATTTTTCAGCTAATTCTTCTGCTTTGTAAAGAGTTCTGTTGACACAAATGAGGTGCATGAATCCATGATTGTGCAACTTCTCAGCTATAATTTTCGTATTCTGATTTACGCCAACAATTGTAATTACATCTTCTTTTCTGATTTTTTCTTTTATTATTTGAAAAGCCACGCCGCTCAAAGATTGTTTACCGGAACCTATCTTTGTTTTTGAACGGACATTTTTTCCAACCCTGAATGCAGCGTGAAATAATTTGTGCAAAATTTTATCGGCTGATTTTTGAGAGCAGGCTAAACTGTAAGCTTCCTTAATTTGTCCCTGAACCTGATATTCCCCAAGAAGCATCGAATCTAATCCAGTGATTACTTTAAACAAATGCAATGCGACTTCGGTATCGGAATAAATATAAAATAGATTTTGTTTTTGTTTGATTGATATTTTTTTCTTTTCGAAAAAGAAGTCATTAACAACAGTAAAAGGTTGAGCATCTTGTTTGAGTGTTAAATAAAATTCCAACCTATTACATGTTGAAACAATTACAACTCCTTCAACTTCTTTTCTGGAATTAAAATAATTTAATGCGGATGAAATTTCTTTTCGATTAATCTGAAGAATCTCTCTTTCAGAAACTGTCGAAGTTTTATAATTTATTCCTACAACAAATAATTGAAGCGTTTCATTTTCCATAATTATCTAATCACTATATTGTATTTCATACCTGTATCAAATAAATACTTTTTAAATTTTATGTAACCAATTCCTTCCTCAATGAAAGTGTTATTTTATAGAACACTGTTATTATAAAGAATCCTATTGCCCAGATAGCCAAAGAGATAAATAATTCAGGTGCAGTTGGTGAATAGTCAACAACTTTACCTAATGGTGTTGGAATAAAACCCGTTACTACCATTCCTAATCCTTTATCAATCCATATCGAAATAAAAATTGCAACGCAAACCCATACCAATATTTTTTCATTCTTACGGTATTTGGGAATAAGCAAAAACACCAACGATACAATCGCAAGAATTGCGGATGACCACATCCATGGAACTAAAGTATTATGTCCATCAAGACCGAAGTAAAGATATTGGAAGTGTTGTATGTGTTCGGGAATTGAACTATAGAATGAAGTAAAGAATTCCATAAGGATGAAAAATACATTTGCGCACATTGCATATGTTATTATAAGCGCTAATTCTTTTACAGCTTCTTTCCCCGGATCAAACTTTGTAATTTTCCTTATGATGAACACCATTATCAATAACAGTGCTGGTCCTGATGAAAATGCTGATGCAAGAAATCTTGGGGCAAGAATTGCCGTCATCCAAAAAGGTCTCGCTGCAAGTCCGGAATACAAAAATGCCGTAACGGTATGAATACTAATTGCCCACGGAATTGAAATAATAATAATGGGTTTAATCCATTTAGGAGGTGGAAGCGATTTACGTTCAGCTTCTAAAACTGTATGACTAATAATAACGTTAAGCAGCAAGTATCCGCTTAACACAACTGTATCCCAGAATAAAATGGAACTTGGTGTAGGATTAAGAATAATATTAATCATTCTTAATGGCTGACCAACATCAACGCAAACAAAAAGAATACACATTACGATTGAGGCTATAGCTAAAAACTCGCCGAGTATTGTCAGCTTGCCAAATGCTTTGTAGTTGTGTAGGTAATATGGCAGTACAACCATTACACCTGAGGCTGCCACACCAACTAAAAAAGTAAGTTGCGCAATATAGAAACCCCAGGTAACGTCCCTGCTTAAGCCTGTGATTCCTAATCCATAGTTAAACTGACGATAATAAAAATAAACGCCAACTAAGATTATTACTGAAAGAAATAATAACCATCCCCAATACTTCTTAGTTCCTTTAAGTGCATGTTCTAACATATTTAAACCTTATACCAGATAAAAGATTTCGGGATTTGTTCCCAACCCCGGTTTTCTTCTGATTGAATAATTTTCTTTGAGTAATTCTCTTACATTTGACTTCGGATCGTTTAAGTTTCCAAAGACTAATGCTTTTGTAGTACAGGCTTCAACGCAAGCTGGTTCAAGACCCTTTGCCAATCTCTCATCACAAAAAGTACATTTTTCAACTACACCTTTTGTTCTTGTTGGAAAGTCTGGAGTAATTTCTTTGATAAATGGTCTTGGGTCTCTCCAGTTAAAACTCCTGGAACCATAAGGACAAGCAGCAACACAATATCTGCATCCGATACATCTGTGCCAGTCCATCATAACAATTCCGTCTTCACGCTTCCATGTTGCTTGTGTTGGGCACACTCTTACACAAGGCGGATTATCACAATGATTACAAAATATTGGAATTTTCTGACCTTCTAATGATGCTGTCATATAATAATTTTCCTGATCCAGAAAAGCATTTTCATACGGTTCTTTCCATATCCATTTAACTTCATCTTTCGGATTGCCTATATCAGGAACATTATGAGTTTTATGGCAGGCATTAATACACTTCGTGCAACCCTCTTCAACCAAACATTTATTCAAATCAACTACCATTGCCCATCTGTTTTTAGGATTAACTTTAACTGTAGGCAATTTTGTATTTGATAATGAATCAGCAATTGGAATTTTGTGTGCAGTATCTTTTGCAATAATATCAATATACTTTCCAGCAGAAACACCGAGAGCAGCAAGTCCAGCTAACTTTAAAAATTTTCTTCTGTTCTTATCCATTATTTAATCTCCACTGTTTTAGGGTCAACATGGCACTCCCAGCAATAAGGACTCACTCCTAAATAATTATGGCACTGGTCACAAAACTCAGCTTTGTTTGAATGACAGTTAAGGCAAGTTTTTGTTAAACTCATTTCAAATTCTTTACCTGAAGCTGTTATAAATATTCTATCACCTTTTCTTACAGCCTCATCTCTCCAAACATTTAAAAGCTCCATATGATTATCACGCATATATTCGGTTGACATAACACATTCTTTTTGATCTGCTTTTTTTGGTAATACCAGATTTGGTTTTGTTGCAGGATTTCCAAAAACAAGATCGTACCAAGTAGGAGAAGTAAAGAGTATTAAGAAAACAATTATTCCAATTAATATTTTTCCTGAATCGTACATAATTAATTCCTTAATTCATCAGACTAGAAAATTTAAATCTATAAAGTTCATCATTTTGCTACGCTTTCATTTACAATTAAAGGATCTCCGCGTAAATCTGTTGTTCTTTCTTTCTCACCTTTCATAATTAGAGCATTACCAACTAACTCGTGAACACCACCAACTTCCACACCGCCAACCCAATAATCCATTAGAGGTGGTAATGTTGCTTTATCAATAGCACAAATACATCCAAGGAAATTCACACCATACTTTTCTTTTACAAATTTGACAGCATTTGCTCTTGGAAACCCTCCTCTCAAACGCATCTCAAGATTTTCGTCAGTTCCTAAGCCTGCACCGCTTCCACAGCAAAACGTTTGTTCCTTAATTGTGTTTTCAGGCATCTCATAGAAATAGTTGCAAACGTTATTTATCACATAACGTGGTTCCTCAATCAATCCCATTGCACGTGCAGGATTGCATGAATCGTGAAAGGTTACTTTCCAATGATCGTTGCGATTTTTATCTAACTTTATTTTATTGTTCTTTATTAAATCAGCTGTGAACTCACAAATGTGAACCATCTTTGTTGAGTTAGCATTTTCAAACTTGGTCCCGGTAATTGGCGATACAGGTTTTTCCAGAAAATCAGCAGGACCGTTCATTGTATCCATATACTGATGAAGAACTCTCCACATATGTCCACACTCACCTCCGATAATCCATTTAACACCAAGCCGTTTTGCTTCGGCATAAATTTTTGTGTTAAGCGATTTCATCAAATCGTGAGAAACGAAGGAACCAAAATTTCCACCCTCAGAAGCAAATGTAGTCCATGTATAATCTAATCCAATTTCATGAAATAGAGCCAAATACCCAAGCAAGGTAAAGTAATGAGGTTCACCAAAGTAATCTGCAGATGGGACAACAAATAGAATTTCTGCACCTTTTTTATTTATCGGTGCATCTACTTTAATTCCGGTAATAGATTCCAAATCTTCAACAGCAAAATCTATACTGTCTTTAAAACCGTGCGGCTGAATTCCAAGGTGGTTACCAGTCCTGAAACTGTTAGCAACAGGTGTGATAACCCAGTCAATATTAATTCCGATAAGATTAAGTAGTTCACGAACTAAAATTGTAACTTCAGCAGTATCAATACCGTAAGGACAAAAGACTGAACAGCGCCTGCACTGTGTACACTGATAGAAATAGTAAAACCATTCTTTAATCACATCAATAGTTAATTCGCGTGCACCGGCAAATTTTCCAAAAACCTTTCCGGCAGCAGTAAAATCATTTCTGTAAATGGACCGAAGGAGTTCAGCACGAAGGACAGGCATGTTTTTAGGGTCCCCTGAACCGATGAAGAAGTGGCATTTATCTGAACAGGCACCACATCTCACACAAATATCCATAAAGATTTTCAGTGAGCGGAATTTGTTTAATCTCTCTTTCAAACCATTTAAGATTATTTCTTTCCAATTCTCTGGTAATTTCCAATCTGGATCTTCGGGCTGCCACTTACGTGGATTTGGCAATTGCAAGTACTCAACATTTTTAGGAATACCACTGTAATTATAAACGCCTCGTTTAAATTCAACTGACGGATCTAACCATCCTTTTTTAGGCGGTTCATAATCAATTTTTTTAGCTAATTCTTCAGGTTTAAATTTAAATTCAGACATCTTTATTCTTTCTCCACTGGAATTCCGGCAGCCTTCATTTTATCTCTGAACTCATCTTCATATTCTTCATATGTATGAATTCTAACAGGCTTATTCCATGGGTTGATGTGTCTTTTCATTCGACTATTGTTTGCTAAATTTCTCGTGGGTGACAGGAAAACACCGGGCATATGCAACAGCTTACTAAATGGGAAATATGCTATTAACACACTTACCAGAAACAGATGGATATAAAACATAATTCCAATTCCGTTTGGAATTACAGGATTAAAACTGAATAACCCAATTGCCAATTCTTTTACGCTTACAATGTCAACCTTTGCAAAGTATCGCATTAAAATTCCGGTTACTGCAATACTAATTATCAGGAAAAGTGGAAAGTAATCTGATGATAAAGAAATGTACTTAAGCTTTGGATCTGTAATTCGTCTTAAAAATAGAAATGTCAATGCTGCTAAAATTAAAACATCAGTGATATATAATATCGGTAATCCTATTTGGAAAAGCCCATCGTAATTTTGCAGGAAGATTACAAATGATGGGATAGGTTCAGCAAAATATCTGAAGTGCCGTAAAACAATTATTAAAAACGACCAATGAAAAACAAGCGCACCCAACCATAAATATTTACTGCTCCCATAAACTAAAGCTGGTCCATCTTTCAACTGTGTTTTTGTGTTTCTAAACAGTGAACGGAAGAGCAGTATTTCGAGAGCCATTCTTCCTATAACACCAAGAGTAGAATTAGGACTGTCTAATTTGTTGCTCTTAATCCAGCTTAAAGATTTTTCCTGGCCGGTAACTGTCGGGATTCTAAAAGGAACAGGAGACTTTGCCCATTTTAATATTCGATAAATAATTCCCAATATGAAAGTTGCAATTGCTGCGTACGGAATAATAACTCCGAATAAAAATTCTAATTGAGCTGTCTCTACTCCAATAATAACGGCAAGGATAATTATTAGAACAGCAAAAAATGAAAACAGTATGTTCATCAAAATTTCCTTTTATTGAATAATCCTCTTAATACAATAATACAGAACGTGTTAAGAGAATAAATCTTATACTTTGTATTACCTTAATCAAAAAAACAAAAGACTAATAATCTTCAGTGTTTTCAACAGCTTTATATGATCTGGACTTTATTTCATTAACCCGGATCTTAAAAACTTTTTCCCTTGCTTCCATATAAAGTTCAAAACCAATTATTAACATCTTATCAATTAATAATTCAAAATTTGATAATTCATCAGAAACATTTTTATTTAATAATTCTGCTTTGCATTCATCTCGGATTGCTTTTTTAAGATCAAGGAGAAAATAAACAGCTTGAGACGGGGGAAAACTCTGAACGGCTCGTATCTTAATAATTTCATCCAGTAATAATTTTATCTTATCAAGATCACAATCATTAATTAATTCATCAAAAATCTTTTCAGTATTAGTAGTTACAGTATATCCAATCGGATTACTAAACTGATTTTTTTTTGAACTCAGAAAATTCACTGCCTCTGCTGGATATGAATTAAAAATTAACTCCGTCCAATTTCGTACAATCGGCGTTTTCTTTTTATTTAATATTTCCTTGAGCATATACTCTGTTAATTATATGATTAGATTATAGCTAACACAGCCAAGTTAGATTCTCCTCGATTCTTTAAAGCAAATTGATTAAGGAATCAAAATCAGATTAAACAACCGGTGCTGATTTTTTATACGCAACCGGTTGGTTTTGTTAAACCGGCAACTTTACATGCGCCTTTAGCAGGACCTGATGGATAAAGTTCATAAATCTCTTTAAGAGAAAAACCGGTTTCTTTGCAAAGTTTCCTTATCATTGGAGCGATACCAAATTGTTTATAATAATCGCGCAGATAGTATACTAGTTTCCAATGCTTATCTGTCATTTCTGCAACGTCTTCGGTTGTGGCTAAAGCCTTTGCCACTTCTTCGTTCCAGGATTCTGGTTCTTGGATGAAACCGTCTTCATCAACTTCAATTTTGACATCTCCATGTTCAAAAACTGGCATTGTATTTTTCCTTTATTTGTTAATGAATAATTTTTAATTATTTAATAAAGTATTATCTCATTTCTATGTAACCGCAGGGACATTGCTCTGCGCATTTTTTGCAACCATTACAAAATTCTAATTTGAATTTATAAGGCTCATATTTTCTAACAGGTTTAACTATTGCCTGATCCTGACAGTAGCTCCAGCAAGTTCCGCAGTCGAAACAAGAGCCACAGCTCATACAGCGCATTGCTTCAGCAATTACCTGCTCTTCTGTTAAAGTAGAACTAATTTCGAGACCCAATTCTTTTAATCGTTCAGCAGGCGGCATTTTAAACGGTTCGTTTCTTAGTTTACTCTCATAGTAATCCAATATTATTTTATCGTGCGGAATTACCGGTAGCTTTTCTTCAGGCTTTGGTTCAATGCCACGGAATTTATTATGAATTGTCTCGGCGGCCATTCTTCCCTGGGAAATTGCAATAGTTGCCAAACCAAGTTCAATCGCATCACCGCCGGCATAAGTTTTGGGAACTTCAGTTGATCCGTCTTCCTTTGTTTTTATCCAGTCTTTTCCTTCGTGCAAGTTTTCCATTCCTTCAAAATCAGGTTCCTGGCTAATTGCAGCTATTACTGTTGAGGCGTCAATAAAAAAGAAATCATCGGCAATTTGAACAGGTCTTCTTCTGCCCGATTCATCAGGTTCACCTAATTCCATTTTCTGACATTTCATTTTTGTAATTAGATCACCATTCTTTTCGAACTCAACAGGAGCAGCAAGAAATTCAAGTTTAACTCCTTCTTCTTCAGCACCAACAATTTCTTCTTCAATTGCAGGCATTTCAGTTCTTGTTCGTCTGTAGACTAACGTAACATCTGCACCAAGTCTCCTTGAAACACGCGCCGCATCAATTGCAGTGTCGCCACCGCCTATAACGAGAACCTTATCACCTACTTCAATTTTTTCACCTGAATTAATTTTGTTTAGAAATTCAGTTCCTGTGAAAACATTTGTTGCATCTTCATTAGGTATTCCAAGCAATTTTCCTTTATGTGCACCAATACCAACAAAAATCGCATCAAAATCTTCCTGGATTTTATGATACGGAACATCCTTCCCGATTATTTGGTTGCATTGAATTTCCACACCAAAATTTTCAATTCTTTTTATCTCTTTATCCAATATTTCAGTAGGAAGGCGATAATCCGGAATACCATATCTTAGCATTCCACCGGGTTTATTAAATGCTTCAAAGACTGTTACAGAATATCCTCTTCGTGCTAATTGATAAGCGCAGGAAAGTCCGGCTGGACCAGCACCAATTACTGCAACTTTTTCTGGATACGTTTCATCGGTTATTTTTTGATATTTAAAATCATGTTCAAGTGCATAATCACCAAGAAATCTTTCAATATTATTAATAGCAACTGAGCCATCTTTATGATCTCTGTTACAATTGAGCTCACAAGGATGCGGACATACTCTGCCACACACTGAGGGAAATGGACTGGTTTCTGAAAGTATCTGCCAAGCTTTTTCATAAGATTCATGATAAGATCTTTCAGCACCTTCCGATTGACTTATAGTACAGATTATTTCTCTGATTTTGTTTCCACTCGGACATTTGTTCTGACAAGGCGGAGTTTTAGGAACATAGATCGGACGAAGTGGTGATGATTCAACTGATGATCCTCCGACTGAAGAACCTCTTAAACCACCTAAAGGTTTTTTTGCTTTTTTTACAATCTTTGCCATTTCAATTTCTCCATTCAAATTCTATTGAGCTAATATTAACTTTACACCAAAGCAAAGAATTAAGCATAAGGATATATTCCTGCTTTAACATCTTCCATCTGCTGAAGAATTTCGTTATGCTTTAATTCATCGGTCATCAAATATCCTAGCAAATATCTAATCACAAAATTTTTACTATTTTTCCTGGATTCTTCAGCCAATCTGACAGTCTCCTTTTCAAGTTCGATGTGTTGTTCAACCATTTCCCATACATCGCCCAATTCTTCCGGAGTCAAAGTAATAGCTTGTTTTTCAAAACTGTCAATGATTAGCTGCTGAATTCTTCTATGCATTGCAGAATCCTGGTGAATTATTTCCATGATATGTTTAACAATAGGATTCTTTGTTTTCGCCATAATATCTTTAGTTGATTTAACAGCTTTATCTTCTATCACCTGCCATTTTTTGAGCGTCTTAACTAACTGCTCATTCATTTCTTTTTGTTTTGCCATAACACTTACCTTTCAATTAATATTTTTGTTTTTTTTTGTTCATAATAATTACTTGCACATTTAATTATACCTTTCACCCATTCAGGTGTAGCTAATGCATGCACGTGTAAATAACTTGCAAATAAATTTTTATAAGTTAATCCGTCTCTATTATTAAAGCATCCTGAACCCCGTAACACAGATAAAGAACTTTTCGGTTCCGGATTAAATTCAATTATTTTGGAGTAATGGAATTCGTGCCCCTTGATATGAATACCCGGATCAAAAAACGAATTTTCACTATCTACAACAACTTCACTATATCCATGTCCTTGGGGTTTATCAAACATTTTAATTTTAATAGGTAGTATTCCGGAAAGAGAATATGAATTACCTTTCCACTGAATTTCTTTAGCCAGATACATTAATCCACCACATTCAGCATACACTGGTAAACCATCTTCAACTAATTTTTTTAGATCAAAAAACATTGAATTATTTGCTGCAAGCGATTTTAAATTTGTCTCTGGAAAACCACCACCGATATACAATGCATCCAAATCTTCAAGTTTATTTTGTAAAGCAGGAGAAATTGGAATTAATTCAGCTCCATTTTCTTCAAGTAATTCCAAATTTTCAGGATAATAAAATGAAAACGATTGATCTCTGAAGTAACCTATTTTAACTTTTGTTTGTTTAATTGAAAATTCTTGTTTGATTATCTTTTCACTCTCATAATCAAGTGAAGCAGTATTTTGAGATAATTCTATTATTTTTGAAACATCAGCATTATCCTCAATAATATTTCTTAAATCCTGAATTATATTCGACTTCTCTTCAAACTCTTCCGGCGTAATTAAACCGAGGTGGCGAGATGGCAAAATAAACTTAGTTGATAATTTTGGTATCATACCAATAACCGGAACACCTGTGATTTCTTCAATTGCCTCTTTTGCAACTTTGCCATGTCTTTCACCCGCAACCTGATTCAGGATTACTCCAGCAATATTCAAATCAGGATCAAGCTTCAAACATCCTAAAATATTTGCAGCTGCTGTTCTTGTAACTTTTGTAATGTTTTGCACAATAATAACAGGTGCATTAAGTGCCTTGGCAAGTTCAGCAGTGCTGTGTGTTCCAGAAACATCAACTCCATCAAACAGTCCCCTGTTACCTTCAATAACATTTATTCCATGGTGAACAGCATTTTTTATAAATGAATTTTTAACTACGGGAAAACCCATTAAATAACTATCCAAATTCCTGGCTGGTTTGCCCGAGACAAAACTCAGCCAGGCAGAATCAATGTAATCAGGTCCCTTTTTGAAAGCGGTAACTTGTAATCCCCTATTGATGAAAGAGGCAAGCAAACCACAAGAAACTACTGTCTTACCTGAATCACCTGACAATCCGCTTATTACAATTCTTGAACAATTATCTGTCTGCATATTATCGACCATTAAATAACCAAAACGATAAACTAATTTTCTGCACCTTCCTTATGAGGTATTTCAATGAAACTTCCTCCAAAGTAAGTGTAGACACACTTTCCGGATTCTATTAGTTCCCTGATTGCAAGTTTAGCCATTGATTTATCACATCTATCGCCAAACAGTTCGAAGACAGCTTTGGTCAAATCAGTTGCTTTCCATTTCTTTTGACCCATACTCTCCTTAACCATCTTATACATTGCCTCGGCAACTTCTTCAACTTTTAATTCATCTGCCATAGTAATCTCCTTTTTAATACGTTAAATGAGTCGAACGTTTAAATGTTAGACCGGCATGTTTGAAATCATCAATATGCTCTTTCTTGAATTCGATTCCAGTCATTTCGAAAAATCGAGGCCACCCAATTCGATTTATCCACTCACCCATTCTTTCATATTTGTGAGCATTCTGTGCCCAAATTTCAACCAGGTTTTTTACAGCGTCAACAACTTCAGGCCATCTTGGTGGATTGTTGGGAATGAATGGAATTGCCAGCTTCGAAAACATCGGTTCGCTTCTTGCATTGGATACTTTACCTCCCACCCAAATGGAAACACCGTCATTCAATGGGTCATTTAAAGGCATTGCAGGACATACTGTATAACAGTTTGCACAGAACATACATTTCTCTTCAATAACTTCTACCGATGGTTTTCCATCATAAGTAGCAGGTTTAATTGCTGCAGTCGGGCATGCAGAAACGACTGATGGAATTTCACACATTGCATTTAATCTACTTTT
>Ga0307425_1000946_pt1 | contig 17999 bp, 16 predicted proteins | sample SalMarWE160330MG_FD_202152 | JGI IMG/M metagenome (GOLD analysis project Ga0307425, IMG submission 202152) | Salt marsh sediment microbial communities from the Plum Island Ecosystem LTER, Massachusetts, United States - WE1603-30 | ecosystem: Environmental > Aquatic > Marine > Intertidal zone >...
GCAACGTTACCAATGTTAGCTACATAGTAGAGTCCAACAATCACTATTGCAATCAAAAAATAAGGATAGAGAAAACCGAATAAAGTTCCGGGATTTTCTTTTACCTTAGCTATAAACTCAGCAAATATTTTCTTTATTTCGTCCATAATAATTTATAAATGGAAATCTAATCCTTTTTGAAATTTAGGATCACCAATCGGCATAAGGTTTTCTTTTTTTGCTTTTAGATTGAATACTAAAATTATTAATCCAACAACAGCAATTGGGAAAACAAAATCAATCCAGCTGAAATAATAACCATCTGAAAGCTGATCAGTTGCGGGCATAACGAGCCAGAAGATATCGTACAAATGAGCAAATAAAAGCCAGATTGAAATAAACTTTAGCTTTTTGGGATCCATTTTAGAAGGCTGGGTTAACAATATTACATATGGAACCAAAAATTGAACTACGATTAATCCTATTGAGAAAATTGCCCAGCTGCCCTGCCATTTTTGTAAGAACCATGAAGTCTCCTCAGGCAAATCAGCATACCAGATTAACATAAATTGTGAAAAAGCGATGTAACCCCAGAAATTAACAAAAGCGAAAAGCAATGCACCAAGACTATATAAATGATCGTTAGTTAGTGCAGGATGAAGGTAACCATTTTCCTTTAATAATACCGTTGCAAGAGTTACAGCAGCAAGTGCAGCAACAACAGTTCCTGAGAAAAAGTAAACTCCAAAAATTGTTGAGAACCAGTGAGGTGCAACACTCATCAACCAATCAACTGATGAAATGGTAATTGTCAAAGCGAATATTGGAATAAAGATAGCAGACAGTCTGATATTTTTTGTTGTTAATTTCTGTTCTTTGGTTGAATCCTGTTTTTTCGAATTTCTTACGAAGAAAAAATAAAAGAGCGACCATATGGCTACCAACACAAAAACACGAATAATAAAAAATGGAACATTCAAGTATGGAGCTTTTCCTTGCAACACTTTATCTTTCGCAACTGCTTCTGCATGTGACCAATGAAATAAATCGCCAATATTAAATAGTAGGGGTATAACCAAAATTGCAAGCAAAGGAATAGTCGCAGCAAAGAATTCAACTATTCTTCTGAATGGTACGCTCCAATCGGCTCCAACAACATATTCAAGAGCTATAAGGAATAATGCACCAACACCAATGCTAATCATAAAGGCATAAGCAATAAGGTAATTATAAACTGCTCTTGAATGATCAACAAAGAAAGCAACAACACCAAGAATCAATCCAATAAATAAAAGTATCCATCCAATTTTTGAAATGCTGGAAGGTAAATCTTTTTTCTGATATGTAAGTTCTACGGTCTGCATTTAAGATTTACTCCGATTTAGCAAATTTGACATCTGATTTACTCGCATTCTTCGCTCTCTGAAGAACACGAATATAATTAACAATAGCCCATCTTTCTTCTCTTGTAACCTGCGAAGCATACGATGGCATAACATTCTGTCCGTTTGTAATAATATGATAGATCATTCCATCAGGAAAATTTCTTGCTCGATCTGAATGTAAGGTTGGCGGATTTGGAAATTGACCTTGTAATCGGCTGTCTCCATCCGCATAGTTTCCATGGCAGGGACTACAATAAGTTAAAAATTTTCTCTGCCCTAATTCTAAATTTTCCTTTGTAGGAAAGTATGGATTTGATAGTACTTCTTTCGGAGTAGCTTCTCCCATATAAGGATAAGGAATAAAACCACGAGCGACAGTACCTTCAACCGGAAGTCTCATTCCTCTCGCGTCAGAGAAAAATTCACTTTTAGATTGAGGAATGATTTTTTGCTGCTCATCCATCCAGTTGAATGGCTGAATATACATAAGCTTATTCAGCATAAAATATGTTCCAATTGAGACAACCATAGCCACACCAAAAAGAAAAACTAGAAACCTTGGTTCGAATATCGGATATCTTTCTTTCTCCGGATGATAAATTATTTCTGTTGAGATTGGATTCAGACTTTTTAATAATTCGAGAGTTGATCTTTCATCAAACTTTGGATCATCGGATTCTATAACGATTCCGAAGTGGTCCCGAGATACTTTTTTCATATATTCAGTATCATGCAAAGCGTGAGCATTTCTCGGAAGACCAAAGAAGAACGCGAACATTGCAACCACTGAGGAAACAGTCGCCATAATAACCGTAACCTCGAATGTAACCGGAATAAAAGCTGGAAGTGAAAAATATGGTTTTCCACCAATTACCATCGGATAGTCGACAGACATCGTCCACCACATGAAAAATAGTGCAACAGCAACTCCTGTAAGACCAAATACCAGCGTAACAAAACCCAGAGTGGAAGGTTTCATTTTCATTGCTTTATCAATACCGTGAAGCGGATATGGTGAATTAACATCCCATTTAGTAAAACCTGAATCAGCAACTTTACGAGCAGCCGAAATTATTGCATCAGGATTATTGAATAAAGCAGTGACACCAAAAATCTTTTTATCAGCCATGATTTGCTCCATGATGAGTTGGCTGAGCACCGTCTGATACAGCTTTTATTTCTGCAATTGAAACTACTGGTAATGCTTTCGTAAATAAAATTACGAGTGTGAAGAATAAACCAAAACTACCCAACAATATTCCACCATCAACTAAAGTAGGAGTAAACATTCCCCAGCTTGAAGGCAGAAAGTCCCTGTGTAATGAAGTTACAACAATCACAAATCTTTCGAACCACATTCCTACGTTGACAAGTATTACTATTACCATCATTGCTGGAATAGATCTTCTTATTTTCTTAAACCAGAAAAATTGCGGGAAAAGAACATTACAGCTAACCATAGTCCAATATGCCCAAGCGTAGGGTCCAAAAGCTCTGTTGATAAAAACAAATTGTTCAAACTGAACTCCACTATACCACGCGAAAAAGAATTCCGTAGCATAACTGTAACCAACCATAAGTCCTGTTGCAAGAATTACTTTGTTCATTTTTTCAAGATGATCCAAGGTAATAATATTCTGCAGATCAAAAATCTTCCTGACAAAAACTAAAACTGTAACAACCATTGCAAAACCTGAAAAGATTGCACCGGCAACGAAGTATGGCGGAAAGATTGTCGAATGCCAGCCTGGTAAAATTGCAACTGCAAAGTCAAAGCTTACAATAGTATGAACTGATAACACAAGAGGTGTTGCAAATCCCGCAAGTATTACATAAGCTTTTTCATAATGCAGCCAGTGGCGTGAGGAATGTCTCCAGCCCAAACTGAAAATTGAGTAAACAGATTTTTTAATTTTAGAAGTTGTTCTGTCGCGTAAAGTCGCAAAATCAGGAATAAGTCCCGTGTACCAGAACACAAGTGAAACGGTGAAATAAACTGAAACTGCAAATACGTCCCAAATTAATGGTGAAGTAAAATTAATCCATAAGCCATGCTGATTTGGATAAGGAGTTAGATATCCTGCAAGCCAGGGTCGTCCTGTATGTATTATGGGAAATATGCCCGCACACATAACTGCAAAAATTGTCATAGCTTCTGCAAAGCGCGCAATACCGGTTCTCCACTTTTGTCTTAAGAGAAATAGAATTGCAGAAATTAATGTCCCGGCATGGCCAATACCAACCCAGAATACAAAGTTTGTTATTCCAAAGCCCCAAGCGACCGGCTGATTGTTTCCCCACGTTCCAATACCGTAATAAAAAGTGAAGAAAAGACCGATCGCACCAATTAACAATGCACTTCCTGAAATTGATAGTGCGACAAAGAATTTCTTATCTGGTTTCGAATCAAGCGGCTTAGCAACAAGCTCTTCAATCTCGGATAGAGATAGTCGACCTCTGACAACCGGAGCTTCTATTGAATAGTCAACGTCCACTAAGCGTCCTCCGAATTAGTATTTCTAAGTTTAGCGATGTAAGTAACATTTGGTCTTATATTTAATTCTTCAAGTACATAATAACCCAATTCATGATTCCTGAAGTTGTGAAAATCTTCATCTTTATTATTTATATCACCAAAATTAATTGCATTTGTTGTACAGGCTTCCTGGCAAGCAGTTTTAACATCTGAACCTTTAAGTTCTCTATTTTCTCTTTTTGCATCGGCACGCGCTTCACTTATTCGCTGAATACAGAAAGTACATTTTTCCATCACTCCACGTGAACGAACTGTAACTTCAGGATTTGAAAGCAAAGCGAAAACCGGAGATAATTGATAACCATCCTTAAAGTGATCTCTGAAATTGAAGTAATTAAATCTTCTAACTTTATAAGGACAGTTGTTAGAGCAATATCTTGTTCCTACGCATCTGTTATAAACCATTTGGTTCAATCCATCAGGGCTGTGCTGAGTTGCTGCAACAGGACAAACGTTTTCGCATGGTGCATGATCACAATGCTGACAAAGCATAATCTGGTTATGAACTTTTGGATCTTCCGGTTCACCGGAATAATACCTATCAATTCTTATCCAGTGCATTTCTCTTCCGTGATCAACCTGTTCTTTACCAACAACCGGAATATTATTTTCTACATTACAAGCAACAACACACTCACCGCATCCAAGGCAGCGGTTCATATCAATTGACATTCCCCATTTAAGTCCATTATATGGGAATGGAGGATAAACGCTGTAATCTTTGTGCTCTTCACCTTTATGTAAAAAATCAGGATTATCTAGATATTCTTTTACACTTCCTTCTTTAATGATTCCTCTTTTTTCAGGTAAATCTTTAGTCAGTCCTTCATTAAATGCATAAACAGTCTGAGCAGTGACTAGTTTATAAGTACCATCAACTTTTTCGACTTTGACATCTGTATAAAGCCACGGAGATAATCCATTGGAGTGTAAAAGAGCATTCGCATTAAAACCAACTGCTGTTCCAATAGTTCCACCTTTTTTTCTACCATATCCTGTTTCAATAGTAATAAAATTATCCTCAGAACCTGGTTGAATAAAAATTGGAATTGTTAATGAATTATTACCTGCTGAAATTTTAACAAGATCATTATTCTTCAAATCTAAATCATCAGCAGTTTTAGGCGAAATTGCTGCATAATTATCCCAAACAACTTTTGATACAGGATTAGGCAATTCCTGAAGCCAGCCATTGTTTGCAAACCTGCCATCTCTAACAGCATAACTTTCTTTTATATGCAATGCAAAATTATCTGATGCTGGAGACGTTTTAATCTGTGAAGCAACATTTGTATTTATAGATTTTAAAGAAGAAGTTTTTTCTTCGTGAATAACTACTCCATCATGCAATGCACCGTACCAAAAATGTTTAAACTCTAATCTGCTGTCCAGTGAAGGATAAATATTTTTTTCCCAATTGGTCATTAGGTATTTATGGTAATTGGTATCATCATAAGCAGTTGGGTCATTAGAAAGCCAAGTCAAGAGAATTGATTCGGTTTGCCTTGTATCATATAGAGGAGCAATTACCGGCTGCTGAAGTGAATAGAATCCTGTTCTTGTTTTTGCATCACCCCATGATTCTAGTTGATTATTGATAGGAAGAACATAATGTGAAAATTCTGAAGTTTCGTTCTCCATTTCAACTAGACTTATTACTGTTTCAACTTTTGCTAATGCTTCAGTATAACCAAAATCAGGTGGAAGGTGATAAACAGGATTAGAATTTAAATGAATAACAGTTGCTACCTCACCGTTTTTCATTCTTGATGTCAAATTCTTTAAATCATCCTGAGTAGAAAGAGGTAATACAGTAGAAATTAGTGAATCATAGTTATATAATTTTTCATTGCCTAAAGCACTATTCAATAAATTAACAGCAATATGAATATCTTCAGGAAGATGGTCACCTGCATATATAAATGACTTACCTTTGTTATTTAATAAATCTGAAACAAGAGCATTAAGCGTATTCTGATTTAAATCGTAATTTTTAGCAAATTTCTCTATAGTATTTCCGTCTGAATTCAGAGGTAAGTTAGCTCCTTTTTTATTCAATGCATCAACAAGACTCAGTATAAAATTCCTTTGAAGATCAGGTTTTAGTCTTAACCTGTAATCTGCATTCATTCCAGTAATAGTTAAATTACCTTCAACAACATATAAACGATTAAATTTCTTGTTAATAACATCTCTTCCTTCAGAAAAGAGCCTTGCGTTTTCAATTTTATTATTTGACTCACCTAAGAAATCTCCGTCAAGAGACAAAATAACATTTGCTTCATTCCAATTGATTGCTGGGAACTCACCTGAACCATAACATTTCTTCCAGGCAGAATTCCTAACTGTATTATCAAAAACTTCATATGAATAGATTTTAGTGCCAGGATATTTGACAGCAAAATCATCCAGAACTTTTTTAGTTGTCGGTGAAACAATCCTATGAGAAATTAAAGCAATCTCTTTATTCCCCGAATTCATAAAGGCAAAAGCTATTTCGCTATTTATATCTTTCCAATTATAATCAGAAAATCTGTTTCCAATCTTCTTCTTAGGATTTTTTAATCTATCCGGATCATACAAATTCATGATACTAGCCTGACCCTGTGCACAAATTTTTCCCTTCGATACAGGATGATCAGGATTGCCATCAATTTTTATTGGTCTTCCCTCTCGAGTTTTAATTAATATGCCACATGCATTTGGACAAGCAGTACAGGTTGATGCATAATAGTTGGGAATACCTAAAGTAATCTCTTCGGGTTTTTTATTGTAAGGAATTATTTCTCCTTTATCTCTGTAATCAGAACAGGCTGTTCCAGCAAGCGCTGCTGAAGCACCTAAAAGAGCAAGGAATTTTCTTCTGGAAAGTGAAGACATTCCCGATGTATTCGGTGATTCAGATACGCCTTCTTTAAATTCATCCTTGTGGATTTTTACAAATTCGGGATCATTATATAATTCTTCGAATGACTGCCAATAACCTACCTGCTCAGTTGGCAGGTTTGGATCAGCATTTTTAACTTTGTTAAAATCTTCAGCCATTCTTTTTTCCTGTTTTTTCTCTATTAACCGCAAGAGGATTTATTGTAACTTTTATTTTTTCTCCGTTAATTGAATGATTTTTTGTATTAAAAAATTTAATTGGATTCATTTTTAATAATGCTATTCCAATAAAACTCGTAGATATAATTGTAAAGAATTTTTTTCTATTCATATAAATTTTATTACCTATGACAAGCCCAACAATTATCCGGGCCATTATTAACATTTTTTAGATAAGGTAATCTATCGTGTGCATTTCTGTGACAATTTAAACAGCTATTCATTGTGAAAGATTGCTTTTGCCCAACTTTTTCCATCTCTTTTATTTCACCGTGGCAAGATTCGCATTGAATGCCTTTATTAACATGTACTTTGTGACTGAAATAAGCATATTCGGGAACTTTGTGAATTCTTTTCCATTCAAGAGGTTTGTTTTCGTTGTAGTATTCTGTCAGCTTAATAATTTCAGGTTTATCTTTTCTCGCAACCGAATGGCAATTAATACAGGTAGCAACAGGTGGGACAGATGCGGTGCGTGATTTCTCAACTCCAACATGACAATACTGACAATCGATTTTCATCGTTCCAGCATGAAGTTTATGGGAATAATTTATAGGTTGATCAGGAGTATAACCAACACCATCCCGTTCTGCTCTTGAAGCAAAGTAAGTTAAAGCAAAAGATGCTAAAACAACAAATATAGTTACGGGCAAACGATTTCTCAGTATATAATCAAGGTAAGATTTTTTCAAGCTATGTACCTTAATTTAAACTGAAGAAATAGTTTTTGAAATGCAACAAAATACACTAATAAAAAAAATGCTGAAAGCAAGATTTATATAAAATTCCGTAAATTATTATGAAAAAATGAAGCTCGAAGGCTTTAATCAGTGCACATATGTGCCTGACAATACTTCAATTTTTTGGTACTTAAAAATCTAAATTTTATTTATTTAAAGCAAATTTAATTCAAAAGAATGGTTAATAAATTATTGCTCTCATTTAACTTTATCAAGTATTATCTTTCTTAATAATTAAACTACCAACCTGAGGATATTAAATATAATCAGCGCTGCAATCAGCATTAGAATAATATAAAAAAGTATTTTGTAAAGAATGCGACTACTTAGAAGATAATTAAATTTCCAGCTTCTCCAACCGCATTTTTTACATCTATAAATTTCGATAAATGGTAATGATTGGATTATTTTTTCTTTTAAATTTCTTGGTCTGGAATTTCTAAGTGAATTTTCTCCCTGACATGATGGGCACACTAATATAAAGAAAGATTTTTGTGCCATTATTTATTTTTGTTTAAGTAAATAAAATTTTTAAGACTGCTGCAATTAGAATTGCTGCAAACGCCTTCTTAATAAATTCTAAAGATGATTTCAGAACTATTTTTACACCCAGAAAAGTACCAAAAATTGCCCCGATTCCAAGAGGAACACCTGCCTCGGGAATGACAAAACCTATTGAACCAGTATAAGAAATTGTTCCCGTTCCCTGAATAATATAAGCTACTGCACTACTTATCATTGTTGCCGCAGTTATAATAGATGAAGTTCCAATAGCTATTCTTGCATTAATCAAAAATAAATAAATTAATGAGGGTACATAGATTACTCCTCCCCCTAACCCTGTAAAAGCTGACAATATGCCTGTAAACAACCCTATAAGAATTAGAAAAGGATCACCAAGTGGTTTGGATAATTTATGTTTTTCATTTTTGTTATTCTCAAATATCATTCTTAATGCAACAAGTATCATCACCGAAACAAAAATAAATTCAATTAATTCTGATTTTACCTTAACAACAAAGAATGGTGCAATAAAAGCAGTAATCACCGCACCTGCTGAAATTAATATCGCAGGTTTCTTGGAAAAATTATCTTTTTTAATATGAAGAAATGCAGAATTTGAAGTTGCTAATGCTCCGGCAAATAATGAAGTACCCAAAGTAAAATAGGCAAGGTTTGCAGGCGTACCATCAACTAAAGGCAGCAAATAATAAAGTGCAGGGACAAATACTAAGCCTCCGCCTATCCCGAACATGCCTATAAGTATGCCGCTAAAAAAACCTACAATTAAAAATATTGCTGACAGTAATAAAACACTCAATGAATGTTTAGTAAATTATTATATATATCAGTACGAGAAATAATAGCTAAAGCAACCTGCACTTGTTCATCATAATTAAGTTGTTCCTGTATTCTGCCCTCAATTCCCAAGTAGCGTGCTGCAAGCTCTGATTTGGTTTCCATTAAAATTTCGTGTTTGTATATCTGTAATTCCTTATGAAACAAACCTGCTAATTCTTTCTTTATTTTTAAGAGGTCCTTCTTTATTTCCTCCTGATCTTTTACACCGCTTACTAAATTGTCAATTTCGACTTCCGCATTGGACTTGTAAGAAAAATTTTCATTGGCTAGAAAATCTTTTAAGTCATTAAATATTTTATCATCAGCCAGCTTTGAATATTCCGCATCAGGGTGATTATAAAAATAATTATTGGCAAACTTGAAGAAATAACCTTTTGCAAGAAGATCTTTTGTTAGTTCGCCATCAATATTGAATTCGACAGTTGTATCAGGTGTGATTCCTCCTTTAGCGAATACTTCCCTTTTATGATCAGTAAAGAATTTCTGCTCTGAATCCGGTGTTAAGTCCTTTATTATTTCACTTCCTTCAGAATAATCAATACGCTGAATGCATCTTCCACTGGGTGTATAATATTTTGCTGTTGTTATCTTTAATGATGTATTATAGCTAAGAGGTGTTATTGTCTGGACCAATCCTTTCCCGAATGATTTTGTGCCAAGAATCACAGCACGGTCGTGATCCTGCAAAGCACCTGCTACAATTTCGGACGCAGAAGCACTGCCTCCATTAATTAATAAAATAATTTTAACATCATTATTTACGATGGGTTCTTCCTGTGAAAAATATTTCTTCACACTGCTGCTATCTCTGCCCCTTGTAGAAACAACGAGTTGATCACGTGGTAGAAATTTATCACAAATATCAACCGCAATATCAAGCAATCCGCCGGGATTTCCACGAAGGTCAAACACAATTGAATTTATTTGTTTTTGGTCCTTTAATTCTTTTATTGTTTTTTTGATTTCATCGCTTGCTGACCTGCTGAAATTTGAAAGCTTAAGATATACATTGTTACTATTCTCAGGATAAAATCCTGAATAAGTCACATTTTTAACTATTACTTCTTCTCTTACCAAATTAAATTGAATGGTATCCTGCAATTCATTTCTTATAACTTTAAGTTCAACGGTTGAACCAGGTTCACCCTTAACCAGAGAAGATATTTCATCAATGTTTTGTGGTGAAATTTTTTTCCCTCCTGCCTCAATAATTATATCGCCTATTCTTATTCCCTGTCTTTGAGCAGCATAACCATCCATAACTTCGACAACGGTTACATCATCACCACGGATCCCAATGGAAATCCCGACTCCGCCGTATTTGCCATTTGTAATTAAATCAATATCTTCAATTTTCTTTTCATCAATAAAAATTGTATAAGGATCTAGTGAGGAGAGCATACCCTGAATTCCTGCTCTTAGAAATTTCTCAGGATCAACTTGGTCTACATAATTAAATGCTATTTCTTTATAAACTCTTCCCAGCAAGTCAAGATTTTTTGAAATTTCAATATATATATCTCCTCTACCCGGATAAAAACCAGTAACTAAAATTCCAATAAATAAAAATCCGAGTATCCACTTAAGTTTCTTTTTCATTCTAAACTTTACCTCCGGTTGATCAGTTCTAATTCTGAAATAATTTGATTCTGTATGGTTTCGATCGTTTGCGTTCCATCGATAACTTTAAATCTTTCTTCTTTTCTTGCTATCTCGAGATAACCGCTTCTAACCCGATTATAAAATTCAATTTCTGAAAGCTCAATTCTATCAAGCTTTCCTTTTGATTTCTTCTTTCTTCTTTCATTGGCTATTCCAACCGGAATATCAATAAAAAATGTTAACTCAGGAATAGTCTCACCAATTGCAAGATTATGAACTTGATTTACAATATCCAAAGGAACTCCTCTCCCGTAACCCTGATATGCAGTTGAAGAATCATGAAACCTGTCTGAAATTACATAAATGCCTTTTTGCAAATAAGGAAGAATTTTTTCCCTAACAAGTTGAGCCCGACTTGCCGAAAAAAGCAGAAGCTCAGCCTCAGCAAACATTACGAGGTTTTTAGTGTCCAGCAAGATATTTCTTATTTTCTCAGATATTTCAGTTCCTCCAGGTTCTCTTAATATTTCTACCTTTTTATTGTGTTCTACCAAATAGTCTTTAAGCAGTTCTAATTGTGTTGATTTTCCTGAAAAATCTATTCCTTCAAATGAAATGAACATATTTTTTTCTTTTTAATGAATTGAATTTTATTCGTTAATATAGATAAACTTTTTGCTCAATTAAAATCCGTAAGTGGAATTGATTACGTTTAATATGATCTTATTATATAACGTAATCTTTCTGGTTTAAGATACTGGAGAGTTACATTTTTTGGTATTTCGATTACTGGTGCTACGCTGCCGGTGGTATCCCGGACGAGGTCCTGGTATTTGATGTTTGCATGAAGTTGATTCTCATCCAGTTTACCAAGGATTTCAATCCCTCCTCTAATGTTTAATGAAACCTTGTTTGGCAGAAGCACAACCTCTTTTCCCGCGGGAACATTCGAGACCTCAACTAAAATGTTATCAAATTGTTTATCAACTATTTTCTGAACATCGAGCAGCACTTCAATTATATTTGTATTATAGTTAAATCCATTTTTCTTTGGTAAACCCACTTCACTTTCAGTTCTTGAATCAAGTGGACCAAATGATTTGTTTTCAGTGTTTATTTCTTTCATAGGTTTTAAATAACTTACTGGTCCGGTAACCATAACTGAATCAGGAATAAGTACGATATCAGAAGCTAATCCATAACCTGGTTTAAAATCTAACTTCAAGTTGGGAATCAAAGGTAATTTTTTCGAGATTGTTCTTTCAACAAAAAATCTCAAAGAATCTGGTTGAATACTTATAATATCGACATCTGAAAGAAGCCAGCGGTTACTTTCAAGATAATTATACAAACTGATAGTATGCCAACCGCTATCTTTACCAGCCGTAACAACATATTCAGATTCTGGTCCCACATTTAAGGATAAAAGTTTCCAACCTCTACCTTTAACTCTTAGCCTAACTTTATCAGGAATAGCCGACCCAGTTGTATAATTATCAGGAAAATTTACCAATGAAAGTTTAACGTCAATGTTAGTATAATAATAATCGGAAAGTGAAATAGATCCCCATAAAACAATTGAAAAGACAACTGATGCCAAAAAGATATTTAGTTTTTTTCTCACAATATTAATATAAGCAATACTTCAGTATTACTTTGCAGAAAAATATTTTTACGAAGTTATTTTAGAAGTGCTTTAAAGAAATCCAGAAGCTCACCTCTGTTAGCACGCGAAATTTCTCTTCCTTTAATCGGAAATTCATTAATATCTCTTGCAAATCTTCTTAGCTGATGCACATTCATTACTTCCAGTTCCTTCATTGAAAATCCCAGTTTAGCAGAAGAACTGGTTTCTAAATCTACATCCTTTGGAGATGCAACCTTTCCCAAAGCTTCCTGTTTTAATCTATCTATCGTTGAAAAAGAAGTAGTTTTTATAACGGGTTTTACCTCTTCTACCTCAACTTCTTCCTCTTTAATTCTTCTTGTTCTCGTCTTTCGCTCTGGTTTCTCTTCTAAAGTTATTTTTGATTGCTGCTTAATTTCTTCATTATGTATTTCATTTCCTTTAACTATATCATCTATCTGATCATCTGGTCTTGGTATTATGTGTGTAGATATTAATTCACCAACTCTTTGAGCTGCTGCTGCACCAGCATCTATTGCAGATTTAACTGCTGCAGTTTCCCCGACAACAAGAATAGTAACTAGTCCACCCTGAACTTTTTCTTTGCTTAGGAGTTTAACCCTCGCGGCTTTAACCATAGCATCGGCAGCTTCGATAGAGGCCACCAATCCCCGGGTTTCTATCATACCCAAAGCTCTGTCTGCCATAATAATTTCTACTTAGATCTTTTTGGGAGAATCATCTCAACATCTGAATGAGGGCGAGGAATTACGTGAACTGAGACAAGTTCACCAACTCTTTGCGCTGCTGCCGCACCTGCATCAGTTGCAGCTTTAACTGCTCCCACATCACCTCGAACCATTACAGTGACGTAGCCCCCACCGATAGTCTCTTTCCCGATTAGTTCTACTTTTGCTGCTTTGACCATTGCGTCCGCAGCTTCGATGGAACCAACCAAACCTTTGGTTTCCACCATTCCAAGTGCGTCAAGTGACAATGCTGCCATAGATATGCTCCCAATTGATTGAATTATGACTGAAAAAATAGCTTTTTGGAATGTTAATGTCAAACATTATTATAAGATAATTTTTTTAATTATTAAGACTTAGTTGGATCACTTAATAATTACTTTTAGAAAAGACCTGAATTACTTTGAATCTAAATACTCCTGCAATATGACAGCAGCAGAATGCTGATCTAATAATTCTTTTTTTCTTCTTTTTGATTTTTTTGTAACGGATTCAACCACTCTTTCTTTTGCAATTGCTGATGAATATTCTTCATCCCAGAGAATAACGTCAATTTTATTTTTTAATTCAATATCTGTTTTCAATTTCAAAACTTTTGTAGTTAATTTTTCCGATGATTTATAACTTGATGATGGAAGACCAAGAATAATTTTCTTAATCTTTTTTTCAATAATGATAGCAGTGAGTTTGCTAAAAAATGATGAATCATTTTGAAGGGTAGTAAAGGGATATGCAAAAGTTAACAAAGGATCGCTTAACGCAATTCCAATTCGCTTTTCTCCAAAGTCAATTCCCATTATGCGGGATTCTATAGCGGACTGCTCCAAAATTTATTAACTGCCCTCAAATCTTTCCACTTTGTAAAGACCTCTCAGCTTTTTTAACCTTTCTATAAGGTTGTTAAGATGCTCCAGATTAGTAACATACACAGTAACAGAACCTTCAAAAGTTGAATCGTTTGTATTTATGTTGATTGACTTAATGTTCGTGCTTTTATAATTAACTATTGTATGAGCAATATCATTAAGAATACCAGGACTATCTTCCCCTTTTACAGTTAGTCCTGCTACAAATAGTGTTCCGTCTGTACCTGGCCACTGAACCGGTATTAATTTATCGGTGTCAATTTTTGAAAGGTTGATTAAATTATTGCAAGTCTTCCGATGAATTTTTACACCCTCACCAACTGTTATATAACCTATAACCGGGTCACCTGGAATTGGATTACAACATTTGGCATATGAATACATAATACCTGATGATTTACCATCAACTAAAATTCCTCCAGCATCTTTTCTTGCTATATCCGCGAACTTATTAAATTCAAGAATCTTTTCGGGTTCTTCAGCTGGTTTGTCTTTGGAATCAATTAGTATCTTATCAAGATTGACATTTCCCTGTGCAATAGCAGCGAAAAATTGTGAGTTATTTTCATATTTAAACTTTCTTGCAATTTTAGAAACATCAGTAGTTGTAAATGAGAGCTTTAATCTCTTCAATTTTTTATTCCATATTTCCTTTCCGGCTTTTACAATCTTCTCTTCTTCTTTATTCATCCATTTTCTGATGGCAGATTTTGTCTTCTGAGTTTTTACAAACTTCAACCAGTTTTTGTTCGGGTGTTGATTTTTGGAGGTTATAACTTCAACCTGGTCTCCGCTATGCAAAGGTGTATCGAGCGGTACAATTTTTCCGTTTATTTTAGCACCGATACATTGATAACCAACATTACTGTGAATCTCAAAAGCAAAATCAACAGGAGTGGAATCAATCGGGAGTCTTCTTAATTCACCTTTCGGTGTGAAAATATAAATTTCATCCTGGTAAAGATTGAGTTTAAAATCTTCAAGAATTTCCCTTCGGGTTTCATCCTTTCCCGAACCTTCGAAAATATCCCTTATCCAATCCAACCAGTTATCCAGATCTTTATCTGTAGTTGACTTGTCTTCTTTATATTTCCAATGCGCTGCCAGACCACGTTCCGCAATTTCGTGCATTATTTTTGTTCTTATCTGAACTTCTACAAGTCTGCCTTCAGGTCCGATAACTGTAGTATGTATTGATTGGTAATTATTATTCTTCGGAATAGAGATGTAATCTTTAAACCTATCCGGCACCGGTAGATACATCTGGTTAACTATGCCGAGAGTTGTATAGCAGTCGTTTGAATTTTCGGTATCCAAAATTATCCTGACAGCAAACAGATCATAAATTTCTTCAAAAGGTTTATTTCTCTTTATCATTTTTCTATAGATGCTGTAGAAATGTTTGGGACGACCTCCCATTTCATATTTAAGATTGTAGTCATCCAGCTTCTTTTTAACGGGATCCGAAAACTTTTTTATATATGATTCCCTGTCTTTTCTGGAACTCTTTACTTTTCGAACAAGGTCTTCATACATTTCTTTGTTAAGATATTTGAAGGATAAATCCTCCAGTTCCCATTTAACTCTGGCTAGACCAAACCTGTTTGCAAATGGAGCATATATTTCAAGTGTTTCCTGGGCTATGCGTTTTTGTTTATCGGGACTAACAAACTCCAGAGTACGCATATTGTGGAGGCGGTCTGCAAACTTTACAAGTATCACCCTAACATCTTTCACCATTGAAAGAAGCATCTTACGATAATTTTCCGCTTTAGTAATGTCCTGACCTTTAAAGATGCCGCTTATCTTAGTTACACCATCAACAATTTCGGTAACTTCTTTACCAAATTCTTTTGTCATCAGGTTTAAATCAAAGTCGGTGTCTTCAACAACATCATGCAGAAGTGTGCTTACAATTGTAATATCATCTAATGGAAATTCTTCGGCAACGATCATTGCCACTTCGTAGGGATGATAAAAGTATGGTTCACCGGAAGCTCTGAGATCATGCTTATGGGCTTCAATCGCGAACTCAAACGCTTTTGTTATTAGATCTTCGTTCACTTTGGGAAGATTTTTGTGGCAGACGGCAAGAAGATCTGCTAACATTTCCTGTTGTTTTGGGTTTTCCAGGCTCATTATCTCTTTTTCTAAATAAAGTAACTTACCGTCAATAATTTACTTCATTTTAGTGAGATGTTAAAGGCAGTCATTTATAAGAAATTAAAGCAATTCTACTTTGTAAGTTCCTTTTTCAAAGATTTAACACGCTCAAGTCTTTCAGCTAATTCATCTGCGGTTTTTTCAGGAATGTTTTTTATTGAAAGTATTTCGTTGCAATATTTTAAAGCATTTTGCTTATCGTTAAGCTTTACATACTGCTGGGCTATAATATGCTTTAAAGTAATTACGTTTTTATAATTTCCATTTTCTAATACCGGATAAGAATTTAGAATTTCAATATAGAGCGCTATTGCTTTTGAAGGATCTATTTCTTCGTATGCTCTTGCAAGCCCCCATTTAAATGTTCTTGAATCAGGAAATTCTTTTAATGCTTTTTCGGAAATTTTAGTAGCATCATCAAATCTATTCTGATCTATGTAAATCCAAATAAGAGAATTTATTGCAAGGTAAGAATTATAACTTGAAGAATCGATTGCAACCTTTAGTCGCTCAATCCCGATTTTTCTAGAATCAATATTGAATGGAAGCCAATCAATAAACTCCATTTTTCTGCTCTTCCAGTATTCAAATGTACCGATAGCAATATAAGCTTCATAAAATTTTTTATCTGAAGCCAATATCTTATCAAATTCAGATATAGCATCTACACCTGTAGAGAGAGCAGAAAACCAGCTTTCATTAATTGCATGAAAATATGCAGTATAACCTTCAGTTAAAGCCAAAAAATATTGATACCAGATATTTTCATTATCCGAATCAATTAATTTCTCTGACTGTTCTTTGGCTTCCTCGAGTCTTTTCAGAATAAATTCTTCATCGAAATCCTCCGCATAATCATATGCTTCTGCAATCCGGTTGGCTGCCAGATATATTTTACCAAGTGGGAGATTTGGAAATTCTTTGTTCAATAAGTTAATAATTTCTTCGGCACCTTTATAATCTTGATTAACGATATGCCTTATTCCTGTTCTTAAAAGAGAATCTACCTTCTCATCCGGATAAACCTGGGAATAAATTTCTGTTTGAAGTAGAATAAAAAAAAATAAAAGTAGAATATCAGAGCGTACCAAAAGTCCGGTCTCCTGCATCTCCCAAACCGGGAAGAATATAACCTTTTTTATTTAATTCCCGATCGATTGCAGCACCAAAAATCAATACATCAGGATGATCATTTAAAAGCTTTTTTACTCCTTCCGGAGCAGCAAGCAGACATGCAAAAACAAAACCTTTAGTACCCCTCTTTTTAAGAAAAGAAATTGCTTCCGATGCACTTCCTCCGGTTGCTAGCATAGGATCAAGGAGAATTACTTCAGACTTATTCAAATTTTTTGGTGTTTTATAATAGTACCCTTTCGGAAGGAGTGTTTTTTCATCCCGTTCCAAACCGATATGACCAACTCTTGCATCGGGAATAATTTGCAAAAAACCGTTAACCATACCTAAACCTGCACGAAGAATAGAAATAAGAACTACATCCTGTTTTAATTTGAAACCTGTTGTTCTTTCCATTGGTGTATCAACTATTATTTTAGAGAGCGAAAACTCTTTACTGATTTCCACAGCAAGTACATTCGATATTCTGGTTACTGCAGATCTAAACGTTTCGCTATTAGTTTTTTTATCACGTAGGATGGTGATATCTCTTAAGAGGAGAGGATGTTCAACCAGCCTAAAGTTTTTAAAATTGTATTTTTTCTTCAATTATAAATTTCTCACAAATTTTCAGAAAATTTTTTGCCAATAATACTGAGAAGATTAATAAAAGGCGAAAGCGGAGGGGTATAATTATAATTTATTTTTGAAAGTGCTGAAGCTGATGCTTTTAGTTTTATTAAAGCTGATAAAAGGTCTGCATAGCCCGAAA
>Ga0307425_1000949_pt1 | contig 17978 bp, 8 predicted proteins | sample SalMarWE160330MG_FD_202152 | JGI IMG/M metagenome (GOLD analysis project Ga0307425, IMG submission 202152) | Salt marsh sediment microbial communities from the Plum Island Ecosystem LTER, Massachusetts, United States - WE1603-30 | ecosystem: Environmental > Aquatic > Marine > Intertidal zone >...
GCTGGCTCGACGCGGCGCCCCGTGAGCGGCTCAACGCGACGCCCCGTGGCGGGCTCGACGCGGCACAAGGCCGGCAACGTGCGGCGCGTAACCAAGACCACCGGCAGCACCCGGAAACGCTCACCGACGAAGCGCGACACTGCCCACGAGGTATCGTACGCGACCCACAAGACCGCGCCCGGCTGCACGCGGCGGGAGCCTCCGCGCTACGCCGAGCGCCCGGACCGCGTCCGCCATCGTGAAACAAGCCACTGGGCTTCGTCCCACACGTTCACGTATCGCCACGGTGGCACGAGCATCCGTATCCATTCCGGACCGCAGGGGCCGTATTGGCACAAGGGGCGTTGGCACCCGTACCAGCCCGGCCACAGGCGCGTGCTCTACTACGGCTACTGGATCGACACGACCGACTACTACTACGTCCGCCGGATCGCGCCGCCGTGGGCCAAGAGCGACTACTGGGACAACGACGAGGTGGTGGTTGTCTGCACTGACCAGGACGAGCCGGGCGCCGTCGTGGTCGAGGCCGACTACGAGTACGTCGACGAAGCGGCCGACAGCGACTTCATCCTGAAGCGCCAGGTCGTCGACGCCGTTATCGTCAAGGAGCTTCAGCTCTCGACGACCGAGTGCCGGCGCGTCGACAGGCTCATCGCCCACGGCATCCTGCGCCAGGTGCTCGAAGAAGGCGGCCGCCGGAGCGACGTTGGCTACGAGTTCGACCAGCGCCGCCGCTTGACGCTCACGGCCCCGTCCGAGCGAATCGCCATGATCGAGACCATGGTGCGCGACGAGCGCACCTTCGAGGCCGTCATCGGGCCGAACCGCTCCGGCCACGTGGCGGCCGTCATCGTGCTCGTGTCGCCCCTGTACCTCGAGAACGACTTCCGCGGCGCCGTGCAGCTCGCCTCCGACAACTTCGACGCCGTCCGCGGCCTGCTCGAGGAGGGCGACTGGCGCGACGCCCACGACGGCACGAAGTGCTGGCTCAACGCCGAGTACGGCACCGCGACCGTCATCGAAGAGGAGCGCACCATCAAGCGCGCCTTCGAGCTCATGGAGGATCAGCCGTTCGTGCCGAGCGACTTCGTACGCGAGCGGTAGCGCTCCGACGAGTACCGCCGCCTCCACAAGGCGATCTGGTTCAACGACACCTACGGCACCGTCACCATCATCGACCACCCCGACGCCATCCAGAAGATCCGCGAATACCTCGCCGCCATGCCCTACGGCCCTAAGGCCGACCGCATCACGAGCCTGCCGCTACGGTAGCCCGGGTTTCTCCCAAGGGTTTGCGCGCGCAATCCGGCTCAATGAGCCGCGTCGCGGCGATTGGCAGTAGCCTCGGGCGCAAGCCCGTGGGATGAAGGGCCCACAAGAGGAACGGAGCCCCGTCAGGGGCGACTGAGGTCGAACCACACGCACTCTCAATCGCCCCTGACGGGGCTTGGGTTCTTTCTCGCGTCCGCGTACCACGGGCTTGCGCCCGAGGCTACTCGCAGACGCCCCTGACGGGGCTTGGGTCTGTGCGCTGGCCTCACGATCCAGATGCGCCCGGCAGGCAGGATCCCAGGAGCGATGTGCGACAGCCTGTTTGGATGAGGCCACTCACGCCAGCGTTAGAACTGGCCGGGGGACAGGTGCCCGTGCCGTGTCAGGCGGTCATGTGTCAGTTCTTTGTGAGGAATGCGCGCCAAGTTCGTTTCGACGAGGGGCCCGCTGCATCGCCACCGCCGCATTTGACAGCCGGCGGGGGCGTGCTATGGTATAGGTCCCTTCTCGCGAGGAGGAGAAGGCTCAGGAACCCGGCCATGCGCGGGACCGATGTCCCTCAGGAGGAGAACGATGCACACCCGTTTCTTCGCAGCCATTGTCATTCTTACCGCCATCGCGCTGCTCGCCGGTTGCGGCGAACTCAGTAAGACAACGCCCACGCCGAAACCGGGAACGGTTGAGGCCGTTCCAGCGGGATCGGACGCGGACGGCTCGACGTGGGGCGAGGAACTTCTGTACCTGCGGCCCGCCGCGGCGTCGATCCCGTGGCACGAGTGGACGCTGCCGCTCAACGAATGGGGTAACATCCAGGAGCGCCGCGTCATGACCGGAGCCGCCCTGGACGAGTACGACGAGCTCGTCGTGCTCGAGCGGCTCGCCGACACGAACCCCAACGAGGCAAACCTCTGGCCGACGGTCTTTACGCTCTCGACGGCGACCGACATGGTGCACGTCGAGGTCGACGGCACGCGCACGATCGAGGCCGGGGAGATGAGCCCCGCGCAGATACGGTATTCCGAGGACGCCTACGACACCTACATGCGCCAGGCCTACGCCTACAGCCGCGGCAACCTCAAGCCCGGCCTCATCCGCCGAGACCCGCCCGAGCCGTTCACGGGCGAGTACGACGTCGATATCTTCTACTGGCCCGCCCAGGATCTCGACCTCGGCCGCGACCTCGAGCGGATGTCGTTCGACAGCATGAACGCGATCTGGTTCCCCGAGCCGGTGCGGCCGCACTCGCGCGGCGCCACGACAGGCGGCTGGAACTGGGGCTACTTCTCCGGCCAGACGAGCACGCAGCTCGCGCCGGGCCGCGAGGCCGGCAAGCGCATCAGCGACGTGGCCCACATCACGCTGCATGAGTGGCTCCACCAGATCGCCCACATGCGCCTGCAACTGGGCTACTTCGGCCTGCCCAGCCAGTACTGCCCCGGCAACTACAACGCCGGCAGCCACCTCTACTACCAGCACTACATCATCACCCCGCGCATGTGGCGCGTCATGCACCGGCGCGACGCGCACCAGGCCGCGCCGAATAAGCCGAAGCTCCGCTCCGCCGGCTACCTGCTCGACTGGCTCATCTGCGGCGAGTTCGAGGGCAACGACCGCGACGCGATCGCGCGCGACGTCGTCCACCAGGTCTGGACCAACATCCAGATCCAAGGCCGCGCACTGACGCCCGAGGAAAAGAGCTTCCCCGAGAGCGAGGCCGTCCTGCTGCCCGACGAGGGCGACGAGCTGATGGGCCACACGCCGACGCGCGACCTGTTCAAGCAGGACGCCTACGACGAGGAGCTCGACATGGTCTTCCTGCGGCGTGACGGCAACCGGGGCGCGTTCCCGGTCCCGCGCAAGAACGTCTTCGCCTATGCGTCCACGTACGTGTGGTCGCCCGAGGACCAGGACGCCGTCGTCTGGGCCGGCTGCATGACGCCGTTCAAGCTCTACCTGAACGCCGAGGAGTGCCTCCACTGCGGCCGCGGCACGGCCCAGGACGAGGCGGTCCGCAATGTCCGGCTGCGCGAAGGCTGGAACCGCGTCCTGGTCCTGACGACGGACCAGGCCGAGGAACACTGGTACTTCAGCGTCAAGTTCACCGACCGCGACCGGAACGACCTGCCCGGCCTCGAGGTCTCGGCGACGCGGCCTCCGGAGCTCGATCCCGACGCAATCCTAAGCGCCGACGAGAATGAGCCGAGCGTCCCGCCGATCGAGACGCCGCTCACCTACTACTCGTGGGAAGGCGACGTGGCCGACGACTGGTGGGGCGCGCTGCCGATCCTCAACGAGCAGCACTTCGAGGCGCTCTTTGGCCAGAAAGGCGTTTGGATCGAAGGCAGCCGCGACCTCGGCCGCCCCGTGCCCGGGCCGGACCGCAGCGGTCACGACAAGACGATGCTGATCGACGTGAGCACGATCAGCGGTATCCGCTCGCGCGTCGCCGTCGAGCGTGACAGCTACGACTACCTACTCAACAACCTGATCAACCACTCGATCGAGACGACGGCCCTCATCCGCTACACGCACCCCGAGACCGGCGAGCCGCGCGACCTGCTGTTTGTCCGCATCGACATGGTCGAGCCGTTCATCGACCTCATCGAGGTCGCCGACCCGCGCCCGCTACGCGACAGCATCATCGGCACCATCATGCGCGACACCAAGCAGGCCGTCGTCTTCGAGACCTACCTCGGTGAGCCGCTGCCGGCCAACGAGCTGGCGATGCTCACCGTGCGCGACGCCGACCTCGCCCTGCGTGCCTGGCCGAGCGTGCCGCGCGTCGTGCGCGGCCAGCCGCTCATGCTCAACCTCGAAGCGTCGTACGTGCCGGCCCAGGCCGGGCACGCGATCAACCTCGAAAACATCGAGCTCCGACTCGAACGCCGACTCCGCGCCGAGACGGCCGACACGGTCCGTACCGGCGACTTCTACACGCGCTCGCTCGTGAACCTACTGCCGGGCGAGACGCTCACGGTGGAGGCGCCCATCGATACGATTGCACTCCCCGCGGGTGTCGTGAACTACGCCGGCTTGATCTCGTACACGCGCGACGGCACACCGCAGGTCCTCGAGCGACCGGTCCCAGTCCACGTGCTCGATCCGGTCAGCATTACGCTCAATATCGACGGCAGCTCGCTGCTGACCACACCGCACGCGACCGCCTGTGCCGTCGTCCACAACAACCTCGCCGCGCGCGCGCGCGGCACGCTGCGGCTCGAGCTGCCCGACGGCTGGACGGCTTCGCCTGTCACGGAACGCTTCACGCTCGACAAGCAGGACGACGAGACGCGCGTCGAGTTCGAGCTCACGCTGCCGCCGGATGCAGCGAGCACGACGCACGTGCTGCGCGCCGTCGCCGAGGTCGGCGCCGCGAGAGGCGTTACGAGCCACGCCGCGCACCAGGTCCAGGTCGCGCTCGGCGACGCGCTCGTCCACGAGGACTTCGAGCACGCGATCCCGTCGGACTTCGCTTACCCCTTTGGCCTGTACGAAGTCGAGCTCGCGCGCGACGAGTACGACGTACCCGTCGCCTTCAAGGGCTCGACGTGCCTCAAAGTCCAGGACGGCGGCGGCAGCCGGTACGGCTACGTCAGGATGTTCGGCACCGACCGCTTCTGGCCCGCCGGACGACGCAAGCCGCACACCACCTACACGTACGACACGAACGACTACCCGATCGTCGAGTGGTGGATGCGCTCGGACGGGCGCGACGCCAACCTCGGTTTCCACGTGCGACTCGATACCGACCGCGGCCAGCAATACTACGGCGTGCTCCTGCACGGGTTGTGGGAGCAGCACTGGGATCCAAGCGTGCGCCTCGACACGGTCGACTTCCCGACCGACCAGCGCTGGCACAAGATCACGATCAACCTCGACGAGCTGCTCGACAACTACCTCGGCAACGAGCCGCACATCGTCCAGGAACTCCGGTTCGGCGATACCCGCGTCTTCGCTTCCGGCTGGTGGTTCGCGCCGCACAAGTACACGCACTACATCGACGAGTTCTCGATCCGCAAAGCACGGCCCGACGAGCAATACGACCAGGCCAAGGACGTCCTCTCACTCAAGGGCGAGGACCGTCCCCCGGCGTTCGAGTCGCGCACGGCGACCGACGGCCTCCTGCTCACGGTCCGTCCGCGCGACGTGAGCTCCACGCAGAGCGGCGAGATCCTCCTCGACGGCTGGTACGCGAACATCGGCATCGCGCCGCTGTCCGTGCCAAGCTGGCCGGCCGACAAGAGCGTCGCCATCAAGCTCGTCGACGAGAACGGCAAGGACGTGTTCGACGACCAGCCCGACGGCTGGCTCGTGCTTTCCCCGCCCGAGCGCCGCCCGGTTCGGGACGCCGACCGCGAACCGCGGCCCGTCATCCTCCTCGAGTTGAAGCCCGGCGAAAGCATCCGCTGGACGTCGAGACGCGACGGCGCCATCCGCATCGACGAGGCCATCACCGGCTACATGGAGAACAGGGGCCTCGAACCGCTCGCTCCCGCCGGCAAGTACGCGCTGACGGTGCGTGTCACCCACGGCACGCCCGACAAACCAGAGCTCGATCCGACCGGCTGGCACGGCGAGATCGTCTCGAACACGGTCGATCTCATCATCGAGCCGTCGCCCACGAAAGATGAGGTGCTCGCCCAACTCGAAAGCCCCTACCCACTCGACCGCGCCCGGGCGGTGACAGCCCTCTGGAAGGGCAACCACGTCGACACGCTGCCGGCCATCGTCAAGATGCTCGACGACCCGGACGCAACCGTCCGCCTCAACGCCGTCTGCGCCATCACCGAGATCGCCGGCAGCGAGCCGAGCCGGCCCTCCGGCCGGAGGCGCGACAGGCGCGATGAAGCCGACGAGGCAGAGACGCCGAGGCTGTCCGACGAGCTCACGGCCGCCCTGGAGCCGACCGTCGAGCCGCTCATCAAGGCGCTCGGCGACGAGAACTGGCGCGTCGGCGAATACGCCGGCTTCGCGCTCGCCAAGATCGGCGACCCGCGCGGCATCGAGCCGCTCACGAAGCAACTCGAAAACGACTCGCCCTGGATTCGCCACCGCGCAGCCGACGCGCTCGCCGAGTATCGGCTTTACGTGCCGGCGGACCCCGCAGATGAAAGAGGCCGCAACGTGGCCGTCCAGGCTGCGCTCGAAGGCTTCGACCGGCTCGTCGCCGCGACCGACAACGAGATGCCCTCAACGCGCCTGCACGCCCTCCAGGCGGCCCGCAGGTTCGTCGGCCGGCCCGCAGGCACCGACGAGAGCGACACGGTGGCGCGCGACGCGTTCGTGCCGGTGATCCGCAAGGCGTTCGGCGACCCGTGCTGGAACCTGCGCGCCGAAGCAGCCAAGGCCGCGGCCACATGGCCCGAAGCCGACTTCTCCGCGGAGCTTACGTCGATGCTGACCGACCCCGACTGGGTCGCTCGCGAGCAGCTCGCCGAGGCGCTCGGCGAACTCGGCAACAAGCGCGGTGACCTCGCCGTCAACACGGCCCACGCCGAGGCGGAAGCGAAGGGCGAAACGCTGTCAGACGAGCAGGTGAATTCAATCGCGCTCGAGGCGAAGCAGCCGCAGATCGACATGCTCACGAAGCTGCTGAACGACGAGCGGATCGAGGTGCGCTGGGCCGCCGTCGTGGCCCTGCACGAGCTCAAGACAGGGAAATCGATCGAGGAGCTGACCGGCCACGACGCCAACTCCTGGCGCGTCCTGACGAACTAGAACCTCACGCAAAGACGCCAAGGAGCAAAGGCGCTGCTGAGCGAAGCGCGGAGCGCTTCGCTCAGCAGCCGCAGGCTGGCAACCATGACGGAGAACGAGATCGCCCGTGTCATCGTGGACGCGGCATACAAAGTCCACACGACTCTCGGACCTGGGCTGCTGGAGAGCGTCTACGAAGCTGCGTTGGCTTATGAGCTACAGCAACGCGGCTTGGCGGTTGCCAAGCAGGTGTCTATTCCGGTCGCCTATGAGAACGTAAGGTTCGAGGAAGGATTCCGTGCTGACCTGATCGTCGAGGACAAGGTCATCGTCGAGCTGAAGGCGGTTGAGGAGGTCCTCGCCGTCCACAAGAAGCAGCTTCTGACCTATCTTCGGCTCGCCGACAAGCGTCTCGGGTTGCTCATCAACTTCGGCGCCGCGCTCATCAAGGACGGCATCTCCCGCATCGTCAACCGCCTCGAGGAATAATGCTCGGGTGCTTCAGTCCTTTGCGGCTTCGCCCCTTCGCGGCTTTGCGTGAGGCCTCCTACCCGCCGAGGATGAGGACACCGACGACGACGTAGGCGGCACCGCCGAGGATGTCGTTGAGGACCGTGACGAACGGCCCGCTCACGACGGCCGGGTCGATGCCGAAACGCGAGCAGATCAGCGGGATGAGCACGGCGTTGATCGACGCGATCAGCACGGCGCCCGCCATGGCGAGGCCGATGATGAGGCCGATCTGAACGCTCGCGGCGAGCAGGCCGGCCGTCAACGCCGCAAGCACGCTGAACACCAGCCCGAGCAGCAAGGCGACCGGCACCTCGCGCCGCAAGTTGTAGACGAGGTCGCGCGGCTCGATGTCGCCCACCGCGAGGCCGCGCACGAGCACCGTCGATATCTGGAGCGCCACGTTGCCCGCCATCGCCACCTGCAGCGGCAGGAACGCGGCGATCACGATCGAGTGCTGCAGCGGCGTGCCGAACGAGCGAAGCACCAACACGAGCACAAGCTCGCCGGCGAACGTCACCGCCAGCCACGGCAGCCGCGCGAACGCCTTCTTCCAGAGCGGCTCTGTGAACGGCTCGCGCTCGGCCGTGCCGCCTAGCCGGTGGATGTCCTCGCTGTCCTCTTCCTCGATCACCTCGAGCACGTCGTCGACCGTGATGACGCCGACAAGCCGCTCTGCCTCGTCGACAACCGGCAGCGCGAGCAAGTCGTACTTGCGAAACAGGTTGCCGACCTCCTCCTGGTCGGTATCGGTCTCGACGCGCGGCACGTCGGCCTCCATGATGGCCGAAAGGCGCTCGCTCTCAGGCGAGAAGAGCAGGTCGCGCACGCGAAGCGCGCCCATGAGGCGCCCATCCTCGTCGGTGACGAAGATCGAGCCCGGCGTGTCCTTGTCGAACTGCTCGCGGCACACGCGCGTTGCCTCCGCCACGTTCATCACGTCGGTCAGATGCACGACCTTCGAGCTCATGATGCCGCCGGCGGTATCGGGCGCGTACCCGACGAGCTGTTTGACCAGCTCGCGCTGCTCGGGCACCATCGCGTGCATGACCCGGGCGCCCCGTCTGCGCGGCAGGGCCACGAGCACGTCGGCGCCCTCGTCGGGCGGCAGCTCGTTGAGGATCGTCACGAGCTGACGGTCGCCGAGCGCGTCGAGGATCCCCATGTACGTCTCCTCGTCGAGCTCGTCGAGCACGTCGGCCGCTCGCTCGGGCCGCATCACGGCGAACGCGCGCGTGAGCGCCGCCGAGTCCAGCTCGGCAAGGATCTCGGCCACATCGGCGGGATGGAACCGGCGCAGGAAGCGGCGCAGCTCGTCGCGCTGCCCGCCCTCGAGCAGCTCCTCGACGCGCCGGGCCGACTCCTCGACCACCGGCTGTTCCTGTGTGTCCTGCTGCGGCATCGTTCGAGCCCACTCCGTGCGGCGCATTCTAACCCAATCCCTCGGCGGCCACCACCGCGGCGCGCCATTGACGGGCCGTCATGCTCCACCGTATCCTACGGGCCAAAAGGAGAACCTGAAGCGTGACCCACCAGTTCGAGACCGTCGCCGTACTGGACTTCGGCAGCCAGTACAGCCAGCTCATCGCGCGCCGCGTGCGCGAGAACAACGTCCACTCCGAGATCGTCGCCCACGACATCGCAGCGGCCGAGCTCAAGGCGAAGGGCGTGCGCGGCGTCATCCTGTCGGGCGGCCCGTCGAGCGTCTACGACGACGGCGCACCCCGGTGCGACCCGGCCATCTTCGAGCTCGACCTGCCCCTGCTCGGCATCTGCTACGGGATGCAGCTCATGGTGCTCGAGCTTGGCGGCACGGTCGAGCGCAGCGACCACCGCGAGTACGGCCGCGCCGATCTGAGCGTCGTCCAAGAGAGCTCGATCTTCTCCGGCCTTCGGCCAACCGAGGTGGTCTGGATGAGCCACGGCGACCGCGCCACCAAGCTGCCGCGCGGCTTCACAGCCATCGGCGAGACGGCCAACGCGCCGTACGCGGCCGTGTGCGACGTAACCGGAAAACGCTTCGGCCTCCAGTTCCACCCCGAGGTTGTCCACACGCCGAACGGCAACACGATCCTCCAGAACTTCCTCCACAAGGTCTGCGGCTGCTCGGGCGACTGGACGATGGGCTCGTTTCGCGACGCGGCCAAGGCCGACATCCGCGCGCAGGTCGGGCCCGACCAGGTCGTCCTGGGCCTGAGCGGCGGCGTCGATTCCTCAGTCGCCGCCATGCTGCTGCACGAGGCGATCGGCGCCCAGCTCACGTGCATCTTCGTCGACACCGGCCTGCTGCGCAAAGGCGAACGCGAGGAGGTCCAGGAGCGGTTCGCCAAGCACTTCGGCATCCACCTCCACGTCGAGGACGCGAGCAAGGCGTTCCTCGACGCGCTGGCCGACGTCGTCGATCCCGAAGAGAAGCGCCGCATCATCGGCGAGCAGTTCATCCGCGCCTTCGAGCGCGCGTGCACGCACGTGGGCAACGCGAAGTACCTGGCCCAGGGCACCCTCTACCCCGACCGGATCGAGAGCCGCTCGCCGCGCGGCGGGCCGTCGGCCACGATCAAAACACACCACAACGTCGGCGGCCTGCCGGCCGATCTCGGCTTCGAGCTCATCGAGCCGCTGCGCGACCTGTTCAAGGACGAGGTGCGCCGCCTCGGCATCGAGCTCGGCCTGCCCGACGAGACCGTCTGGCGCCACCCGTTCCCGGGGCCCGGCCTTGCCGTGCGCATCGTCGGGGAGGTGACCGAGGAGCGCCTCGATCTGCTGCGCGAGGCTGACTGGCGGTTTCTCGACGAGCTTACCAAGGCCGGCTACTACCGCGAGGTCGCCCAGGCGTTCGTCGTCCTCCTGCCGGTCAAGTCCGTCGGCGTCATGGGCGACGGCCGCACCTACGAGAACGTCGCCGCCGTCCGCGCCGTCACCACCACCGACTTCATGACCGCCGACTGGGCCCAGCTCCCCTACGACCTGCTCGCCCGCATCTCGAACCGGATCATCAACGAGGTGCGCGGCATCAACCGCGTCGTCTACGACGTCTCCTCCAAACCCCCCTCGACCATCGAGTGGGAGTAGCCGCCCTGCCAATCCTCCGCGAACCGTTACCCAATGCCAGGATAGGTCTTGCCACCGGCTTCAGCCGGTGGTGGGGGCAAGTGACCACAAGGCACAATGGAGCCGGCTTCAGCTACCCTGCCCGCCAGGGCAGGCCTTCTCGACGGAAAGGCTTCAGCCACCAGCCTCTATGCCTGAAGGCACCTGTCGAGAAGCGCGCTGAAGCGCGCTCCTTGCTGCAAGGGTCCACCCCGCAAACCACCGGCTGAAGCCGGTGGCATCGAGGATGATTCCGCGGCGACCGGCGTGTAGCGAATCCTTCAGAACTCGATCTTGTAGACGAAGTCGTAGCCGTCGGTGTCGACGCCATCCTTGTCGTCCTTGGCGATGCCGCCGTTGTCGGTGAGGTTGGTGCCGACGGCGTAAACGACGCGCTTCTCCTTCGAGTACTTCATCGGCGTGCCGTCGAAGTCGTCGAGCGGGACGGCCTCCAAGTACTCGGGCACCAGCTCGTCGAGCGTCTCCGGTAGCTCCCCGTGCTCGACTTGGTAGCACTTGAGCGCGACCAGGACCTGTGTCGCGGCGATCGAGCAGTTCTCGCGGCACTTCGAGATGTGCACCCTTTCCAGCGCCGGCATGATCAGCCGGTAGAGGTCCCTTCCCACGAAGTTGCCCGAGAGAATCGCTCTGATCGTCCACCCGACGTCTCTGTCTCGGTCGATCTTGGGAAGCGTCGCGGCGGCATGCGTCTCGTGAGTGCTTGCGATCAGGAGGCGGATCGCCTCGGCCATGCGCTTCTTCGTCCTGTTCGGCTTGAGGAATACTGAGCCCCGCCGGTCGGACGATCCGTCGTCGGGATCCTCGACCGAGTACCGTCCGGCGGCTATGTCGTCCAAGGTGTTCGCCGCGATCATGTACTCGACCCTGAACGCCTCGGCAAGCTCGTCCCCACTGAAACGGTAGCAGCCAAGCTGTTCGATGTACGGGGTGAGGTCGTCCGGGCCAAGTGTGCACCGGCTGACGATGCTGGCGAACTCGCGCCGCCCGATCTGTTTGATGTTCATCCCCACCAAGTAGGGGATCACGCAGCCTCGACCATGCTCGACAGTGTGCCCGAACCGGATGATGAGCATTGCCTGATCGAGGGCTTCGCGCTCCTGGCCCTGCCTGAGGATCTGCTCGGCACGGATCGCCCCAAGCTGAGCCACGTTCCGCCACGGAGGCAGATAGGACAGCTTGTCATCATAACGGCGCACCTCCGGGAGCTGGCAGCGCGGGCACGCAAGCCCCTGCTCGATCAACTCCAGCACGCCCTCGTTCTGCGCCAGAACGTCGGCCGCCAGAGCATCGTCCCAGTCCTTGCCCTTCGCCAGGTCGGCCAGGCGGCGTTTGCCCGATTCACTTGTCGACCACAGCAGCTCCCCGGCCGCGCGGTTGAAGTAGGTGAACGCGTTCTCGTCGACAGGGATATCGTCGAAGGTGATGCGCAGGTCGGCGTCGTCCGGAGCGGGCCCATCGACAAAGAGCCAGATGCCCAGCAGGACGATGACGACGACGACAACGCCGGTGACAACCAAGCGCTTCAGCGTCTGCCTGCTCACAACGCCTTCTCCCTTCTGGCGCGACGCCTGTTCCCTCGAGCGAACGGGCCGGGATGTGCCACCACCAGCAGTTCTCATACCCCGCTGGAACGGGTTGGTCAAGACGATGCGCGGCCGAGAATCCCCTTGGCCGGCTGGCGTGCGACGATTACACTCGGCGCGAAGCGGCACGAGCCGCACGCGAGCCTGTCCGGCCTGCGCAGCACGCGCGGGCGTTGAGATACTGCCGGGGGATGCAGCGTCGGTGTTTGTCCATCTGCACAACCACAGCGAGTACAGTCTGCTCGACGGCGCGTGCCGCCTCGCCGAGCTGGCGCGGCGCGCGGCCGAGGAGAAGATGCCGGCCGTGGCGCTCACCGACCACGGCAACCTGCACGGCGCGGTCGAGTTCTACCAGGCCTGCCGCAAGGCGAAGGTCAAGCCGATCATCGGCATCGAGGCGTACGTCGCGCCCGAGGGCCGGACGGTCAAGCGCGCGCGCGGCATCCGGGAGGCAGGCCACCACCTCGTGCTGCTCGCCGAGAACAACGCCGGCTACGGCAACCTGCTCAAGCTCGCCACGATCGGCCACCTCGAGGGCTTCTACTACCGGCCGCGGATCGACAAGGAGTGCCTCGCCGAGCACCACGAGGGCCTCATCTGCCTCACGGGCTGCCTCAAGGGCGAGATCCCCTCGCTCGTGCTGGCCGAACGCTACGACGAGGCCAAGGCCGCGCTCGAGTTCTTCGTCCAGACCTTCGGCCCAGAAAGCGTCTTCGCCGAGCTCCAGAACCACGGCATCGACGACGAGGCGCGCGCCGTGCCCGTGCTCGCCCGGCTCGCCGAGCAGGTCGGCGTCGGCACCGTCGTGACCAACGACACCCACTACATCGCGCGCGACGACGCGCTCATGCACGACTGCCTCCTGTGCCTCCAGACCCAGTCGGTCCTCAGCGACGCGAACCGGATGAAGTTCCAGACGCCCGAGTTCTACTTCAAGACCGAGGCCGAGATGCGCGCGCTCTTCCCCGACAACGGCGACGCGCTCGACGCCACCGCCGCGATCGCCGAGCGCTGCCGCATCGAGCTCGACCTCAAAACCCGCCACTACCCCGTCTTCAAGCCCGACGACGATGTAGGGCGGGTCGCCCCCGGCCCGCCGTCAGCCGAGCTCATCGACTACCTGCGGCAGATGTCCGAACAGGGGCTCCGCGAGCGCTTCGGCGCCACGAAGACGCCGGCCGAGTACGTCACGCAGATGGACTACGAGCTCAACGTGATCGACAAGCGCGGGCTCACGAGCTACATCCTCATCGTCTGGGACTTCATCCACTACGCGCGCGAGCACGGCATCCCCGTCGGCCCGGGCCGCGGCTCGGCTACGGGCAGCCTCGTCTGCTATCTGACCGGGATCACCGACATCGACCCGATCCGCTACAAGCTCGTCTTCGAACGTTTCACCAGCCTCGAGCGGCCCACGTTCCCCGACATCGACGTCGACCTCTGCATGGAGCGGCGCAGCGAGGTGATCGACTACGTACGCCGCAAGTACGGCGAGGACCACGTCGCGCAGATCATCACGTTCGGCACGCTCGGGGCGAAGGCGTCGATCCGCGACATCGGCCGCGTGCTCGGCCACTCATACAGCGACGTGGACCGCATCGCGCGCCTCGTGCCCGGCGGCCCGGGCGTCACGCTCGACCGCGCCCTCAAGCAGGAGCCCGAGCTCCACCGGCTCTACGAGACCGACGAGATGACGCGCCAGATCATCGACATCGCCAAGCGCGCCGAGGGCCTCGCCCGCAACGCCTCGACGCACGCGGCGGGCCTTGTCATCTCGTCCGAGCCACTCACCGACATCGTGCCGCTGTGCCACGGCGGCGGCGACGAAGTGGTGACGCAGTTCGCCATGAAGCCGGTCGAGGACATCGGACTACTCAAGATGGACTTCCTGGGCCTCAAGACCCTCACCGTCATCCACCACGCCGTCGAGATCATCGGGCAAACCCAGGGCACGCGGCTCGACGTCCGCACCGTACCGCTCAACGACCCAAAGACGCTCGAACTGCTCAACCGCGCCGACACCGGCGGCCTGTTCCAGCTCGAGAGCAGCGGCATGACGGACCTGGCGCGCAACATCGGCATCGACCGGTTCGAGGACATCGTGGCGATGATCGCCCTGTTCCGGCCCGGGCCGATGGAGATGATCCCCGAATACATCGCGCGTAAGAAAGACCCGGCCAAGGTCACCTACGCCCACCGTCTGCTCGAGCCGGTACTCGCCGAGACCTACGGCATCTTCGTCTACCAGGAGCAGGTGATGCAGGCGGCCAACGTCCTGGCCGGCTACTCGCTCGGCGAAGCCGACATCCTCCGCCGCGCCATGGGCAAGAAGAAAGCAGCCGCGATGAAGGCCCAGCGCGACCGGTTCCTCGCCGGCGCCAAAGACAAGAAGATCCACAAGAAAACGGCCGAGAAGGTCTTTGGGGAAATGGAGCGCTTCGCCGGCTACGGCTTCAACAAGAGCCATGCCGCCGCCTACGCCATGATCGTCTACCAGACCGCCTACCTCAAAGCCAACTCCCCGCGCGAGTACATGGCCGCCCTGCTCTCGAGCGAGATGGGCAACACCGACAAGATCAGCCGCGCCATCGCCGAATGCGAGGCGCACGGCATCCGCATCCTGCCGCCCGACATCAACGAGTCGCACGCCAAGTTCACCGTCGTCGAGGAAGGCATCCGCTTCGGCCTCGCCGCGATCCGCAACGTCGGCGCCGCCGCCGTCGAGCACATCCTCGAACGCCGCCGCGCCCACGGCGCCTACACGAGCCTCGACGACTTCACCGGCGACGTCGATCCGCGCGTCGTCAACCGCAAGCTGCTCGAGAGCCTCACCCACGCCGGCGCCTTCGACTCGCTCGGCTGGAACCGCGCCCAGCTCATCCAGGCGCTGCCCCAGGCGCTCGACGGCGCCGCACGCCGCCACGCCGACCGCCTCAGCGGCCAGGTCGGCCTGTTCGACTCGCTCGCCGCAGGCGAGGTGGTCGCCGCGCTCCACACGACGCCGCCCGACGTCGACGAGTTCCCCCTGCGCGAGCGCCTCGCGCGCGAGAAAGAGCTGCTCGGCTTCTACGTGACCGGTCACCCGCTCAGCGACTACCGCGAGCTGATCGAGCGGCTCGACTGCGCCGCGCTCGCCGAGCTCGGCACCGTCGAAAACAGGACGCGCGTCAAGGTGGCCGCCATCATCGCCGGCGTGCGCAACCGGCTCACGCGCAAGACGAACGAGCGGATGGCCGTCCTCGAGCTCGACGACGGACGCGACACGATCGAGGCGGTCGTCTTCCCGCGCTCGTACCGCGAGTGCGGCTCGGTCATCGAAAAAGACCTCCCCGTGCTCGCCGTCGCCGGCGTCGATCGTCGCGACGAACGGCCCAAGCTCATCATCGATGCCCTGGTGCCCCTCGATCAAGCGGAGCGCGACGGCGTCGAGGCGATCGACCACCTCATCGCCGGCCAGATGGCCGCCCAGCCCGCCAACGGCCCGCGCCGCTACCGCTCCGCCAACGGCCCGGCCGCTCCCGCCCACAACGGGCCCAAGGCGCTGCGCGTGACCATCGACCGCCGTGCCGCCACCAGCGAAACGCTCGAGCAGATCAACGCCCTCGCCGCAGACGCCCCCGGCGATCTACCCCTCGTCCTCGCCTTCACCGAAGATCAGGGTGCCTCCGCCTCCGCCTGCGTTCGCACCGCCACGCGCGTTCAGCCGCACGACACACTCATGCAAGGCATTAGCGACATACCCGCCGTCATTGCCGTCGAGAAGGCGCTGTCGGAACTGCCGTAGACGCCGAGCAGGAGCGACTAGAACGAAGGCTTCGGGATCGAGGGGCCTCTCATTCGCAGATGCTTCAGAATGAGGAGATGATGCGGGCCGCTTGCGCCAGCGTTCCCCCGCATTCACCCAGCCAAGCTGGAGGCTCAGCGGTGGCGAAGGACAGCCATGCTGTGTCCGAACCTCGGCGTCCTCCATGCTGCGGCGTGTGACCTATGACGTGCCGGCGAAGCACAGACTTCGAGATCACCCAGCAATGGGCAGTGAAGGGGGACAGCCCGAGGCAGATTCCGTAATCGTAGTTCTGCTTTCGAAACTGCTGGAACTTGTACACGCCGCTCTTCCAGAGAGTCGAGAGCTTGATCTCCACTCTCTTACCCTGGATGATGCGGTCCGCCTCGGAATCAGGGCTACGCACGACATCAAACCCCTTCGCCGCGCACCACCCAGCGACCAACTGCTCGCCGATCTTCCCCTTCTGGCGGGAGGGTTTGGCCCTGATCCATGCGAAGGGGCTATTGCGCCATCTCTCCGCATCTTCAGGGTCAACGTAGTCGGCGCGCAGAGTACCGGCAATGCCCACAAGGATCTGGACGTCCCGGTCAGTGATTGTGGAAGTCATGCGACACCGCCGTCTGCTGTGGCACTAAACAGGCCTCGCTGGCTCGCAGGGGCTTTAAACGGTCTCGGATCGAATCCGACGAACTCAACATCATCGACATTCGAGAACCGGTGAGCCATGACGCGCAGGGCTTCCTCGTTATCGTCGACAAGGATGAATCGCCGGCCGAGGCGATACGCGACCTGGCCCACGGTGCCGCTGCCGGCGAAGAAATCCATCACCACGTCGTTGCGGTTCGAAGATGCGGTGATAATCCGCTTGATGATGCCGATGGGCTTCTGCGTCGGGTACCCGGTCTTCTCCTTACCGGTTGGGCTCACGATCGTGTGCCACCACGTGTCGGTGGGCAGCTTGCCGTTGGCCGCCTTCTCACGGCCCACAAGGCCTGGCGCCATGTATGGGATGCGCTCGATCTCGTCGACGTTGAAGACGTAGTCCGACGAATCCTTGACGTAGACGAGAATGTTGTCGTGTTTCGGGGGCCACTTCTTTTTCGTTCTCGCGCCGTAGTCATAGGCCCAGATGATCTCGTTGAGAAAAGACTCCCGCCCGAAGATCTGGTCCAGCAACACCTTGCAGTAATGCACTTCTCTGTAGTCGATGTGGAAGTACAGGGTGCCGTTGGCGCGAAGCACGCGGTAGGCCTCGATCAGCCGCGGCTCGAGGAATGCCAGATAGTCGTCGAAGAAGTCGTGGAAGGCCTTCGTGCCGAGCTTCCGCGTCTCGTATCGCCGACCCTTGAACCCCGTGCGGTCACCGCGGAGCGAGCGCACGGTACTGATCTGCGTGCGAGCCTGCACCTTCCCCGTGTTGAAGGGGGGGTCGATGTAGATCAAGGCAACACTCTCGTCCGCCATCTCACGCAGAACAGGGAGGTTGTCCCCGAAGTACACTGTGCCTACCGACATGGGCCCGTCCTTCCCTGTAGCGGCACGGTACCACGCCCTCAAGGATCGTTCAACGTGCAAGATAGGCGAGCACGCGTCGCAATAGCTCCACTCTGAGTCGATCCAGAGAACACCGGGCTCCATCCATGGCCGTGCCGCTGGCCTCGTGCGGTACGGAATACCAGGTGCGCCTGGAGAATGGGGTCCCCGTGTCGCCAGGGCTGGATCGTCGCTACTCAGTGGGGGGACGAAATTTCCGTGGATTTGCCCTTGACCGCTGCCATGCCGAGGGCTAGCTTAGATATGAGTCGGTGTAGGGACTTCACCATCTGACCCTAGGTTGGGACCCTCCAGTCGGACCTGCCGGCGCGAGGCAAGCCTGCTTGCCCCAGGCACGTACAACGGCTGGAGGCCGTGGGCGGCGAGCCATGAAAGACCTCAAGCTCGAACAGGAACTCACGCTGCTGCGATCCCTCATGAGCGAGGCAAAGGCACTCCGCGACATCGTCCAGGCCACGCTCATG
>Ga0307425_1000951_pt1 | contig 17957 bp, 16 predicted proteins | sample SalMarWE160330MG_FD_202152 | JGI IMG/M metagenome (GOLD analysis project Ga0307425, IMG submission 202152) | Salt marsh sediment microbial communities from the Plum Island Ecosystem LTER, Massachusetts, United States - WE1603-30 | ecosystem: Environmental > Aquatic > Marine > Intertidal zone >...
AGCGAGGCCATAGAGATGGCCCGGAAATACCACCCCGACCTGATAACCCTGGACGCGCTCATGGGCGGCATGAGCGGCTTCGACGCCACCGCCGTGCTCAAGAGCGACCCCTATACCAAGGATATACCAATACTCATCGTCTCGGTGATAGAAGACAAGAAGCGGGCCTACCAGCTGGGGGTAAATGAATACCTGACCAAGCCCTTCAGGATAGAGGCGCTGATGGAAAAGATAAACCGGTTGCTGCGGGTTGCCCAGAAGAAGATACTGGTGGTGGATGACGACAAGAACCTGGTCAAATCGCTCAAATATCAGTTGGACAAGCGGGGTTACTCCACCGATGCCGCTTATAATGGCAAGCGGGCCCTGGATAAGGTGACCAGCCAGCCTCCGGACCTTATTCTGCTGGACATAAAGATGCCCCAGATGGACGGCTATGAAGTGATGAAATCACTAAAGCTCAAACAAGAAACGGCCCACATACCTGTTCTGGTGATGACCGGTGTCGAAATTGACGGCAGCCGGGTCAAGGCGCTGTCGGTGGGTGCAACCGACTACTTCACCAAATCGGGAGACTTCAGCAAGATGTTCCAGACGATAGAGTCTATCCTCGGCGAAAAACCGGAAGATTAATTTAATTGGTTGCCGGGCTGCTTATCAACCCTTGGCCAATAGCCAGGCGGCCACCTTGCTGAGCAGCACCTCCCGGTCCACCGGCTTGGTGATATACTCATCCGCCCCAACTTTGAGCCCGGTAGCCTTATCCGACTCCTGCCCCTTGGCCGAAAACATTAAAATAGGTAAATCGGCGGTTTTAGGCTCACCCCGCAGGCTGTGGCAGATTTCAAAGCCGTCTATACCCGGCAGCATCACATCCAGGAGGAGCAGGTCGGGGTTACTCTCCCTGGCCTTTTTCAGCCCCTCCAGCCCGTTCTGGGCGCTTATCACCTCGTAGCCCTCTTTTTCCAGTATGTAGCTGGTCGCCCTCAGTACGCTGGGATCATCCTCAACGATTAAGATTCTTTTAGATATGAGAATCACCCCCTTCTTTTTCTATGGCCACTTTCCGTGATGAGAACACTATCTTATTGGTATTATAACATATAAATCAAAAAAAGGAAGCCTTTTGGCCTCATTATGTGACATTTGGCAATAATTATGGTGGGGACCAATTCATGGGGGCTGGTTTATCAGATGATTGTCGTTTAGCCGGGCACTTCTACTACCAGAGTTGCTCCCTCACCCAGCGTTGATTTTACTTCAAGAGTGCCGCCCAGTAGCCGCGCCCGCTCCTGCATTCCGGCAAGACCAAGCTTCCCGCTGCGGGGGAGGTCATCCACTTCTCCCGATAGTTCAAACCCCTGGCCGTTGTCACTGATGGTCACCTTAACTTTACCTCCGGTCAGCTCCATTACCACCTGAGCTTCCGAGGCGTGGGCGTGCCGCCGGATATTATTAAGTGCCTCCTGGACTATGCGGAACAGCAATGACTCAACTTCGGACGAAAAACGTCTTTCTCCGCCAAGCACATTCAGGCTGGTATCTATCCCTTCGTACTCTTGCAGGTCTTTCATTAACGACCTCAACGCCGGAATTAGACCCAGATCATCCAGCAGCGAGGGGCGCAGGTCCTGAATGAAGCGTTGTACACTCTGCACTCCACGATTGAGCTGAGCCTGCAGGTCTTTAAGAAACAATACTTCGTTAGGTGCCAGGCTATGCTTCTTCCTGATGAAGTTATCCAGCTGCCGCGAAAGAGAACCCAGGAGTTGAGCCGTATCATCATGAAGCTCCCGGGCGATACGCTTCCGCTCCGCCTCCTGGGCCTTGGTAATCTCCTGCAGGTAGTAGAGCAGATTTTCCTGCATTCGCTTCTCTTGAGTCACATCTCTGGCAATATTCTGAAAACCCTTTGGCTCACCATCGCTGGCAATCAAGTTGGTAGAAACCATGCATATTGCCTCCGAGCCATCCTTCTTGGTCAACCTCAACTCGTAGGGGAGGTCTATGGGCTCGTGTTCGGTCAGCTTACGGCTTACCTCTCTGGCCAGCTTCAGGCTTTCATCACTGAGAAATGACTTCACATTCTTCCCCACCAGCTCTCCTACCGGGTAACCGCCGAGCTCCGCCGCCGCCCTGTTGGCAGTCTGAATGTTACCTTCTAAATCGTGGACCCAGATGGCGTCGTAGGCACGTTCAAATAAAGCCCTGAAGCGCCTCTCCGACTCATGCAGTGCCTCCTCGGCACGCTTGCGCTCGGTGGTATCTTCCAGGGTCTCCATGGCGCCTATTATCTCGCCGTTGTTGCCCCTTATAGGGCTTGCCGTGAAATGGAGCCACTTACCGCTCCTCTCAAGGTCCGAGAAAAAATCTTCGGCTTCATAGGCGCCGCCTATCAGGCGGGATTTTTTACATTTACCCGGATAATAGGCTTCAATTTCCTTGGCCGGCGCTCCGTCCACTATTAAATCGGCCATAGTCGGCCTTTTCTCTGTGTAAAAAGCCCTCCAGTATTTATCTGTCCCGACTATCTCCTTACTTTCCGTACCGGAAAGGGCCGCTAATGCTGTGTTCCAGTATATCACTTCGTGTTGCTTATTAATGACGAATAAAGGGATAGGGAAACCATCAATAATCTTGGCCAGTATTTTTGAATCTAATAGATTTGGAGTCACGGTAATACCCCGATATCTCAGATGATGATGGTCAAGGCAGCTCTTCCAGGGTGAACCAGCCTTTTCTCAGGCCGTACAGCACTGCCTCGGTGCGGGAGCCGACTCCCAGCTTATTGAAGATAGTCCTCAGGTGACCCTCGACAGTGCGGTTACTCAGGTGCAGCTTATCGGCGATGTCCTTATTGGTCATGCCCCTGGCGGCCAGTTTGAGGATATCTGTCTCGCGGTTGCTGAGGTGCTCGGAGGCTTTTTCCAGCCCCCGCATCTTATCCGGCAGCTTAAAGTAATTCATGACCTTGCGGGCGACTATGGGGTCGAGTACAGGCTCGCCCTTATACACCGCCCGGATGGCGCGGGCAAGCTCGTCGCCGCTGATATTCTTTAACAGGTAACCAGCGGCGCCCACTTTAAGCAGAGCGAAGACGTATTCATCATCGTCGTAAGCGCTTAAGATAAGCACCGCCGTGCGGGGACTGGTCAGCTTGATTTGCCGGGTGGCTTCGATGCCGTTAAGCTTGGGCATGGCGATGTCCATGATAACCACGTCGGGTTTCATATCGGTGACCATTTGCACGGCTTCCTCGCCGTCGCTGGCTTCGCCGATAACCTTCACGCCCTTCTCATCTTCTATAAGACGGCGGATACCCTGCCGTGTTATCACATGATCCTCGGCCAGAAGCACATTGATACTACTCATAAACTTATTCCCCCCTTACTTATCTCCCCTTATGTAATCATACCAAAGCCGGGTACACCTGTTCAAGCGGGGAAACATCGGCGCCTTTTACTCAAGGCCAGGTAATATCACTTACGTTATATCACCTAGTACTTCGAAATAAACAGGTGTAATTAACGCTGGAATATACCTGGCGAATTAAGGCAAAAAACGTGGTGAAAACGGGCGTGATAACGGATGGAGACCGGCCCTAAAAGTATTAACATAAAATTAGCGGATGGTGAAGGAGGTTAGTTGATGGAGCTTACCCTTGATTTTCCCAAGGTAAAGGAAATTGTAGAGAGCTACACAGAGAAGGTTGATTCTCTTATCGACAGCTACGCCGGTAACAAAGAACAGCTGATATCTCTGCTGCAGGATATCCAGGCCGAGTTTAACTACCTTCCCCAGGATGTGCTGGTAAAAATCAGCCAGAAGCTGGATATTCCCTTAAGCCAGGTTTTCAGCGTAGTCACCTTTTTCCGGGCCTTCACCCTCAAGCCGCGGGGGCGCCATGTGGTGACCGTCTGCCTGGGCACCGCCTGCCACGTCAAGGGAGGAAGCAGGCTGGTGGAAAAGATGGAAAGGGACTACGGGATAAAGCCCGGCGAGACCACCGAAGATATGAGATTCAGCCTGGAGACGGTTAACTGCCTGGGCTGCTGCGCTCTGGGGCCGGTAGTGGTTGTCGATGGCAAGTACCAGAGCAAGGTGAACCCCGATAAGCTCGACCGCGTCTTAAGGGGATACAAATAAACGGTGAGGGGGCTGATATGGTAGAGCAGGTGCGGAAATTATTAGAAAAAAGAGTGGAGAGCCCCGCTGAGCTGGAGAACCTGCGGCAGTCGATAGCTGGTAAAAGAGACACCAGCCGGACCTGCATATCGGTCTGCGGCGGTACCGCCTGCCGCGCCGCCGGAGCCGAGGCGGTGGTCGATGCTTTTGTTGACGAAATCGAAAGGCGGGAGCTCCAGGTGCAGGTGGAGATGAAAGAGACCGGCTGTCCCGGCTTCTGCGAAAGAGGCCCGCTGGTGGTCATCCGGCCCAGTAAGATTTTCTACCAGCAGGTAAAACCCGAAGATGTGCCCGAGATTATCGCTGAAACCGTGTTGGGTGGCAGGGTTGTTGATCGGCTGCTCTATGTAGACCCGTCCACCCAAGAAAAAGTTACCTATGAACCCGATGTTCCCTTCTATAAAAAGCAGACGCAGAACATACTGGGGGCTAATCGGGAAATTGACCCAACCAATATTGAAGATTACATTGCCAGCGGCGGTTATTCCGCTCTTAGCAAAGTGCTTACCGGGATGAAGCCCCAGGAGATTGTTGACGAGGTTAAGAAGTCGGGCTTAAGAGGGCGGGGCGGCGGCGGTTTCCCCACTGGTAAGAAGTGGCAGTCCTGCCTTGACGCCGAGAGTAATATCAAATACGTAATCTGTAACGCCGATGAGGGCGACCCGGGGGCTTTTCAGGATAGAGCCCTTTTAGAGGGGAACCCCCACAGCGTCCTGGAGGGGATGATTATCGGCGCCTTTGCCATCGGCTCCCACCAGGGCTATATCTATGTCCGCAACGAATATCCTTTAGCCGTCAAGCACGCCCGCATCGCCATCGAGCAGGCCATGGACTACGGCCTGCTGGGGGAGAACATACTGGGCTCCGGCTTCGATTTCACGGTAACCATAATCAGGGGCGGCGGTGCCTTCGTCTGCGGCGAGTCCAGCGCCCTGATGGCCTCCCTTGAGGGCAAGATAGGCGAACCGAAGGCAAAATATGTCCACATGTCGGAGAAGGGGCTCTGGGACAGCCCCAGCCTTCTGAACAATGTCAAGACCTGGGCCAACGTTCCCCTGATAATCAACAAAGGGGCCGACTGGTACTCCAAAATCGGCACCGCTGGCAGCAAGGGCACCATGATATTCTCCCTGGTGGGCAATATCAAAAACACCGGCCTGGTGGAAGTGCCCATGGGGATAACCTTAAGGGAGATGATTTTCGATATCGGCGGCGGCATCCCCAACGGCAAGAAATTCAAGGCGGTGCAGACCGGCGGACCTTCCGGTGGCTGCATCCCCGAAAAGTTCCTGGATACGCCGGTGGACTTTGACGAGCTGACCAAACTCGGCTCGATGATGGGCTCCGGCGGCATGATAGTCATGGACGAAGACACCTGCATGGTGGATGTCGCCAAGTATTTTATTGAGTTCCTCAAAGGCGAATCCTGCGGCAAGTGCACCCCCTGCCGTGAGGGAATAAACCGGATGAGCGAGATCTTGAGCCGGATTACTCAGGGCAAGGGTAAGCCGGAAGACCTGGATACGCTGGAGGACCTGGCGGGTATTTTAAGCGCCGGCGCCCTCTGCGCCCTGGGCCAGACGGCGGCTAATCCGGTGATGAGCACCCTTAAATACTTCCGTGATGAGTATATCGCCCACATTGAGCAGAAAAAATGCCCGGCCGGTGTCTGCCGGGAGTTAATCCAGTATTCTATTGACCCGGAGCAGTGCGTGGGCTGTCTGAGGTGTTTGAGGGCCTGTCCCACGGGCGCCATAACCGGCGAAAAGAAGGAACCCCACACCCTGAACCAGGGCCTGTGTATCAAGTGCGGCGCCTGCTACGACGTCTGCAAGTTCAATGCCGTAGTAAGGCAGTGAAGGAGGTATGTTATGGCTAAGGTATGGATTGATGGTGAGACATCTATAGAGGTGGAGGCTGCCGACGGGGTTAACGCGTTTAACCTTACCGTTGATGACAAGCAGATTATAGTTTCGGCTGGCCAGACGATTCTGGAGGCGGTGCAGCGCGTGGATGGCATCGGCAATATCCCGGCTCTCTGTAATCACCCGGCGGTCAAACCCTACGGGGCCTGCCGTATATGCACCGTTGAGGTAAGCGAGGACGGGGGCGATAAATTTAAATTCGTCGCCTCCTGCCTTTACCCGGTAAAAGAGGGCCTGATTGTCAGGACCGACACGGAAAAAATCAGGAAGCTGCGCGGGGGGATAATCGAGCTGATGCTGGCCCGGTGCCCCAACGTGAAGAGGATACAGGAGCTGGCCGAGGAGTACGGGGTTGATAAGCCGAGGTTCGTCCTGGGTGACCAGGACTGCATCCTCTGCGGCCTCTGCGTCCGGGCCTGCCAGGAGATAATGGGCAAGTCGGCGATAAGCCTGGTCAACCGGGGTATCTACCGGGAGGTGGCCGCCCCCTTCTACGCCTATGAGCTGACCGAGGAATGCATCGGCTGCGGTGACTGCGCCTTCGTCTGCCCCACCGGCGCTATAGAGATGGGGGACGACGGCAGGCCGGTACTGCCCAGGGTTAAGATACCCTATGCCGAAGTCGAAGCGATGATGAAAAAGGAAACAGCCGCTACTTCTTAGGGGCTGGCCGTTAGCCAACGAAAAGGGGAGCCAACAGGCTCCCCTTTATTTATCTTTAGTAATGGAGGTTGGGAGGATTGACGGTTGGTAAATGTGCGTGTTAGCATAGCCATGGTAAATGGTAATCAGGTAATTTTCTAAGGTGCAATAACCGCTGGAGGAAGAGTATTGGCTAAAAATTCACAAGACTCCAAGAAATCAGGCTTAGGTAGTTTCATATTTGTTGGGTGTCTTATCATTGGAGTGGGCGTTGGTATAGGGTTTAATCTTATGCCAGCAGCAGTTATTATTGGCTTTGGTGTTGGTCTTATCGCTATGGGGATAGCACGCTATAAAACTGGTAAATGGTGAACTTAGCGGGGGCTGGATTTGAGGGGGATGAAGTGTGACATTCTTTTAGCTGCTTTGTTTATCCTGGGCTTCTTGTCCTTTTCCTCTTCGGAATAAACATCCCAACCTTGGACTTATACTCGCAATATTCTTGGCCGAATCGGCGTTCCAGTTCCTTCTCTTCAGATAACGCACGAACGTAGATGATTACCAAGGCTAGAACCGCAATCATCAGACCAACGGCAGACCTCAAACCGACAGCCGCACTAAATGCTAAAAGAATGCAGGACAGGCAAAAAGGATGCCTGATATAAGAATAAACACCCCTGGTAATTAGCGCAGACTTATCACGGCCGATTAAGACCCTGAACGAAGACACTTTTAAACCAAGTGCTAAGATTAACACGCCTAGAGCGGCAAGAAAAGCGCCGATAAGGTAACCGACCCACTCTGCCAATGGTAATAAAGGCAAGCCTAATCTATTGGCTAAAAGACTCGCGATAATTACTACTACAAGCCATGGCACCGTTAAGTAATTTCTCCTATTCTTTAAGTAACTTGGGAAGAAGCCTTGTATCGTAATAATGCCATAGAAAGCACAGCGGGGCAAATCATCTACCCAGGAATCCCACGGCGCGAAACGGGTCTACTCAAATAAAAAGGGAAGCTATTGCTTCCCTCTAAATTACTTTGGTAGCGGGGGTTGTTCAATAGACAGAACTTTTAGAGCAGAGTTTGCTTTTGTTTGATTCGTTGGGAGCTTCTGGGGGCTCTATTGCAATAGAGCCCCCAGACCCCAAAACAGTAGTTATTCGTGCTTATAGATGTTGTGAAGTGGCCAGGTGCCCAGTGCTACTGCCTTACCCCCCTGTACCTGCTGAACAAGCACCTCATCCATGCCAATAACATCACCCGGGCCAAAGGTCAGTGGTGTACTGGTTATGCCACCGGTTTCAAGGTTTTTAATCATGTAGAAACCATACTCCAGGACATCAACCGGCGTTAGCTCATCAACAGGCACCTCCAGCATGGCCAGCCTTAATGCCTCAACCTGGATCATAGCCTCAACAACGCCATGCGGATACATGATATGGGTAACCCGATTATCGGGGCGATAACTATCCTGCAGGTCGTTACAGTAACTAATCCCGGGGACGGCGAGGTCATATAGGGGAGGATAGCTGCCAGCGCAGAGATAACCATCGCCCAGCTCGCCCAGAGCCTCAGCAAACACCACGGCGTGGCCTGGGGAAGCAGTACCAAAAGCTATCTTGTAGCTCTTATCGGGCCCCATGTCCAGCCTGACCATTTCCTTATACGTTGGCTGGGCGCCGGGGTTAATCATAACGCCAAGGGCAAGGTCAACCTTATTTTCCTTCAGCCACAGAAGCTGGGTAGTTGGTGGAGAGGTAGGTACCAGGGGCACATACTGTTCGCCGATGTACTCATATCCGGCACTCTCCAGATACGCCCGGAACTCAGGTATCACCAATGACTTACCCATGGCATTATCGGCGGTAAGGATGGCAACCCTTGGTGCCCTGGTTTCTTCCCAATTCTCCAAGAACCAGTCGGCGATAGCGGCGCAGGCATCAGTATAAACAGGGTACTGGATGAAGATGGTTCTTGGCGGCGACAGGAGATAGGGCCCCACGGCCGAACTAGTGGCACCGATGCGGTCCTCATTTAGCAGGTTCATTAGCGCCAGTGCCTGCGGCGACCCTGATATCCTCTCAAACAGGAGTCCCTTGTCCTTAAGCTCCTCATAGATAGACAGCACCTTCTCTACATTGAGCTCATCATCTCGCCACAGCACCTCCAGGGTTACATCCTCGGGGAACGTCTCAGTTCGCCACGGAGCTAGCTTGTGGGTCTCATTTACATACGCGGCATAGTCCTCAAATCCAGCCAGAACCGCCGCCATATCCTCAGCGTAGGCACCGGTCAAGGCAAAGCAACCACCGATACTTAGCGTTTTCTGAACCGGCGGGGGGGCCGTTGTTTTTGTCGGCGGCGCCGTCGTTGCTGGCGTCGTTGTCTCTTCAGACGGGCAGGCAGCAAGCAGAGGCATTGCCAGCAACAGAACAATTATGGAAGCTATAAATAGCCATTTAATCTTAGTCATTTCTCCTCCTTTCTGGTTTAAGAGTTAGTCTACTCCCTAAATTTAGCATTTTATTGAATTAATCACCTCCCTTCACTGTATTATTATAATACCTTAATGTGAAAAAGGCCATAGCCGGTAATATGACTTTACCATCTGCCACCGGTGAGCCAGCCCCCTCGGCTCAAAGATAAGGAAGAGGAGAATTACCAGGCCGCGCATGATAAGGCCGAGCGAAGACGCCGCCTGGGGAGACACGGCGGCCGCTAAGATTGGGCCAACAATAGTAACCAGCTCATCCAACAGCTTGAGGGACACGGCGCCAAAGATAGCTCCTGCGGTGCTGCCCATACCACCAACAATCAGCATGCCAAGATACCACACCGAATTCATAAAGGGGAACTGGTCAACAGTGGCAAAAGCAACGTAGTGAACCAGCAGTGAGCCAGCGACACCGGCAAAAACACAGCCGATAAAGAATGCCTGTAGCTTATAGATCCATAGATTGACCCCCATGACCTCAGCCGCCAACTCATTGTCCCTGATAGCGATAAAGGCTCTGCCTGCCCTGGTCCTGACTATGTTTTTAGCTAAGTACGTCGCTAGACAGGCGATTATCATCACCAGGTAGAAGTAGCTGCTTTTGGACTTAAAGACAAAGCTGCCTATCTCAGGTCTGGGCACCGCCATACCATCAGCGCCACCGGTAACACCGTACAGCTGGAGTATAACCCAGATAATAATAAAGTGGGCGGCTACGGTCGCCATAATCAGGTAGAAGCCCTTAATCCTTAGCGATGGTAAGCCGAAGATTATACCTACTATTCCCGCAGCCAGGGCGGCACAGGGTAGGGCTGCCCAGAATGAAAAGCCAAGCTTGGCAGTGAGCAAAGCCGATGCATAGGCACCCACCGCCATGAAACCGGCATGACCCATGGATATTTGATTACAGTATCCGGTTAGAATATTGAGGCCGTGAACGCTAATAACGCTGATGCCGATTATGGTCAGTACGGTCAGTATTCTATCACCGAAAAATAGCGGGCAGGCAAAAAGAAGTGCGAGAAAGGCAAGTAGCATTACCCACTGCGTTCTGGTGCGGAAGATGGCCATATCCTGCGCGTAGCCTTGGTTAAAAGTTCCGCTGGGCAAACCCATGCATTAAATCCTTTCTATCTCGACCAGACCAAATAGACCGTATGGTTTGAAGGTTAGCACAATTATCATAACTACAAACGGGAAGACATTGGCCAGCCCGCCACCAGGTAATAGCGGGTCAAGGTAGCCGGCGGCTACATTCTCCAGCACACCCAACATTATTCCGGCGACAATAGCCCCGCCAATTGAGTTCACTCCCCCCAGGAGCACTACGGCGAATGCCTTCATGCCGACATTAGCCAGCGGTATCATAACACCGGATACGCCGCCTAAAATAATGCCGCCGATTACACCAACAATACAGGCAATCACCCAGGAGAGGGCATAAACGGTAGTTACCTTAATACCGGCACTCTGTACCACCTGCTCATCCTCGGCGGTGGCCATCATTGCCAGCCCACTTCTGGTGTAACGGAAGAAAAGCATGAGTATAATTACTACAATAATAGACACCATTACCCCGATTAATGTCTCCGGGGGTATGGATAGCTCGCCAACCTTTAGGGTTATAGTCGGTAGCACTCCGTGGTAGGTCTTATATTCACCACCCCAGATCAGGGTTGCCAACCCTTCAAATACAACGGACAGGGCTATGGTCATCATGATTACCGCCAGCACCGGTTGACCCACCAGCGGGCGCAGGGTAAAGCGTTCTATTATTAAGCCCAGTATAATGGCCACCCCTACCGCCGCCAGCAGGCTGAGCCATACCGGCAGGTGAAAGGTTACCAAAAAGGTGAAACCCAGGTAACCACCAATCATGACAAAGTGTCCCTGGGCAATGTTGAATGCCTTAGAGCATTTAAGGATGATAACAAAGCCTATAGCGATCAGGGTATAGACCATGCCAAGGGCAAAACCGCTTACCATTAGCTGTAGAAAGAAAGTCATCAGGCAGCCCCCTCAATAGACTGGATGCCAATAATGGTTTTTACCGTGCCCGTTCGCCCGTCCCGATACCTGACCTGAGCTTCTATGGGCACCTCCGTCTTATCACTATAGATAGCATTGATAAGCCCGCGGTAGCGCTCTTCCAAAAAGGCTCTCTTCAGCTTACTGTTTCTGGTTAACTCACCTTCATCAGGGTCAAATTCCTTGTGTAGATTGACGAATTTCCTCACCCTGGCGCCCGGGGGTAAAGTGCTATTTATTCTGTCTATATCCTGCTTCACCAGCTGGTAAACCTCCGGCCTCTGGGAAAGCTCGGTGAAGGTGGCATAAGCTACCCTTTTCCCCCCGGCCCACCGGCCTACGCTGGCATAGTTGATTACTATAACTGCCGAGGCGTAAGCTCTATCCGGGCCGGCCAGAACCCAGGCGTCCTTGATATAAGGACTGGACCTCAACTGACTCTCGATAAATTGAGGGGCCAGTTTATCGCCACTGGCCAGTTCAACCAGGTCCTTTACCCTGTCCACAAAGACAACGTGCCCATCCTCGGTAATGAAGCCGCTGTCCCCGCTGTAAAACCACCCGTCTTTAAGCGCCTCGGCCGTCTTATCCGGGTCATTATAGTAACCGAGGAAAATACCGGGCTGTCGATAAATAATTTCACCATTACCGGCTATTTTTACCTCGGTTCCCTTGTGAGCCGGGCCTACGGTTTCTAAATTGACGTCATCATTACTGGCGCCGGTTAGAGCTCCGCCCTCCGTTGTCCCGTACAGGCTTTTGAGAGGTAGATTCAAGGCATGATAGAATCTGAAGGCGTCAGGGCTGAGTATAGCCCCGGTGGTATAGCAAATTCTGGCGTTGGTCAGACCAAGGCTATCTCTGATGGGTCTAAACAGGGCTATATGAGCCAGGGCATAGAGTATTTTCCAGAACAGGTTTGGCTTTTGTTTTCTATACTTTAAATCAGCTATCTTGTAGCCGATAGGCATCAGCCGGCGGAAGGCGAACCTCTTGATGGCATCGGCGTCCAGAATCCGTGCCTGAAGCATTCCTGCCTTGGCCTCCCACAGCCGAGCCCCGTAGAGCACTACGCTTGGCCCTATTTCCCTGGTATCCTCTTGCTGGGTTTCCAGCTCTTCAGCGAAGTTCAGGATGCTGGCCGATAGCAGGTGGCAGCCAATCCCGAACCACTGCTCAGTCATCCAGACAGGTGGCAGATAGGGGGCAACGTTATCATCCTCATACCATGGGTCCAGGCGCAAATAATAATCAGCGCCAGCCCTCATAGTCCGGTAGGTATGGACGGCTCCCTTGGGTTCGGCTCCGGTGGTTCCCGAGGTGTAAACAATAGCGCAGACATCATCGGCTTTACCCGTTTTGATATTCTCCTCAAAGAGTTGGGGGTGTTCCTTTTCATAGCTTTCCCCCAGCTCCAGCACCTCCCTGTACCCCGTTAAAATAGGGTCATCGTAATGGGCTAATCCCTTATAGTTCCAGTAGATGACCTTTTTAAGCCGGGGAAGCCTGTCCTTAATCTCCAGTAGCTTGTCAATTTGCTCCTGGTCTTCCACTACGGCAAACCTGGCTTCGGAATTTGCGGCAATGTATTTTATCTCTGACGGAAGCAGGTCTGAATATACCCCCACCGAGGCTCCATGGTTGGCCTGGGCGGCCAGCTCGGCGTAATACCACTGGGGGGCATTGTTCCCAATAATGAGCAGCTTGTCTCCGGGTTCAAAGCCGAGGGACAGCAGGCCGAGTGCCAGTTTTTTGACATTAAGATAGTAGTCCTTCCAGGTATAAGGCTGCCATATGCCCCGGTGCTTGTGGCGCATGGCGATGTGACTATCGCCATACTTCTGGTAGTTGTACTGGAGCACCTGGGGCCAGGTGCCCCCTTTTTCCATATAGACCTGCTCAGTCTCGGTTGTCATCGCTCCCTGCCTGTATTTTTCAGGTCAGCCACCGCTTCTTCCGGCGGTAGTGCTTGAATTCACGATAGTCCTTTTTGGAGCCTGCCGTCGATAGCCCCATGTAGAATTCCCTAACGTCTTCATTGTCCTTGAGCATATCAGCCGCCCCGCTCAAAACCACCCGGCCATTCTCCATGACATAGCCGTAATCGGCAATGCCCAGGGCGGCCCGGGCATTTTGCTCTACCAGTAATATCGCCATCTTCTGTTCGGCATTGATTCGGCGGATAATCTCGTAGATTTCCTGCACCATTAGCGGGGCCAGACCGAGTGAAGGCTCGTCCAAGAGCATGAGCTTGGGGCGTGCCATGAGCCCCCGCCCTATCACCAGCATCTGCTGTTCACCGCCGGATAGATAGCCGCTCGTCTGGCGGCGGAGGGTTTTGACCTTGGGGAAATACTCAAAGACCTTTTCTATATCGTCTTTGACCTCTTTCCGGTCCTTACGATTATGGGCGAATACCATCAGGTTCTCCTCAACACTAAGATGTCCAAGAACCCGCCGCCCTTCCATAATCTGGGTTATGCCCGTGGCGGCAATTTCAACCGGGCCATACCTGTCTATCCGCTTGCCATCAAAAACAATGCTGCCGTCGGTTACCTCGCCTTCCTCTGTCTTTAACAGCCCTGAGATTGCCTTCAGGGTGGTGGTCTTGCCGGCGCCGTTAGCCCCGAGTAGAGCTATGATTTTGCCGTCACCTACCTCCAGCGATACCCCCCGCAGTACCTGGATGATATTCATGTAGGCGACTTCAATGTTGTTTACCTGCAGCATTTTTCCCTCTTAAACCAGTTACGGCTTATGTTTCCTCACCCAGATAAGCCTTGATAACCTCGGGGTTGGCCTTGATTTCGGCCGGGGTGCCTTCGGCAATCTTGCGTCCGAAATCGAGGACGATAATACGGTCGGCAATACCCATCACCACCCCCATGTCATGTTCCACCAGGATGATAGTTTTGATACCGTCCCTGAGTACGGGGGTATTGGGGTAGGTATCCCCCTGGCCTTCAAAGACATCAATTATAAAGCGGGCAATGTCCTCTTTTTCCTCCAGGTTCATCCCGGCCATCGGCTCGTCGAGGAGCAGGACTTTCGGTTCCAGGGCCAGGGCTCTTCCCAGTTCCACCCTTTTTCGCAGGCCGTAGGGCAGAACACCCACTACCTTCTTTCTAATAGACTCTATCTCCAGGAAGTCGATAATCTCTTCTACCGTCCGGCGGTGCTCTATTTCCTCTTTGTGCGCCCAGCCAAAATACAGGGCGCTGGTGATGAAGTTTTGCTTCATCAGGACGTGTCGGGCGGCCATGAGGTTATCCTGGGTGGTAAGCCCGGTGTACAGCTCGATGTTCTGGAAGGTGCGGGCGATGCCGAGTTTAGCCACCTTATCCGGTCGCATTCGGGTAATTCTTTGCCCGTTATAAGTTATCTCACCTTTTTGAGGTTTATAGAAGCCGTTTATGCAGTTGAGTATGCAGGTCTTGCCGGCGCCGTTGGGGCCGATAATAGCCAGTATCTCTCCATCCCGTATATCCAGGCTCAAGTCGATAAGGGCTCTGACGCCGCCAAAGCTGAGAGAGAGGTTTTCAATCCGCAATCTAGTCTGCAGTTCAGTTTCCACTTATAAACAGTCCGCCTACTGAATTAAGAGTATAGCATGTTGAAAAAGCTAATTAAACCCCCCCACTATATTAATACATATATATATTAAATCAATACCCCGAAAGGGTGTTTTGGCAGGAAAATGAGAAAGTTATATTGTATTGAGTATGAGTGTGTTGGCTGATGCCGATCACCGCGATATTTTGAATCTGGTCTACCTTTATGTGAATGTTATTCAATAGTGTATGTGCCACAAAAAAAGCACCGCTTTTAACGGTGCCTCTAAATTACTTTGGTAGCGGGGGTTGGATTCGAACCAACGACCTTTGGGTTATGAGCCCAACGAGCTTCCACTGCTCCACCCCGCGTCAGTCTTACAAGTATACTTTAGGGAAAATTATATGTCAACCCGCCCCGGTTCCCTACAGTCTCTTCCTGAAAAACCGGCACACCTTCTCGGCTACCGCCTCCTCGTACCCCGCCCAGAAATGGTCGGCGCCGGGGATAAGCTCAAACTGCTTCGGTTTGGGCATGGCCTCCATCGCCTCCTCTACCCCCTCCGGCGCAATCATGTCATCATCCTCCCCGATGATAATAAACTTGGGCTTTTTATACCCCTTCAGCTCCTCACCGCCATACATAAACGCCGGCGATACCAGCGCCAGCATCTTTATTCTCTCTTCCCGGACGGCCACCGCCGCGGCCACGCCCCCGCCGAAGGAATACCCCGCTAAACCTATTCTATTCCGGTTGATATTGTCTGTGGACAACACAAAAGCCAGCGCCGCCTTAACGTCCTCCTGCTCAGGCTGACCCCCGCCGAACTCCCCCTGGCTTTTGCCCACCCCCCGGAAGTTAAAGCGCAGGGCGGCAATGTTATGCAGCGCCAGCGCCTGGCAGATACTAAAGACGATATTAGCCGACATGTTCCCCCCGTAGAGGGGGTGGGGGTGACAGACGATAACCGCCGGGAAAGGCCCCTTACCTTCGGGGAGGTGCCAGACCCCTTCCAGCTTGAGTTCGCCGGAGGGGAAGCTGATGTGGAGCCGCTTCAAGTCGGCCGCTTCCTCCTGGGCTCTCTGTTCGGGCTGACGCTTTTCAGCCAGGCTCTCATCTGGTCGGTGACCTGCTGCTCGTAGCCCTGGTCGCTGGGGTTGTAGTAGTGCTTGTTTTTGAGGGAATTGGGCAGGTACTGCTGCTTGACGATGTGCCCCGGGTAGTTGTGGGCGTACTTGTAGCCCTTGCCGTAGCCCATCTTGCCCATGAGCGGTGTCACCGGGTTGCGCAGGTGCAGCGGGACCGCCTCGGCCGGCCCCTTCTTGATTTCCTCCTCTACCTGTTCATAGGCCATGTAGAGCGAGTTGCTCTTGGGGGCGGTGGCCAGATATACTGCGGCCTCGGCCAGGGCCAGTTTGCCTTCGGGCATGCCGATGAAGTGGATGGCCTGCTGGGCGGCCACGGTGATGACCAGCGCCTGCGGGTCGGCCATGCCCACATCCTCCGAGGCGAAGCGGACCAGCCGCCGGGCGATATATAGGGGGTCTTCCCCGGCCTCGAGCATTCGGGCCAGCCAGTAGAGGGAGGCGTTGGGGTCGGAGCCCCGCATTGACTTGTGCAGTGCCGAGATAAGATTAAAGTGGTGCTCGCCTTCCTTGTCGTAGGGCAGGGCGCGGTGCTGGATGGCGTCCTCGATGGTCGGCAGCGAGATATGCCTTTTACCCTCTTTGTCAGGCAGGGTGGTCAGGGCGGCTATCTCCAGGGCATTGAGGGCTACCCGCGCGTCATTGTTGGACATGTTGATGAGGTGTATCGTGGCGTCATCGTCCAGCTCCACGTTCATTTTGCCCAGGCCGTTGAGGTCGTCGCTAAGAGCCCGGTTGACGATGACCCGGATTTCGCCCTCGTCGAGCGGTTTCAGGGCGAGCACCTGGCAGCGGGACAGCAGCGCGGAGATGACCTCGAATGACGGGTTTTCGGTGGTGGCGCCGATGAGGGTGATGGTGCCGTCCTCGACGTAGGGCAGGACGGCATCCTGCTGGGCTTTGTTGAAGCGGTGAATCTCGTCGATGAATAATATGGTTTTCTCCTGGTAGAGCTTGGCGCGGTCTTTGGCCTCCTCGATTATCTGCCGCAGGTCGGCCACGCCGGCACTGACGGCGCTTACCGGGCTGAAGTGGGCCTGGGTGGCGTTGGCGATAACGAAGGCCAGGGTGGTCTTGCCGCTGCCCGGCGGCCCCCAGAGGATGATAGACGGCACCTTGCCGGCTTCGATGGCTTTTCTTATTACGTGTCCTTTGCCGAGCAGGTGCTCCTGCCCGACGAAGGCGTGCAGGGCGGTCGGGCGCATGCGGGCGGCCAGGGGGGCGTCCCGTCTTTTCTGCTCGTCAAACTGGCGTTCGAACATGTCCATAATTTTTTTACCCTAATACTTTACCCCAAACCCCGGATTTTATCCACTCCACCGCCCCACTTTTTTAACCGGTGTTTTTCTTCCCATACCCGCCCGCCCAAAAGGTTTTACCTTTTAAAGAATCTACAGCCCCACCCCTCCATTTAAGGGAATTTTAAAGGCACGGCCTTTGAGGGTGGGAGGGCGGGAAGTAACAACGTACTCTAAAAATCGGGCAATTCTCCCAATCATCTAATCTGTTCGGAAGGCGAATATAAACAGGAGCAGTTGAATAGCCCCCACCCCGGCCACCACCCAGAGCACCGGCCTGTCGATAACACTGGCCGCCGCGCTTTCGGCCAGCATTGATGTCCAGATGTAGAGAAAGGCTATTGCCACCACCCCCAAAAATTCAAAAATAACCGCTATCCACTCTTCCAGTATCATGTCGTTTATTATTTTTAGTATCAGGGGAACGGCCATTAGAATGGCACCGATGACAATCAGGGCAAAGTTAGCAATCACCGCCCCGATTACTCCGGCCACAATACCGGCGGCTATCAGGGTAATCATGAATACTCTGAGGGTAAACTTAAATTCGTTCATTATTTGGTGACCTCCCCCCGTATTATATCTTATCCCGCCCGCCGCCCTTTATTATAGGGTAACCCTATCCCCTTTGTCCCCTTCCCCTTGACAAGGGGAAGGGGAAGATATTTTTTTAGGAGAGGGGCTT
>Ga0307425_1000952_pt1 | contig 17954 bp, 18 predicted proteins | sample SalMarWE160330MG_FD_202152 | JGI IMG/M metagenome (GOLD analysis project Ga0307425, IMG submission 202152) | Salt marsh sediment microbial communities from the Plum Island Ecosystem LTER, Massachusetts, United States - WE1603-30 | ecosystem: Environmental > Aquatic > Marine > Intertidal zone >...
GATCTTAGTCTCGAATATGTGAAGCCCTATATTCATCGAGACGGCATAAGGATTGACACGGGGTTTAAGTACTATCGCATTACCGGCAAGGACGATCACAAGGAAGTATATGTTCCCGAATGGGCCGCTAAGAAGGCCAAGATCCATGCCGGAAATTTTATGTTCAACAGGGAAAAGCAGACTGAATATCTTGCCTCTATTATGGATAGAAGGCCGGTCATTGTTGCGCCCTATGATGCCGAGCTTTTCGGACACTGGTGGTTTGAAGGCCCGATATGGCTTGATTACCTTATACGGAAGATCAACCGCGAACAAGACACGATCCGTCTTATTTCCCTTTCAGAGTACTTAGAGGAGTATCCTGTCAATCAGGTTTCATTGCCTTCGTGTTCAAGCTGGGGGGATAAGGGCTTCAACGAGACATGGCTGAATGAAAGCAATGACTGGATATATCCTCATCTGCACCAGGGGGCAATGGTTATGGAGGGGCTGGCGAGGGATCATCCCAGGGCGGATGGGCTGATGCTCAGGGCCCTCAAGCAGGCAGGAAGGGAATTGCTGGTAGCCCAGTCCAGCGACTGGGCATTTATGATCAATTCAGGAGCCATGACAGAGTACGCGAACCTGAGAACGAAGACACATCTCTTGAGACTTAATAGGCTTGCAACTGAAATAGAAAACGGGCAAATACATGAAAAATGGCTTTCAGAGATCGAGGGCCTGGACAATATCTTTCCCGGAATCGATTATCGCTCATTTTGTTAAGGCAAATGAGTCTTGTCCAAAAATATCCCTCACCCCACCTAAAGAGTTTCGTCTGAGGTTTCCAATGCTCCTGAGATATATTTGAGCAAGTTAACATATGCCGCGTGGCATTCCATAATAAAATCATCCAAGGATTCTCCTTGCTTGCGAGTAAAACTTTCAAAAATGAGGGGTCCACGGTAACCAACTCGTACTAATACCGTTGAGAATATCTTCCAATCAATTTCTCCTCGAAATGGTATAATGTGCTCATCGTTTTTAAGGTGGTTATCCTGGACATGAAGACCAATAAGCCGGTTTCCGCACGATTCGAGTTCCTGTTCTATTTGCCAGTACAGTGCTGAATGGCCAGTGTCAAACAATATGCCAAGAAGTGGATGATTGATATCATCCATAAGTGTATTGATTTGGCGAACAGACCACTTTTCGCAAAGGTTTTCGATTGCTATTTTGACTCCTGTCCTTTCAGCTTCCGGTAGCAGGGCAAGAATAGCTTCTCGTGCGAGTGACATCGTCTCCTGTTCAGATCGTCCGGGCACGTCTTTTCCGTATAGATGTATGATCACATACTCTGCACCGATATCTTTCGCGCCTTGGAACAGGGTCCGATTTAGGTCAATTGCCTTCCTCCTGATATCAGGATCGGTATCTACTACATCATGGCCTAATTCGGGGACAAAATAGCCATGCACACTGAATGGCTGAATTTTGTGCCGTTTGCAGAGCGAAAGAAAATGCTGAGTTGAATCTGCATCTCCTACTGACCAGGCCTTATTTGACGGCACTAATAAAAGGACTTCCAGCAGGTTAATATTATGCTTTGCAAAGATACGAAGGTCAGTAAAGTCATCATATTTTATCGCAAGACTTGTCAATCCCATTGGAAACACATCTTGAATTGCCATGGTGTTCATTTTAGTTTTCAAAACTAAAGACTGAATCGAGTTCCTCATCAGGAACATCAAATATCTGATTATGAGGAGGAAGCTTTTCCTGTTTGAAAAACTCGGGCAGCCTGTCATCGGCGCGTGTGAAGCCTGCCCGCATGTTAAAGTCTCGCTCCATTCCAAGTACCCGTTGTCCAAGGGCACTTATATCCTCAGCGGTCAAAGATAAACCATGCTTTGCATTGATCATATCCACAATGGCATTGAAGGCATCTGGGATGTCCATAACTGGAAAGGCGACAAAAAGGCAGAGCCCGGCGGTATCGATGGCCGCAGTGGCCACCTGGAGATCCGAAGAGAGCTGCACTTGGCCTTCAGATTTGAGGGGGTCTACATAGCCTCCCACCTTCATGATGTTTGTCGCCACAGCATAACCGGCCGTGTGGTCGGCCCCCATTGGTGTTGTCGCATAGGTTACACCAATCCCCTTTATGGCCCTGGGGTCATAGGCAGGGAGGGCCTGATTTTTGACCACAGGAACTCGTCTTACACCAAGGGTCTTGCCCACCACTCCAGCGCCTGAGCCCAGGATTCGACCCAAGGGTGATCCCTTTGCAATCTCTGCCACGAGTTGCTCTGCCCCTGCCGCGTCGCCAAAGGCCTTCACACCGGCCTCCATTGCTACCGCAACCGAGTTACCTGTTTCGATGGTGTCCAGGCCTATGTCATCGCAGGCACGGTCTATTCGTGCTATGGCATCCAGGTCGTCGATGCCGCAATTTGGACCCCAGGCCCAGACTGTCTCATACTCGGGCCACTTGGATACGTATTCACCCTTCTCATCCAGAAAGATGCCCGAGCACCTGATGACACACCCCGCCATACAGCCGTGTGTGGGGTTTCCCTTGCGTTCTACGGTGATCCTATTGAGGGTTTCCCCTGACACCTTCTCCGCCCCTTCGAATCGCCCTGAACTAAAGTTTCGGGTGGGAAGGGCACCAGCCTCGTTAATAATGTTTATCAGGACATCAGTTCCATATGTGGGGAGGCCCTGACTGGTGACAGGATGTTCCTGGAGGGCCTTGGCAAATCGCTTTGCCGCCGACTTAAAGGCCTCTTTGTCAGCAAGGGGGGCCAGTTCCCCTCCTGATGGATCTATGATAATCGCCTTAAGGCCCTTGGAACCCATGACAGCCCCCAGGCCTCCGCGTCCTGCATGACGAGTTGGGCGGAGTTCCCTGTCGGTAAAGGCCACGCTTGCAGCGGCCATCTTCCACTCACCGGCCTGACCGATGCTAGCCATGCCCACTTTGTCTCCGAACTCCCGTCTAAGTTTTTCCACAGTGGCGTAGTTTCCAAGTCCTTTTAGCTCAGCTGCGGGAGATAGCTCGCACTTCTCTTTGCTGATAAATAGCTTTAACGGGCCTTCCTCTTGAGGAAGGCCTTCAATAACAAGGGCGGCTATTCCCAGTCTTGCCAGATATCCTCCCGGCTGCCCTCCAGAGTTTGCCTCCTTGATACCACCGGTAAGGGGGCTCTTGGCTCCCACAGAGATTCTTCCTGAATTTGCGCAGTTCGTGCCCCCCAAAAGACCCGGCGCAAAGACGAGCTTGTTATTAGGCCCGATGGGTGAGCAGGTAGGTTCTACCTCTTTTGAGACGATAGCGGATGTAAGGCCTCTTCCACCAAGACCTTGATAGTCTTGTGAAACCGTTTCGTCCTTGACTGAAAGATCGGACATATTGACTCTTAATATCTTGACCATGGCAGCCTCCTTCTATAAGGGTGGGTGAATCAAGATTTTGATGGGTCTAATTTTGTCACATGAGAGATTATATATCAACACCGTTGTCCAAAAATAAACTCAAATATGCCTTCTTGGATGGGTAACCCTCTGATTTTCCAGTATGCCGTCAGGTTGCACAAATTTAGGCTATCCATAGGCCCAGGGTGCTGTTTAAGGGCCAAGGTATTATCCAACTCAGCTCGGACCAAGATGAGACCCCCTGAAACAGATTAACACGGGTTGAGGTCTTAGTGATTTTTTGTTATTAAGAAGAGGCTTATACCCCAATTGAGCGAAAACGCTCAATTGATAGTTGCCGGTTGTCAGTTGTCAGTTGGCGGGAAACGGAATTAATCAGATTTTTTCAACACTGAATCCTGGCACCTGAAAGCTCCATAACGGAGTATCGGCTCAATTAGGCTTATTGTAACATCTGAATTTTTAATAATATTTTTTGAAGTGGCCAAATGCGACTAGAAATTCTCCTTAGTTCCACCCTGCGGCAATATATTCCTGAATATGACCCAAATGAGGGCATAAGTCTGGTGGTGAAAGAAAGGATGACAGTGGCCGGGCTTTGTGAGCGAATAAACATACCAGTGGATAAGATCAAAATTGTCATGGTGAATGGAAGGGCCGAATCCCTGGAGTATGTCTTAGAGGGCGATAAGCGTGTAGGCCTCTTTCCTCCACTAGGTGGGGGTTAAATTGATAAATCAAAGGGAAAGTGGCCCTGTCAGTATCCGCATATTTGGGGCCCTCCGGCGCCATTTGGATAAGCAGGGGCTACCCCATACCCTGGAAAGAGACCTTCCCAGCGGTGGGAAGTCTGCCTATGATGTCGCCTTGGGGCTTTATCTCCCGCCCGAAAAAATCGAGGCGGTATTTCGTAACGGTCGTGTGATAGATATCCATGACACCATCTTTCCGGGGGATCGAGTGGCCTTCACTCCTTACGGGACTCCCGGGCCTTATCGTGTCTTCTTGGGGATGGTCAGGGAAAAACACTAAGGTCCCCTGATGTGATCATCTGGATTAGAGTTTATGCGGCTGGGGCGTCAGGGATCTTTTTGAGATGACCATCAATGCTAGCTATGGCCTAGTGGTTTTCTGGTAATCATTCCGTTATGCGTTTTCTTTAAATTATGAGATAATTAATTGAAATTTTAAAGCCCCACCCTTCCCACCCCTCCATGGGGCCCTTGAGGGGGGAGGGTTTGGAGGTGGGAGTAAAATTTTGCCGGCGCCTCTGAGTTGCTTATCAATATGATGCCCCTAAGCTCAGAGGCTTTTTTTTGCCTTTTTTCCAAAATCTAATCCAGTCTTCACCCGCCCGATACCAAAGGCGTTGGCCTGTCGCAAGACATGAAGTCTTCAAAAAATCTGATTTTTGGTGCTTGACAGAAAAAGAAATATTTGCGAAAATATACTGAACAGTCAGTTTTAGAAGCATTAGGATGCAAAATTTTTAGAGCCCCTCCATCAACTCAAAATGAAACGAAAGACATTAGGAATTCGAAGAAATCTCAAGGAGCAAGAAAGAAGAGATGCGATCATTAGATCGGCGATTAATGTCTTTTCTACAAAGGGCTTCGAAAAGACAACGATGGACGATATCGCCCTTGAGGCGGGCTTTAGCAAATCGCTGATCTATTGGTACTGGAAAAACAAGGCCGCTCTATTTTCTGAATTGATAGACATTTGTTTGACAGGATATCGGGACCTCCTCCAATCAATTATCGATTCGCAGGAAGATTTTAAGAAAAAGTACTCACGGTTGGTTTCCCGGTTCATCGAAATATTTAAAAAGAATGATTCTCTGAATAAGCTGGTTCATTTTGGTTCGTTGCATTACTCCGAGGTAAGAGAAGAAAATTTTAAGGCGAAGGTGCAAAATTACTACAGGGCCATAATAAAGCAGCTTGAGGAATTGTACCAGCAGGGCACAGATGCCGGTTATTTTAGGAAAGATATTGATGCATCCGCGATAGCGTTTACTATACTTACTACTATTGAGGGTTATATCTATATGTCCATGCTCGAAAAACGTATGTCAATTGAACGCTCAATAATCAATGTGTTGCTAAAGTCGATAAGCTCAAGTATTGAAGGAGCAAAGGCTAAAAAATAATCATAGGATCATAATAAAAGAAAGGAAAAAGGGCATGTCACAGCACGATAATGATATAAAAAGGTTTAAGGAAATATTTCTATCATTCAATATCGATTCTGTTGAGGATGAGGCGAAGAATCTTCTCAAGGGTGGAATCCTGGCCATGGATGTCCTGAAGATTTGCCAACAGTGCATGGAAGAAATAGGAAAAAAATTTGAGGTCGGCGACTACTACCTGCCGGAGCTTGTTATCTCAGGTGAGATGTTCCAACAAGCAAGCTCCATCTTAAAACCGCATTTAAAAACGGGTGAGGTAAAAAGCCGCGGAAAACTTGTTATTGGAACACCCCAGGGAGATATTCATAGTCTTGGTAAGGACATTTTTAGAACCCTGGCCAAGGCGAGTGGATTTGATGTCTTTGACCTGGGAGTTGATGTGCCGCCTGAGGCATTTATAAAAAAACTGAGAGAGACTAAGGCCTCAATCCTGGGAATGTCTGCATTATTGACCACTACATATACATCCATGCAGGAGGTTATCCGTCTGCTTGAAGAAGATGGTATCCGGCGTCAAACATTGGTTATACTGGGTGGAGGCTCGACCACAAGGGATATGCCCGAAAGGTTAGGGGCCGATGCACAGACGCGTGATGCCTATGAAGGTTTGCAAATAGTACAATCATTTATTGATACACATGAGGTGGATATATGATGCAGCCCCGAAAAAAGATATATGAAAAGGATACCATGAATGCTGAAGAGCGTTTGAATGCGGTTGTTCGGCTTGAGGAGCCGGATCGTGTCCCCGTTTCCGTGATGCTCTACTATTATTCGCCATTTCATACCGGGGATAAGATGAGTGATTATATGAAAAGGCCGGACGTGTATATGAAGGTGATGCGTGAGGTATATAAAGATATAGGCCCATGGGATATTTACTATAACATCAACCCTGCAACCAGGTTATTATACAGCTATGTCATGATGATGAGGTATCTCTACCCAGGACATGAGCTTCCGGACAACGTGATGGCCCAGGTTGAGGAATTTGAATATATGCGGCCGGAAGATTATGACCATATCCTTAAATCAGGGTATTTCCTGTCCGATATGAGGTTCCGTGTTCGTATGCTCCCGAGGTTCTGTTTGGACGTGGAGAAGACGACCCCTCCATTTATCTGGCTCAGAATTTTTGGGGATATAATAAGGCAGAAAATTTTTTGGCGGAGAGACCTTCAGTTCTGGGCGAATCAGGGTCTATCTATTCAGATGGGTTATGAAGCTGAGATGCCCTTTGACGTGTTTTCTCAGGGCAGGACCGTTGTTCCTTTTTCTATCGACCTCTTTAAGAGAAAAGATAAAATTCGCAGGGCGGCCCAAAGGTTGGCCCCTAATTTTGCGGAATTGTGTATATGGATGGCCCGGCTTATGGGGGTCCAGAGAATTCAGTGTTATTGCCACAGGAGCTCCAATAGCTTTATCTCTCCAAGGCAGTTTGAGGAACTCGCTTTTCCAAGTATGGAAGAGATCGTATGCAGGCTTATTGATTCCGGGATAACGCCGATCCTCCATTGCGACGGGGACTGGCTCAAGAATTTAAAGGTCCTCAGGCGCCTCCCGGCAAAAAAGATTATCCTCCAATTGGACGGCCTAACGGACATCTTTCGTGCAAAGGAAGAGATCGGAGACCATATGTGTCTGTTTGGTGATGTGCCCGCAGAAAAGCTTGCTCTGGGATCTCAAGATGAAGTTGATGAATATTGCCACAGGCTTATTGAAGAGGTTGGAAAGGGCGGAGGGTTCATTCTGGCGGCTGGCTGTGAAGTACCATATAATGCGCGACCCGAGAACCTGAAAGCCATGACCCGCTCTGCATATAAATATGGGTATTATAAGTAATGAATCCGGGCCCAGAGGCCCAGGCTTTGGCTTCAGAGTGACTAAAGTGATCTAAAATGCCCAAAGTGCCTAAAGTTAAGGCATTTCATGTTATTTTATTGAATAGAAGAGCGAAGCTCTACATTAATCCCGCCCGGCGCGGGACTCACTTGTTGGCCTTGATTTCTGGTACGGCATAGCCTAATTTCTCTGAGTCCCACATAGCGGGAGTTTTCCAACTAACAATGAACGTTATACAGGTCTTGAGGCAGCACTGTCAGTTAACGCGCACTATTCTCATCAGTATTCGCGCCAGGGTCTGGTAAAGCCTGACCGAGATACGCCTGATAATCCAAAATAGATACGCGTGATATGGCGAGGGCTGGATTGGGCGGTTCTTCCTGACGGCCCTTAGGACGTCTTTGGCCACCCTTTCTGGTGGCGCACCGCGCTGGGCGTAAAATTTCACGGTTGAGTCCTTTAGGGAACGGCCTTTCTTATCGCAGATATCTATCTTACTATCCTTCACAATATTGGTTGCAATGATACCCGGACAGAGAGCGGTAGTGTAAATACCATACCTGCGCAGTTCGATGTTCATTACCTCGGAAATACCAACCAAGGCGAACTTGGTGGCCGTATAGGGGGCCAGTGTAGGCATTCCGGTGAGACCGGCAGCCGAAGCGGTATTGACTATATGTCCTCCTCCCTGCTCGATCATGCGGGGCAGGAAGTAATGCACACCGTAGATAACGCCCCAGAGGTTCACATTAATGACTCTCTCCCAATCCTCGATGCTGGTTTTATCAATAGTGCACCCGACGGCAATGCCCGCATTGTTGTGCAGTATGTCTACCCGTCCGGCAGCCGCAAAGACTTCATCGGCAAATTTCTTCATGGCCTCGCGATTTGATGCATCCACCACGTAAGGCGTGGCCTCTGCGCCCTTCCTCCTTATCTCCTCTGCGACGGCGTCGATTCGTTGTTTATTAATATCCGTGATATGAAGTTTCGACCCCTCACCAGCAAATGCCATAGCCGTTGCCCGTCCAATACCTGAGCCTGCACCGGTGATCACTACAACTTTGTTTCTGAAGTCTTTCATGGGCATCTATCCTTTTTTAGGAATACCAACTCAAACTTTATTTCCGGTCTTGGCCTCGTGAGGTCTTATCTTTGGGTTCCCTTGCCTTGCCGGAAGTACCGGCATTGCCACCCAGAGCCCTGGCAAGCGCACCTTTTTCTGTATTACCACCGTCCGCGAGTGCGGATTCCCGTGGATTATTGCCTTGCGTAACGACGTCAAGGGTCAGGGGATTGGCGCAACATGAACTCGACGCAATTCTCGCCGACAATGCGGGCGACCTTGGTAAGTGGCTGGATCTCCAGATGACAGGCCTCACCACGCGCTTGGTGGTGGCCATGGTGATATATAAATTTTTTATCTTAATATGGTTGACATTCAGATAACCCGGGCCATAGGCAACAGGAACACCAGAGACAATTAATGTCCCACAGTCGGGATCACCCCAGGCGATATTCTGGATGTCCAGGTCCATTGACACATCATACACACTAATGTCCACACCTGTCTGACCGCTAATAGCGTCCATCTCGCTGTCCGCCATAACCTCCATGGCAAATGCCGAAGGAGACAATATCAATAAGGAAACTAAAAAAGACAAACACATTGTAAACCTTTTCATTTTATCCACTTTGCTCCCTTGTTACGCTATAATTCCTCAAGGTCGTAGTCATCAGGTATTACTTCCATGCGCGTAAGTTCCGGGTCATGCCCAGGTATTACTATATCTGCCATCAGGTCCAGCTTGCCCAGGGTACGCATTATATCTCCGGGATTGAGAATGGATGGTCCAAAGTATCCGCCATAGCGGGCGTTGAAGGCCTTATTAATAACCTCCTTCACCTCCGGATCATCCATGTCTATCTTTTTTCCGGCCACGCCGCCTTTTGATACTACGTCAAGAAAGTGTTCGGGAAATCGCTTTGCCAATCCCCCATAGAGATAAAGGGCATCGCCAAACAGGATGGCTCGGCCCTTAGATGTGTGCACCGATATAGCTTGATGGCCCTGGGTATGACCGGGGGCAAAGATGAGGTCTAACCCTTCTCTCAGGTTGAAGTCCCCATTTATCAGTCTAAAGCGGGGCACAAGGTCGATCCAGTCTTCCTGACAGGTGCCTACAGATTGAAAGCCCATGGGGAAGTAAGCGTTAATAAGCTCCTCTTCCTGGACGTAAAAGTGGGCGTTTTCAAACAGGTGGAGATAACCGGTGTGATCGTGATGAAGATGTGTGATCAATACCATATCAATGGACAGGGGGTCGACACCATTACGCCGCAACACCTCAGGTACTTCCAGATCCGGTGTGCGAGGTTTTTGACCAAAAATAAACTCGGGTACATGATCATGCTGGTAACTGCCGTCAACAATGATCTGTTTTCCATCTTCACCTTCTATAAGAAACATGAATATCGGCAGATCTGCAAAATATCCTTGGGCAATAGGGCTCATGATAAGTCCCCAATTCATGTGAAACCATCCGGTGAGCAAAGGCCTTATGCGATATTCCATAAACCATACTCCCTATTAGAAGAATTGTTCATCAACTACAAAATGATAAAACACCTTCCTTGAAGAATCAATAGAAAACAATAGCCCTCTGTCTCGTGATTCCAAGACAGCGGGCTATTTTGGTGTGTCATTGTCTATTTCCCCGTCTTTCTTTGTGCCTTCATCCATATGAACTTTTATAACGCGACCCATAGGATCGATAATTATCTTGAATAGTGCCCTGTCTTTTTGCCCCTTGCCATCATGGACTGTCAGGATACCGGTATCAAAATTAAAGCTTTGAACACGAAGGTTCAGGCACTCGGAAAGGCGGATTCCGGACTCATTGTATTTTACATCCCTAAAAAAAGCTTGCCAAACATCCAAATTATGCTTACTGTTTATTACAATTAAATATAATGGAGGCAATGTATGAGCAAAGCATTATCAGTAAGAGTCACTGACGAACTCGCCTTAAAACTACCTGAAATTGCAAAAGAAACAGAACGGCCCAAATCATTTCATGTTCAAAAAGCCCTGGAAGCCTATCTAGCGGCTGCTTGTACCTTTGGTAAAGCTCACAACCCAGGCACTCTTCGCTTCATCAAACTGAAGCCCCACCTTCAGCCCGTAAGACAAAATTTCTGGATACATATCGATTAACTTCTCCTGCAACTCCTCATTGCTATAACTCATTGCTATCCTCCTTGTACAAAGTTTGTAGGGTTTCTATCCAAATTGTGTGCCCCTTTCTTCGACAGAACTCCGCTGAAACACGGTTGCTTTTATGGAAAAAATAGCGTCGTAATAAAATTGATGTTAAATTTTTTATCATTTATCCTATCATGATTCTAGAAAAAATTAGCCCTGTTCTGGAGATCTGGGGTTTATCTGGCCATGGTAAGTATCTAGAGATACTGTAGAACCTTCAAAAATACCCCCCTATTTCGGCCCTATATTGCACTTTTTGAGGGTGAAAAGAGCATTATTGGCAGTAATCAATGGCTAGAGCGAAAAGGCACTATATTCCGGGTTACATTTGGCATATCACACACCGGTGTCATAAACGGGAATTTTTGCTCAAGTTTTCGAAGGACCGCCTGCGGTGGCTTCAGTGGCTCTATGAAGCCAAGAGACGCTATGCTTTAATGAAATGAGTTAAACATTTTTTAACCAGAAAGGAGGAGAAGCCATGAAAATTACAGCGGTTGTTAAGGGAGCATGGGATGCCTTTGCCACCAAAATCACGGTTTTTCTACCCGAGCTCATCGGAGCAATTATCATCTTCGTGGTAGGGCTTATCATTGCCAAATTGGCTAAAATAGGTGTCGTGAAGCTTCTCAGGCTAGTCCGTTTTGACAGTGCGGCAGACAAAACAGGAGTGAAAGGGTTTTTAGACAAGGGAAACATCATTAAGACACCATCGGAGATAATTGGATTATTAGTCTACTGGTTTGCGATGATTCTGGTCCTCATCGCTTCGATGGACGCACTGGGGTTACCCATTGTATCTGATATCCTAAATGATATCTTTCTTTACATCCCCAATGTGGTAGCTGCTATCATTGTATTGATACTCGGGATCTTATTCGGAAATCTCCTTTCCGCCGTTGTCCGGACAGCGGCTTCCAATGCAGGCCTAACCACTGCCGAAGGTCTGGGTAAAACAGCCTTTTATGCCATCGTCGTCTTCTCAGGAGCCATAGCCCTTATACAGTTAGGTATTGGTGAAGAGATCGTCTCGTCTGCTTTTGGGCTTGGTTTTGGAGCCGTGGCCCTGGCCTTTGGTCTTGCCTTTGGACTGGGCGGAAAGGAAGTGGCTGGTGAATATTTAAAGAGATGGTTGGAGGAAAAGAAAACATCTAATAAGAAATAACCATATCGTGGTATAGATCATTTTGATTTTGAAGTTGAGAAAGGGGGTGATACCTCCCGCCTTGTCATACCGGTCGTTATTCTGACCCTGACAAAAAACCAAAAGGAGAATAGGGATGTCTTTTTCATTGATCATTAAGTTTTTTATGGGTTACTTAGTTTAGAAAACGTACCAAAACATGAAAGGAGACTGTTATGATGAAGGGCAAAAATAGTTTTTATCTTATCGTAATTATAGTATTTTTATCATTTGTCGGTGCCTGTACAAGCACCAATCTCAATGTCAAACCCATACTCAAGTCGGAGAATCCAACCGACCAAATTAACCGTCTGGAAAATGATCTGGCTGCCGCATATAAGAACCACCTCAATGTTCTTGCCCCCACCTGGTTCGCAAAGGCTGAGTCATCACTTAGCCAGGCCAAAAAAGGGCTTGAGAAAGAAGAAGAGCTTTCCAAAATCCTAAACAACATAGCCGAGGGACAGGCTCAGCTTAAAAAAGCTGAAGAAATATCCCAGGTCACGCGAACCTCGCTGGCCGACGTGATTAAAAGTCGCGATCTTGCACGACAAGCAGGTGCTGCAAAATTAGGATATGATTATACCAGTGCTGAGCAGACATTTCTGAGTCTTGCAGAAGCCATTGAAAGAGGTGACCTGGCATATGCTGAAAAACGTAAGGCAGGGCTCTCCGAAACCTTTCGAAGTCTTGAAATGCGTGCCATTAAAGACGAAACTCTTGGAGAGGTACGAAAACTTATCGAACAGGCCAAAAACAATAGAGTTGATAAAATAGCACCCCGGTCTTTTAATATTGCCCAGAATAAACTGTCTGAAGCCGATGCGTTTATTACTCAACATCCTTACGAGAAAGAAATGATGCATCAAAAGGCCAACGAGGCTTTGTTCATGTCGCAGCGGATGTTTAAGATCGCCGATCAGAGTGAAAATTTTAGAAACATGAAACCGGAAGAGACGGCGCTTTGGATGGAAAAAATCTTGTACGAAATAACGGCCAAACTCGCTGCAACGGATATGCGTAACCAGACTTATGGAATACAGGTGAAGAATATAGTCGGTTCAATTGATGCACTTCAGAAGGACCGTCAATTCATGTTTGACAAAGTCAAAACGCTCCAGTCGGAAATAGAAACTAAAAATTCACAAATCGCCGATCTTGAGGGAAAGACCCGCCAACAGCAACTTGTTCAGGAACGTCTGGAAGCTGAAAAGCGATTCAATGAATTGTTTATAGAAGTCCAAAATCTTTTTAGTCCGGATGAAGCGGAAGTATACAAAAAAGGTAATTCACTGGTCATTCGTTTGAGAGCAATTCAATTTCCTGTGGGAAAAAGCGTTATTATGCCGGACAATTATCCCCTGATCAGTAAAATACAGCAGTCGATCCGGATATTCGGTGAACCGGATGTGACCATTGAAGGTCATACGGATAGTACAGGCTCAAATGAACTTAATGAGCTTTTATCCCAGCAAAGAGCCGAGAGTGTCCGCCAGTATCTATTGGCAAACAAGACATTGTCAGATGGGCGAATCACTGCTGTTGGCTATGGCTCTTCAAAACCTCTGGCTTCCAATGAAACAGAAGAGGGTCGTGCCGTCAACCGGCGGATCGATGTCATAATTAAGCCCCAAGCCCAGTCCGGGAGGAGTTAACATTTGAATCTGTGGTGTAGGGGTATAGGGGTCAAGTCTACTTTTGGCTGTTGTTGTGATCGATGTTAATTGGATTTTATGAGCAGGCCATTAAGAATACAATATCCAGACGCATGGTACCATGTGATGAACAGAGGACGAAGGGCGGAATCTGTTTTCCTGGACAAACAAGACTACTCCATGTTTATCGAGCTTCTTAAAGAAGTGGTTGATATGTACAAGGTGAGGGTTGCCGCTTATTGTGTCATGCCCAATCATTATCACCTCTTGATTCAGACTCCAGGTGGAGACCTTGCCCGATGCAGAGAAGATAAAGAGGGCAATATGTAAAGCCTACGGCATAGAAGAAAGTTCACTTTTGTCATCAAGGAGAGGAGTCCTGAACGAACCGAGGAATGTTGCCATCTATCTTGCAAGACATCTTAGAGGAGAAAAACTTGAAGAGATTGGCAGGCAGTTTGGCATATCCAAGTACAGCTCTGTGAGCAGCGTCATCGAAAAGATGAAAAGAGACATGTCGGCGGAACGGAAGCTAAGGGTGCGCGTAAAAAACATTGAAAAAACGCTGAATAACAGTCAACAGCAGATTTGACCCCTTAACTACGGTGAAGAACATCGGAAAGTCCCGCCATAGCGGGAGAAAACCGCACGCACGGTTTGATGAGGGAGGGCTGGTGAAGGCAGTCAAGGCGCGGCTAGTGAGGCACCACCAGACGAAAGGGGCGGAAACGGATATGCCACACCTACAGCCGCCAGAGCCAGCTCTCTACTCTACCATATTCCACATTGTCTTCCATCTCTTGATATCTCCCTTTACCAACAAAAAGGCGTTCTGAATTGGTATAGAAGAAGACTGGTTGATCTCTGTTCCCATTACCCATAAAAGATGTATTTCTATCTCCCGGTTAGCTCCGCTTCAAGATCCTTGATGTATTGGGCGATCAGGACCCCCAGATAGATGCATGCATTTCCATCAATGCAGGCATCCGCATCCCGTTTGTCCAGAAAGGCATGGCGGCTGCTTGTACCTTTGGTAAAGGTCACAACCCAGGCACTCTTCGCTTCATCAAACTGAAGCCCCACCTTCAGCCCGTAAGACAAAATTTCTGGATACATATCGATTAACTTCTCCTGCAAGTCCTCCTTGCTATAACTCATTGCTATCCTCCTTGTACAAAGTTTGTAGGGTTTCTATCCAAATGGTGTGCCCCTTTCTTCGACAGATCTCCTCTGAAACACGGTTGTTTTTATGAAAAAAATAGCGTAATAGAATTGATGCTAAATTTCTTATCATTTATCCTATCATGATTCCAGGAAAAAATTAGCCCTCTTCTGGAGATCTGGGGTTTATCGGGCCATGGTAAGTATCTAGAGATATTGTGGGACCTTCAAAAATGCCCCCCTATTTCGGCCCTATCTTGCACTTTTTGAGGGTGAAAAGAGCATTATTGGCAGTAATCAATGGCTAGAGCGAAAAGGCACTATATTCCGGGTTACATTTGAATTCACCATAAAACACGACTCATAAAAAAGCTTGGTTTTATTGATTCAGAAACTCAGTTGGAGGTTATTTATCTCTTACAAAGGCTATTTGCATTTTGAGCCCGCTCAACCTGTCAGTCCTCCTGCGCCCTTACGCACGTTATATTAGAATCCAGGCAATCCTTTCTGATAGCATCTTACGGGCATGGCGTTGAACATGGCGGCAAAGCATTTGTTGCAGGAAATGCATGAAGCTTCGGTTGATTTTCCCTCCATGAATTTTTTTACCAGGAACGGCTCACGGAGAAAGGGGCGGGACATGGATATCAGGTCGGCATCGCCCTGGTCGATAATTTCTTCCATTTGATTAAGCTTTCTTAATCCGCCGACCAGGATCAAGGGGGTATCACCCATCACCGGTTTGAGCACTTTAGCTGTTTCGCGGTTGTATGCATCCTCAAAGGTGTTGGTTTTGGCCATGGCTTTTAATTTCATTTTTGCGATCGGCTTCATCCATAGCGGTAAGCCGGCGACCATTTCATTCGCCGGTATGTCCCCCCGGATGGTATGAAAAGAATAACCGGTGCCACAGCTGATTTCAATAGCATCAACCCCCAATTCTACCATCCATCCGGCATAGGTCGCTGCCAAATCAGGCGTCACCCCTTTTTTGGGGGTATAGTCATTTGCGTTCATTTTCACGAGCAGTGGTTTATTTTCCGGTAGGATGTTTTTGATTTTGAGGATGATTTCCTTGATGAACCGAAACCGATTTTCGTCAGATCCGCCCCACTCATCTTTGCGTCGGTTAAAAAACGGTGATAGAAACTCACTCATGAGATAACCATGGGCGGCGTGGATCTGCACAGCATCGGCATCAGCCTCCATTGCTCGTTGAGCCGCCCGAGAAAACGCTTCTATGGTTTCTCTGATATCGGATTCAGTCATTTGATAGGGTTTGTGTAGCGTGGCTGGATCTCTCCCCCATTTTGAAGGCGCCAATGGGGCATGACCGATGAGCTTCTTGTATGCCTGTCGACCGCCATGAGCCAGTTGAAAGGCGACCTTGCCTCCGTATTGATGCACTGCGTTAGACAATTTTTTTAGCCCTGGGATCATTTCATCTGAATGTATTCCGCATTGCCCGTGGTGCGCCTGCCCTAATGGGTGAACATAAAAGTGCCCCGGAATAATCAGACCAATCTCTCCTTTGGATAAATTCGAATAGCGTTTAATCAGATCATCAGTGATGCGTCCATCTTCTGTTGCCATGACTTCATGGGTGGCGGAGCGGACAAAGCGGTTTTTCAGTTCCATCTCGCCGATTTTAATGGGCTGGAATAGAATAGACATGGTATGCCTCCTTAAACGTAATTAAGAATGTTCAATACAATAGCGTGGCTCGAGCCCGCAGCACGCATATACATAGAGCTCAACTCTAATTATACCATAGCTATCACCCTGCGCAATATGAACCAAGAGTAGAGTAGGCCTGTTTCTAAGGAGCGGGTCTGAATTTTCCTTTGCTTTCCATGACATGAAATTATATATTTTTGTAGCAGAAAGTTTGCAGCCCTGTTTTCTGTATCTATAACAATATTATAAAGATAGATGGAAGTTTTAACATGATATAAGGGCAATAGCAAGCCTTCCTTTCTATTTATTAGTAATGTTATGCTCGCTTTACAAAAATAGAGGAGGATATTAATGGTCCGAATACTAGGTATCTGTAGCAGTCCAGTTAACGATTCTAATACTGAATGTATTTTAAAGGAAGCCTTGGCTTCGATTCAGGCCGATGATGTCCACACGGAACTTGTGACGCTAAATGGGAAAACAATACAAGACTGCATTCAGTGCAACTGGTGCCTGCTGAAGCAAGAAGAGGAAAGATACTGCTCTATTGAAGATTACATGGCAGAACTCTATCCAAAGATCATTGCCGCCGATGGCCTTCTATTGGCGACCCCGGTGTATTTGGCACGCCTTTCAGGCCTAATGGCTGCTTTGTTGGATCGCATGCGCGCGCTTGACTATGGCAAAAGGACGAGTGGTTGCTTGAAACATAAAGTAGGCGCCGGTATCGCTGTAAGCTGGTACCGTAATTCAGGTATCGAGACCACCCTTTCCAGCCTTCATTGGGCCTTTCTCACCTGGCAGATGATCATCGCTTCACCCGGTTCCATGTCAACATTTGGAGGCGCGGCCCTCAGCAGTCTTGGAGGCACTGGCAAGTTTGATCCCAAAGATAAGCACCAAATCCTAAAGGACGAGCATGGTGTGGAAACTGCCAGGGCGACTGCCGCTAACATGGTGCAACTGGCAAAGATTGTGAAAGAAGGTAAAAAGAAAATTTCATGATTGCAGAGAGTCAAGTCCCTTGAAGCAATCTCAAAAGAGTTCTCATTCCCAGTTGGAACCTATCATCTATACAATGAACCTCATGTAATTGTGTTTAACCCTTGACATAGGACAAAATGAACAACTGCATAAACATTCATTCCAGCCGATCGCCTACAGCAGGGACTGAACTCAAAGGTTGGCTATTGTTACTCTTAATGGAGATGATGTGATGAAATTTTTAAATCCCAACAAACCAATTGCAACGTGCATATCTGAGACATGTGATAACTGTACAGCTTGTAAAACCCTGCATTGTCATTTTACGCTCAAGGATTTGATACATTTCTATTTAATCGCTTCTCCCTCTTTTCTAATAGGGGGGGCTGGCATTTATCATATAAGTGGATGGTGGATATTTCCATGGCTGATTATGATAATCGGATATTTTGGTTTTGTTGAAATCCGGGTGATGTGTTCCCATTGTCCTCATTATGCTGAAGAAGGAAGTTCATTAAAATGTTGGGCAAACTACGGTTCACCTAAAATTTGGAAATATCGACCCGGCCCAATGACATT
>Ga0307425_1000955_pt1 | contig 17921 bp, 11 predicted proteins | sample SalMarWE160330MG_FD_202152 | JGI IMG/M metagenome (GOLD analysis project Ga0307425, IMG submission 202152) | Salt marsh sediment microbial communities from the Plum Island Ecosystem LTER, Massachusetts, United States - WE1603-30 | ecosystem: Environmental > Aquatic > Marine > Intertidal zone >...
TCCGAATGAAATGAGGTAAACCATGAATCATTTCATTATTCTCGCTACTTACGCCTCCAGCATACGCCTGTGTGTCGTTGTCCTGAAACTGTGGTTCTGTTTTCGGGGTGGTCCAAAACGGCACTTGTTCCATTTCGGACCACCCCCTTCTTCCTATTTTTTTAGGTGGCCCAAAACGGCACAGTTCCGTTTTGGGCCACTTGTGGGATGGTATCTTCAATGCCGTTTGGAGGGAATGACGTCCAGGTCACTTGAGGGAAGGCAACCATCACCTGAAGCGATGATAGCACAAGGTGAGATCCCGGCGGTTTTGGAGGAGGACTATCGCCATGAGCCGGGCTTGTTTGACTAGTAAAACATCTCTTTTCGAAATTCGTCGAAGCTTTCTTCAATATGGTCTCGCAATGCCTGCAACCTGTCATAGTCCCGGTGTTCTATTTGCTGCTGCACGTCAAACAGGGACATATCGATCTCAGCTTCAATCGCTTTTCGAATCATCTTTTCCAGTTGCGCCGGATGCAGGGCATCAAGCTCGACCGCGATCCTGCCGTAGCGCTCCACGTACCTTTTGTAACGGGGGTCCGATATCTTGGCTGCCGTGGGATCAAAAGGAAGATTATAGATTTCGATATGTTCCGGATTGAGCGCGATCCGCTTGAATTCAACACCCCATAGCCCGAGTTCGTTTTCCAGGGTCTCGATGGTGGCCTCCAGCATTTGAACGCCTGAAGGGTCAAGGTCGCCGAAGTACAATACCACCGGCTGCTGGCTTTTCATTATGGCCTTTTGCGCACGGTTATAAAAATCCGCGATAAACGTCACACTGCTGTACCCACGGCAGACCACTGCCCTGATACAGTAGGGCCAGACCACTTCGCTGAAGATCCGAAACAAGGCATCCTTTTCCGTCCATACCTCGATATGTTTGTCCTGGCCTTGAATAAGGCACCTGGCATAGCCGCGGAGAAAACCATCCATTTCAGATCGGACAAAATCCTCGACCTTCTCATAGCCTCTTTTGGCGGTAACCGTCCGGCTACGGTCTTCCAAGGCCCGCCACGGCAGCATATTATCGATTCGCATCCATTTGACGAGCCTTGAGAGCATGTTGTATTGAGACCGGTTGTTTTTGATGTCGCCCTTAGACACCAGTTGATAGTAGATTTGCCGCAAGGTCAAAGGCCAGTACTGTCGAAGGTCCGTGACCACGGCCTTGACCTTTTCCGCCCTGCTCATTTGTAGTTTTGTCCATGTCCACTGACGTCTTGCCATGTTTTTTTCCTTTCTAAAAATCCGGGAGGCTGAGGGAGCGCAAAGGATTCGATAGGCAAATCCTTTGCGCCCTCAACCAAACTTTCAAAAGAACACCTGACCTCTTTTCGGAGAGCCGCCGTCTATGATCTGCCGATATATTGGCTGATCACATCCATGCGGTCCCGGCCGTGGCCCAATTCCACCTTGAGCACTTCTCTCGCGTCGGAATCGAGTTTTTCCCAGTCTTCACCTGCTATGCGCTCTGCATTTTCCCGAAAAGTCTCTACGGAATCGAACTTCACGGAGGCCTCAAACCCCGTGATCTGAGCGTATCGCTCTTGAGCGTAAGCATGCCTTAGTCCGTGCGATGAGGCCCCGCACGCCCTTTTTGTAAGATCGTGTTTTCTAAGTGTGTCATAGAATCGTTGCTCCCACTGCCTTTCTGTGTGGTCGTTGGGCATGGTATTCGTGCCGTCAACCATCTTTTTGGCATATTCAATTGCCTGCCTTGCCTTTTGCGAAATTTCCAGAATCACCCGTTCCCGGCCACCTTTTGTCCCTTTGTGGACGAGCACCCTGCCGTCATTTAAAAGACACGCGGACGGGTTGCACTTAAACGACTCTTCTTTTCTGAGGCCCAGTTCCCGCTGAAGCGCCAGTTGTGCGGCCACCCTGTTGTCGTTGATATCAGGGCTTTTTTTAAGATCAGCCACAACGCGTTCATACACGGCCTGCGGCACCGACTTGTCCCGGTTGGAGATATAGATCCGCTTGCCAATGCCAAAGGCCGAGTTGTCCTTTGCGATGCGGTCGTTTTTAAAATAGGCCGTCACAACACGCACACCGGACAGGTACTCTTTCATGGTGGATATGGCCATTTCCTTGGCCTTCCAACTATTCACAACGGCCCCAACATGCTTATTGGAAACGTTTTTCCACTGCTTGACCCCGTAACCAAGCTCGCGAAGGGTTTGCGTGAACCGCCTGGCCTCCTGGATATGGTTATGTTGGGTTTTTGCCGAGCCTCTTCTGGCGGATTTAATGGCCTTGATGGCCCCTGTGATCAGGGAATCGGTTCGAGTCATGAAAAGAACACCTCCTCTTATTGCGAATTGAATCCGCCCATTCAAACAACCGGAGCGGACTCGATCAAAAAGGGTTAATGCGATCTATCCGCTCACTATCTTTAAGATAGCGTCCCAGCACTGCCTTTAAGACAGCGCAAGCAGGATAACGCGGATACGTAATTCGCTATATGTGAACACGCCGCAGCATGGGGAAAAGGGAGGTTGGAAAATAGCCTCTGGTACGGTCTTTTTAAACTAGCTGACCGATGGCTACTTTCGTCAATGGTTTCGACATATTATGTTTTTTTGCCTGTTTTCTTTGATCCATTGGGTTTGTTCGTTCCGTCTGACTGCCTGAAAAGCGGTTTTTTCTATCATTGCAGCATATTAGACCGTTCAAAACGCCTCTGCTGATTCTTGGGGTGACTGACGCCTGTTTTCTTCTATGGTTTTGCCTTGTTAAACGATCATTGATAGTTCGAAATCCGTAGCCTGTCTGTTTTTCGCTTCGCCGCCAAACAGACGGCTACTGCATCCTGCCTGGGCATTGCTCTCGCAACAAAAAGCCTTGCTTGCGGTCCACATCCTGCGTCAATCAAGACACACTTGTAGTGTATGGTTTTGCTTGGCTGCTTTCTTACACCGCGTGCGCTGGTTGGCCTGGCAATTTGCCGGCAATTTGCCGCATGAGCCGCCACCATTTCCGAAAGCTCGAAATGTGGCCCGTTGCCACGCTGGTCGTTCTCGGGGCGGTTGCGAGGGCGATCCCGCAAGCTCCGTTGTTCCGCACCCATTCCGGTTATGGGGCGGACCGCTGCCATTCGTGTTTGCAAATGCCGGAAAACAACGATGGCATCCTCTATCTAAATAATAGGGAGCAGGTGAAATCGGCAGGATTTTGCTGTTTAGGAAAAGACCGGAGAGGCGACGGATTTTTGGAAAGGCAACAAGAGGTGTGCTTAACGTACACACATGGTGACGTTAGGGTACACTCTTGGTGAGCATAAGTGCCACTCTAGGCACCATGCAGGCATTCCGGGTGGCAACGGGTATCGGTTCCCTGTTAATGGGGAGTGGAAATTGGGCTATAGGTTACGGCTGGAAATCCGTGACACACTTGTTTCAATCAATCTATTAAATTCAGGGCAAAGTCTGGTGAAAACGTGATATGGGCATCGCAGTTTCATAAAAGAGTCAAGAGCAGACCAGCTCTTCAATGGGCGACCCTACTCGCCCACTTGACTGAAAAATGATAGCTGAAGAAGACGAATTCAAACTAGCATAAATTTCGGTAGTGCAAAATTATAGAACTCCCCAAAGCCATACGATTGCGAGCTTCCCCATCATCTTGCTAAACGGCAGCTTTTGCTTGACATTTCCAAAGTTTCCAATGTAATTTGCTTTGTAAAATGCTTTGTAAAATGATAGGTGCGTCGACGAGGGCGGTATGGCTGACAAACCCAAGGAAAAACAGATCAAGGAACTGCGAATGAGGTTGGGACTGACACAGGAGCGATTCGCCGCAAGGCTCGGTGTTACGGTTTCGACCGTGAACCGATGGGAAAACGGCAAAGGCCAGCCTTCACCGTTGGCGCGACTTCGAATACAGGATCTCTGGCAGGAAATAATTGACCGCCGCCGAAAATCAGCAATCTAGATAATCGCTCCGTCTTTGATAAAGCATGGATGCAACATGAAACGATTGATATCAATCCTCAGGGACAACAATATTGATTGCCTGCCCAATGAGCGATTTACACTCGATGTAGAGATGTTCCTGGATAATGGTGAAGAGCACAGGTTCCCAAAACAGGTCCTGTTTGAATTCCCAGAATTGAAGGGCGGGAAAAAGCTGGTTCCGGAAGCAAATTTATCCATGTTTCGGTATTTTTTAGATGGTTCCCAACGCTCACACCGTGTCATCGACGCCAGTTTCAAGAGTCGTTTTTTACCCATCTGCGCGGGTCAAATAGGAGTTGCCGTTCTTGAAAGGGAATATTCGGGCCGAATGAAGCCGCGCAGAGATTTGATACGTATTGAAAACATCCTTGCCATGCCGAATGTCGTTGAAAAAGACAATGCGAAAGATCTTGAAAAAAAAATAAACAATGAAATGCCGGAGAATGAGCATTTCCGTGTGGTGCGTTATGATTATCAGTCGAAAGAAGATAAGGATCCCGCGGACCTTGGCCGGGCGATGATTATTCACGAGATGCAAATGCTTGAACTGAAAACAATTAGGGACATGATCGGCAAACACATGATTCAAGACGAAAGAATGCTGGTCAAAGATGGCGGGCTTCAGTATCGTGACAACAAGATTAAAGACCTGAATTTTTCAAAAGACGATCTGGTGCAATTGCGTAACGTAATTGGCTTGGCAAAGACGTTTAAACCAAATATGACGTTGGGGCAGGGCCGCGGTCGCCAAGACCTTGGCAACCTGACAAAGGACCTTGATTGGAAAGAAAGAAGCACCGTAATTAGGCCTCCCAAGGATAAAGCCACCACGTACGGATGGTGGTATCTAAGACTTCGTCCCCGGGAAAAGGTATACAGCCCACTCCAGGGAATTGTTAAAATTGAGGTTTTCGCAATCGGGATAGAGGAGGACGATGGCATTCCTGAAGCGCGCGCGGACACGATCTCTTCCTATGTCCTAAAGGAACGGAATGTAACTCCGTATAATGCAGATGCGCGATGGGCGAGCCATATATACCCTATCTATCTCGCCGAAACCTATTTGCGCTCATCATTTCTTAGCCATGACCGATTTAAAGCGCTGATTTTCTGAAAAGGACACGAAAGCAATGTCTGACGACCAATGCATCGGAAAAGTGACCGCCACTGAGAAGAAACCCACGACCTGTACCTCCGTCAATTTTTGGCTGAGCCCCGGCGTGATTATTCGACCATTTGACATCGTTCGGATTGAGCATATTTGTGGTAATGGCAGCGAAAACAGTTTTTCGTATGCCATCGTCAGGGAACTGAGCTACATTACAGATAGCGCAGGTCACCTGGCGAATTTTGTTTCCTCGGACTTTGGAGATATCAACGCCCGACCTATCAACAAACGCTTAGGGACAACCATTGCTGAGGCTGACGTCCTTGGGAATAGCCAAAACATCGAAATGCCAATCCATGACGGTGCGCGTGTGGAGTGGGCAAAACCAGAAGAAATCAGAACTGCCCTTGGTGTCGAGAAACTGAAAGAACCGATTCCCGCGGGTTATATTCAGACATCCAACAACGAAGAAATCCGCATTGACTTCGAGGCAAGATACCTAGCGGGTCCAGAGGCTGCCCACATGAATATATCCGGCATTTCCGGTTTGGCAAGCAAGACATCATATGCCATGTTTCTTCTTAGCGCTTTGCAACAACGCATGAAGGATGAAGTGAGCATTGTACTGTTCAATGTGAAAGGACCGGATCTCCTTGCTCTTGACCAAACAAATAACGATCTGAAAAACGTTCAAAAAGATGAATGGACGAAATGTGGGCTTGAACCAAAACCGCTTGAAAATGCAACCTATCTTTATCCCTATGCCAAGCGATCCGATCGTTATTTTACCTCCTCACATGCTCCGAAGGATGTTCTTGCAGATCAAATAGATCAACAGCGTGCTTTCAACTACTACTATGATGTCGATACGTTCAAAGGCGGCGAGGAAGGCAATGAATCGGACGTGGGGCGCGATAAGATGTCCCTCCTCTTTTCAGATATTGATGATCCCCAGTCTACCATGGAGAGCTGTATTCAGGAACTTGGCGAAATTCAAGCAGAAACATGGGAAAAACTACGCGAGGAAATTCAAGCGAAGACGGAGAAAGGGCAGCCCGGCCGGAAAGAAATATCCGTCCAATCCTGGCGCAAATTCAGTCGGCTCATTCGCACAAGGACTAACCATGACATTTTTTCATCCCTATATCTTGGAGAAGATCGACGGCAAAAATTGATTGTTGACGCTATCAAACAGCTTAGGCCGGGAAACATACTTGTTGTTGATATTGCACCCTTGCCAGACTACCTGCAATGTTTGGTATTCGGGGACGTTATCCGCACGGTTTTTGACGCGAAACTCGATCTATATGAAGGCATCAAGCGTGAGGAATTAGGGCGCGTGGTAATTTTTGCTGATGAGCTTAACAAATATGCTCCCGCATCATCAGGAGGACGTGATAGAACACTTACACGATGGTTGCTCGAAGTAACGGAACGTGGGCGGTCACTAGGCGTTGTTCTTTTCGGGGCAGAGCAGTTCCGAAGCGGTGTACATGCTCGAATACTCGGGAACTGTAGTACGGACATCTACGGTCGAACCAATCCGGTTGAACTATCGAAGGCGGCCGATTACAGGCTTTTTTCCCAATCGAACAAAGCCACTATTACGCGACTCAACCAAGGACAAATGCTACTCCAACATTCGGTGTTCAATACGTCGCTCATCAAAGTTAGATTCCCATTTCCAGCCTATAGGCAGTTACAAGGGTAACCCACAATGCCAGAAAACCTACAAACGAAAGTGCCAAAAATTGGTGCTTTCGTCCTCGAGACTCTGACGACGGGGATGTATACGAACCCACTCGATACGCTCAGGGAATATGTTCAAAACTCCTTTGACGCAATCCGGGAGGCCGAGCGAGGTGGAATACTGTCAAATGGAGCCGGCCGGATTGAAATCATCGTTGATGAAAAGGCCCGCAATCTTACTCTTCGCGACAACGGTACCGGCATTCCCTCAGACTCAGTCCATTCTCGCCTCGTCAACATTGGAATGTCCTCCAAAAGTATTGAAACCGCTGCCGGTTTTAGAGGCATTGGCCGACTTGCTGGAATCGCATACTGCAAGAGATTGGTCTTCAGAACTCAGGTAAACGAGGAACCCGACATTTCTTCGGTGGTCTTTGACTGTGAGAATCTGCGCCACGCGATGTCGCCGCGGATGAAGCAGGTCAAGGAACTCGCGGATGTAATCACCAGTCATGCCACTCTCTCGGTCGAAAAGATCCGCAAAAAGAACCACTTTTTTGAAGTCAAAATGGAAACCATCAACGATGCCGGCCAAGAATTTCTCGAATGGAGAAAAATCAACACGTATCTTTGTCAAGTTGCCCCTGTTGGGCTCGACACGCAATCGTTCCATCATGCGGGAACGGTCCACCAATGGGTCAAAAAGCATAACCTTTGTGTCCCAGTAGTAAGCATTATCATTTCTTCGGGTTCGACCAATTATCAGGTGTTCAAGCCATATCGCAAGTTGACTTATACAACCATTCAAGAAAAGCACAAGATACACGTAAAAGGCATTCGCTTCTTTCCTGAAAATGTTGGACCAGAATCACCCTTCTGGGGATGGTATGCCGAAACAAATTGCCCCGGAACTTTTGGCGATGGTACAGTTGCCGGTTTTCGTTTGCGCAAGGCGAATATCGGCATCGGCATGGCAGATCGTATGACAGAAATCTTCGCCGATGCTTCCGAGAGTTACGCTCGGCTCAATAAGTACTTCATGGGGGAAATCCACATTCAAAACCCTAATGTCATACCAAATGCACGACGAGACGGGTTTGAGGATAGTCCTGAATGGACTATTATCCGTAAAGAACTGGTCGAATTTGCTCGTCAACGAAGCCGAGAAGCACACCAGCTATCTCAAGCTCGCAATTTGGACATAGAACGATTGGTAGGGGCTACAGAACGGGAATGGAAATCGGCAGAGAAGCGAAGAAAGACTGGGCTCGCTTCGAAGGATGAAAAGGCTAAAATTCTCGCTAAGATCGACAGGCAGCTCGGCAAACTGGATGCTGCCAGGCGGGCGGATAGAAATGAGGATGAAATAAATAAGATTGTAAAAGTCCGGAAGCGACTGGAAAAGACTCGTGCGGCAATCCAGAATGAGACGAATTTCGCTGCACAAAACCTAAACTCTGCCTTAGACAAGAAGCAGCGTAGAATAATCACGGAGATCATCGGAATACTGTATGATGTACTTGATGAGCCATCTTTTGAAAAGGCCCGTGATGCTATACTTGCGAAATATCAGGTTCCTGACAAGGAGGCAAAACTTTGAAAAACATTCTTCTTGTCGAGCCGGATTATCGCTCTAAATTTCCCCCACTTGGCTTACTTAAGATTGCAACCTACCATAAGGGGCGGAATGATTCGGTTACCTTTATACGTGGCAGAAATGAGGCTTTTCGATCCCTTCATTGGCATCGCATTTATGTATCTTCACTTTTCACTTGGGAATTGCCGAGAACTGTCAAAACAATCCGATATTATCAGGATTCAGTCAATTCGTATGACGACATCTTTGTTGGGGGAATTGGTGCCACATTATTACCGAATTACATCCGTCAGCACGTCAACTGCAAAATTATTGAAGGGCAAATCGAAAAACGAGGAATATTGGGCCGCAATTCGCCACCAATAGCACATTTGGTTCCCGACTACGATATCCTCAAGACTGTCGATTATCCTTACGAACCCGATGATTCATATTTTGCCCGTATTACAAAAGGCTGCGTGCGAAATTGCAAATTTTGCGCCGTTCCAAAGCTGGAGCCGGAATTTGGGCTGCTTGCGCCATTGAGCAAACAAATCACTACAATAAAGAAAAAATATGGGGAAAAACAGAATCTTGTCATTTTGGATAACAATATACTTGCGGTTGATAACATCGAAGGGCATATCGCTGAGATTGCTCGCCTTGGTTTCGCCAAAGGAACCAAAAGAAATAATCGAATGCGAACGGTGGATTTCAATCAAGGGATTGACGCGAGACTGGTTGCAAAGCGTACTCCATTGGCTCAAGCTCTCGGAACTATCGCAATAAGGCCAGTTAGGCTTGCATTTGATTTCGTTTCTCTCTCCATGGAGCGCGCTTATCGCAAGGCAATAAATTTGTTGGCTGAACAGGGATTCAGATCATTCACAAACTACATGCTTTACAACTACAAAGACAGCCCACAGGACTTTTACCATCGCCTGAAAATTAATGCGGAACTCAATAAGTCATTGGAAATTCGTATAAGCGCCTTCCCAATGCGCTATATTCCTCCGTCAGATATTCGACGAGGTTACGTTTCGCCTCAGTGGCACTGGCGCTGGCTACGTGGAATACAGTGTGTGCTTCAGGCAACACGGGGGCTTATCAGTCCCAACCCTGATTTTGTTGAGGCAGCATTCGGTAAAGACTTTCGCGAGTTTCTTGAAATTCTTTCCATGCCCGATCGTTATATCATCTATCGGGAGCATTACAAGAACGACGGTGCATCTGACTGGAGGCGACTTTTTCGACGGCTTTCCGAAACGTCAAGAAAGGAATTTCTGGACTTGCTTGCTCGCTTGAATAAGGACCGTCGCCGTATACAGACAATCGCCGGTTTGAAAAGATTCCGTTCCTTAGTAGAGCATTATTATCCGAATGGCGAAGTCCCGGGGCAACATTTTTAGAAAGATTGGAACGACTACTTTAAAGAGAGCAACTGTTGTAAGACCTGCACTATTGACAATTTTGTGAAATGTGTAGGTCTGACACTATTAGTTCTCTATTAGTTCTCTGCTAAGTATATGGATGGGTTCAGCGCGCGTCCAACCTTTTGGAGGTATAATGAGCAATACAGATGCAATCGTAAACGCCCAAGAATTACCTTCCGGCGCTCGTTTCTTTCGTTGCGCACTTCAGGTGAATCCATTCGATTATATTGTGCGCCACCGTAAAGAAACGGCATTCAGCAACGAGGCGGATTATAATGCGTCGATTGTAGAGGCCTGTCAAAAAATCGGTATTGAGGTAATAGGTATTACCGATCATTATCGCGTGCGGTCTTCACAGTCACTCCTCCAGGCGGCACAAACTGCAGGAATAATTGTGTTTCCTGGCTTCGAAGCTGTTAGCAAAGATGGAGTGCATCTGCTCTGTTTGTTTGATCCGGCCAAAGAGACGCGTTCCTTGGAGCGAATCCTGGGTGCTTGCGGCATCCACGAGGATGAAACGGCATCCTCGACAGGTAGATACGACGTTGTCGAGTTCTTGAAGGAATCCCATAGTAACTGGGGGAGTATATGTATAGCGGCTCATGTCGCGAGTGAGGGAGGGCTCCTTCATAGACTATCGGGTCAGCCACGGATAAATGCTTGGACTTGGCCCAATCTTTTGGCCTGCGCATTGCCGGGACCGGTCAGTGACGCTCCTGACAACGTAAGGCCGATCATACAAAATAAAAACCCTGACTATCTTCGTGATAGACCCGTTGCGATAATCAATTCTCAGGATGTATCAAGTCCCGACGACTTAGAAAAGCCCGGGTCGTCTTGCTGGATAAAGATGTCAAACGTTACGCTTGAGGGACTAAGGCAAGCCTTTCTTGATCCCATTTCTAGGATACGTCTGGCCAGTGATCCATCACCGGAGGAGCACACCGAGTTCATTGCCATGACGTGGCAAGGTGGCTTTCTTGATGGCGCGGCAATTCATTTAAATGAAAACCTGAATGTCCTAATCGGCGGACGAGGAACAGGGAAATCAACGATCATTGAAAGTATCCGTTATGTTCTCGGGCTGGAGCCACTCGGCGAAGAAGCCCTTAAGGCGCATAGCGGCATTGTTCGCCAAGTGCTTCGAAGCGGCACAAAGATATCAATGCTGGTCCGCTCTTACCATCCGGATAAACGCTATTACCTGATCGAACGAACGATTCCGAACCCGCCTGTTGTCAAAGACGAGACCGGCAATGTACTAAATCTGACTCCTGCTGATGTGGTTCCTCAGACCGAAATATACGGACAACACGAGATTTCAGAACTGACAAAAAGCCGAGAAAAACTCACACGCCTTCTCGACCGTTTCGTCGACCATGATACCGATATCGTAAAACGAAAAAGCAACATCCGCCGGCAGTTGGAGCGTTCGCGCTTGCGTTTGCTTGAAACCAACAGAGAGTTCATGCAAATTGAGGAACGCCTGGCGACTCTACCGGCGCTCGAGGAAACGTTGCGTCGCTTTCAAGATGCCGGACTCGAAGAAAAACTGAAAGAGCAAAGCCTTCTTGTACGGGAAGAAAGGGTACTTAAGACTTCAGAGGAACGGGTAGACCCCTTCAGAGAACTGTTGAATCAGTTTAAGAATATGCTTCCTGTCGACTGTGCCTTTATTTCTCAAAAAGCACTGGAGAGCCTTCCCGGAAAGGACATTTTGATCGAAGCGAATCTTATTCTGGAACAATTGAACAAGGATATGAATAGAATAGCCACAGAAATAGAACGGGCTATCGAAAATACGGAGACCGGCTTAGGTAAAATACGAAGCAAATGGGAGGAAAGGAAAAAGGCGGTCATGGAAGGCTATGTAGCCATCTTGCGTGAACTGCAGAAATCAAAGGTTGATGGTGAAGAATTCATCCGATTGCGACGACAAATTGAGGAACTCCGTCCGCTAAAGGAAAGGCAAACCAGGCTGAAGCGCGATTTGAAAGAACATGAAACTGAACGGCGAAACCTTCTTTCTGAGTGGGAAGATGTAAAGGCCGAGGAATTCCGACATATAGAGCGTGCGGCGAAAAAGGTAAGCAGGAAACTTGAAGGACGTGTTTTAGTGGATGTCGCTGCAGGCGGTAACAGGGAACCGCTGATTCAGCTTCTGCGCGATCAAATAGGAGGACGATTGTCCGAAACGATTGAATCTTTGACGAAAAGCACGGATTTCTCTTTGCCGATCTTCACCGGAACATGTAGAGAAGGGCGGGAGTCGCTATCCCGACAGTTCAACATCCCATCCAGCCAATCTGAGCGAATTGCCCAGGCAAAACCTGAGGTCATTATGCAAATCGAGGAATTGGAGCTGCCGCCAACCACAGCCATAAAATTAAATGTTGCCGCTGATGATCAACCACCAATGTGGCAGACTCTGGAAGACCTTTCCACGGGGCAAAAAGCAACAGCGGTTCTCCTTCTCTTGCTACTTGAGTCGAGTTCACCTTTGGTTGTGGACCAGCCTGAAGACGATCTTGATAATCGCTTTATTTCCGACGGAGTAGTGCCGAAAATGCGAGAAGAAAAACGCCGACGGCAGTTTATTTTTGCCACCCATAACGCCAATATTCCGGTCCTGGGAGACGCTGAGTTGATCGTCGGGTTAACAGCGTACGGTGAGGCGGGCCAAGGAAAAGCGAAGCTTTCTCAGGAGTATATGGGGTCCATCGACACACGCCCAGTCCGTGAACTTGTTGAAGAGGTACTCGAGGGGGGAAAGGACGCTTTTGAGATGCGCCGGTTAAAGTACGGTTTTTAGGGAGTAATCAAATGACAAAGACAGAGCTGTTAGAGTTAATTAAGAACGGCGAGAATTCCGGAATTGAGTTCAAGGGTGACATAATAGACAACCGAGCGTTGGCTAAAGAGCTTGTTGCATTTGCAAACTTACGGGGCGGCCGAGTGATCCTGGGCATAGATGATGACGGCAGTGTAGCGGGGATCACGAGAGATCACTTGGAGGAATGGGTGATGACTACCTGCAGAGATAAGATTCGCCCTGAGTTAATTCCATATTATGAAATAATCCGCGATGTGGAGCCTGGCAAAGATGTAGCTATTGTTCAAGTTGACCGCGGATGGGCGGTCCATCATGTGTGGCATAATAACCACCGAACTTACTATATTCGTGTTGGAACACAGAGCCGGGAAGCCAGCGCCGAAGAACTTGAGCGGTTATTCCAACAGCGCGGGGCTTTCCGGTTAGAAATGCGCGGAGTGTCGGGTTCATCCTCTGGCGATTTTGACTATCGGCGATTGAACGACTATTTTCAAAGAATCCGCTCTCAAGAAACGCCGGGCATGGATGATTTAGGTGCCTGGCAAAGCCTGCTCGTAAACACTGAATTCCTGGTTGAAGAGGACGACACAACGCCAGCGACCGTTGCGGGCTTGCTTCTTTTTTGCGCTAACCCAAATCGTTTCTTGCCTCAAGCAGGAATAGATGCTGTTGCCTATCCTGGCAAGGAAAAGAATTATGCTGCTAAAGAACGGTTAGCGATTCGCGGCCCTATGACGGCCTTGTTTGGAAGTCAAGGGCTTGTTGAGAATGGACTTGTTGAACAAGCTGTGGAATTCGCAAGGAGAAACACCGAAGTCTCAGCCAGCCTTGCCGATGGCGCAAGGCGCCAGGAACGATGGTCGTATCCGGAAGAAGCGATTAGGGAGGCCATCGTCAACGCTGTAGTGCATCGAGACTACCTATTGTCCGGTACGACTGTGGAGTTGTCCATATATGAAGATCGATTGGAGGTGATTTCCCCGGGACGTCTTCCTAACGGCATCACGCCACAGCGTATGATTTCGGGCTGTCGTTCAGCCCGAAATCAACTACTCAAAGATGTTATGAGAGACTACGGTTATCTTGAGCATATGGGTATGGGGGTGCCTCGAAAAATTGTTAAAGAAATGCATAAACACAACGGAACTTCACCCGATTTGATAGAGGACGAGGAACTCTTCATAGTAAGGCTTTGGAATAAATGACGAGCGGATCCGGCGCATCCAACGTGTCTTGTGCAAATTGGACCAATCAGAAAAAGCTGCTCACAAAGGCAAGGGTGGACATGGAAAAGGCTATAGGGCTAGGTTGCGTTGCAACCATCCCGCGTCGCATCCGCCTCCTGCGCTTCCTTCGATGTGCCGAACCACCGAACCGGAAATCTGATATGTGAGAACATCCATGAATGAAAGACTTTATTTGCTGAAAATCAGATTGCTTGAAATAGAACCTGAAATCTGGCGGCGATTTGTAGTGCCTAGTAGCATCACCTTGGACCGACTTCACGATGTCATTCAAATCGTGATGGGCTGGAAAGACTATCATCTTCACCAGTTCACTATCGGCCGAAAACGTTACACGGAAGCTCCTGAATCCAAGGAAGACGGGCTTGAATGCGGGAAATACCGCCTCGTGGATCTGATCAAGCAGAAAGGCCGTACCTTTGGCTATCTGTACGATTTTGGCGACAGCTGGGAACATGAGGTCATTCTTGAAGACAGCCGCTATTTCAATCCGGACATTCGGTCCATAATCGAATGTCTGGATGGAGCCAGGGCCTGTCCGCCTGAAGATGTTGGTAGTGTCCCCGGATACTATGAGTTCTGTAAAGCACTGAAAGATCCGAACCATGAAGAGCATGAGAGCTACATGGAATGGAGCGGCGGAGACTACGACAGTGAAAGATTCAACACGGATGAGGTCAATTGGGAATTGGTGAAATATTTGCGCTGGTCTCGGGAAAGACTTAGACTGTGGATTAGTGAGCATTGAACGGACCGAGATGTCAAAGTGTCTAAATGATCTGGCGAAGTTGGCTATCCATATACTTGACTACGATATCAAATACCGCAAGAACCGGGACGTCGGTAACGAGGGGGCGGAATGACTATTCTCCGTGATCCCGGCCTGAAGTTGCAGGAATTGATAGACCTGCCGGCAGAGACCGAATGGGTCGAATTCAAGGAGGCCAAAAACAATTTTGATTTTAACGACCTTGGACAATATTTTTCAGCCCTTAGCAACGAGGCCAATCTGAACGGGCAGACGGCTGGCTGGCTGGTTTTCGGCGTGACTGATCGTCCGCCCCGGCGAATTGTTGGATCCAGCTATCGCCATCAGAAACCGGGTTTGGAGAAGCTCAAACGGGAGATTTCAAAGCACACCAATCACCAAACCACATTCATCCATATCGATGAGGTTATTGTCAGCGGCCGTCGCGTTGTTTTGTTCCAGATTCCTCCGGCCGCGAGAGGTATTCCAACGACATGGCACGGGGTCGCTTATGGTCGCATCCATGATTCACTTGGCCCGTTGAATCTTCAGAAAATTGAACACATCCGAAGGCAGGTGGTCGAGGACTGGTCTGCCCAGATCTGTGATGGGGCGACCATCGACGACCTCGCCCCCCAAGCTGTCGAAGTTGCACGGCAAAATTTTTCCAAGAAATATCCGGCCCTGGCTCCGGAGGTAGGCTCGTGGGACGATACCACATTTTTGAACAAATCCAAGATCTGCATTTCCGGCGGGATCACGCGGGCTGCCATTGTTTTGCTTGGCAAAAATGAGGCGGAGCACTTTGTGTCTCCCGCTATTGCCAGGATTACGTGGCTGCTCAGAGATGCCAAAACATCGGAAAAGGACTACGCGCATTTTGGGCCACCGCTGCTTTTGGCAGTCGAACATGTCTTTTCCAAAATCAGGAATTTGATCTACCGCCACCTGCCCAACGGCCAGTTGTTTCCTGTCGAAATCTCACAATATGATTCGTGGGTAATCCGGGAAAGCCTCCATAACTGTATTGCCCATCAGGACTATCTGTTGGGCGGGCGCGTCAATGTGGTTGAGGAACCGGATTCGCTTCTGTTTACGAATCTCGGTAACTTCCTCCCGGGCAGCGTCGAAGAAGTTATCCGTAGAGATGCTCCACCGGAATTCTACCGTAATCGTTTTCTGGCGGAAGCTATGGTCAACCTGAACATGATCGACACGATCGGCAGTGGTATAAAGCGCATGTTTACGATGCAGCGCCAGCGGAATTTCCCAATGCCGGACTACGATCTAAGCGAATCGGGAAGGGTGAAGGTGCGAATCATCGGCAAGGTCATTGACGAAAGATACACGCGATTGCTGATGCAGAGGACAGACCTCGATCTTTTGGACGTGATTGCGTTGGACAAGGTGCAGAAAGCCAGGCCGATTGCGGAAAATGAATTCAAAATGCTTAAGAAAAAGCGGTTGATCGAAGGGCGAAGACCCAACCTGTTTGTGTCGGCAGAGGTTGCCGCAGCGACGGAAACAAGGGCTGATTACATCAGGAAGCGGCCATTCGACAAACAGTATTATAAGAAGCTGATCGAGGACTATTTGCGGCGATTTCATGTCGCCACGCGTGCGGACTTGGACAAGTTGCTTATAAGGAAACTCTCGGAAGCGTTAACTAGCGAACAAAAAAAGAATTTTGTTACCAACTTGCTCCAGGAAATGCGCAGAGAAAGGATTATTCAGCCGGTTAAGGGTAAACGTGGCCGGGGATCCCGGTGGGAATTGTATAAAGAGACTTAAAAGGGATCGAGTTAGGGCGCGCTTTATACCATTGAATGGCCGGGGATTTGTTATAATCAACTGAAATAACAAATACTTGTTAATTGTATAAGTCCCATAAAAATGCGCGGGTTTATATAATTCAGGGCAGTTCGCAAAACGTCCCTACGGTCTAAAAACTGGGAACATCGGGGGGGGCGGGGTGCGTCGGGCCGTTTAAACGACAGGATGGAATCGGCAGCTGAGACGGACCGTGTCTACTCCGTGGACACGTCGAGAACCGCTACGGGCAATCGGAACGAAACATGACAACTGTTATGAAAGTCCGTCAGATATGTTGGTTACCTTTTGTATTGGGGCAAGAATACAGCTCCTCTGTTTTTCGTATGCAAACAGAGGTCTGGTAGAATCCTGGTACTTTTGAAACGCGCTTATTGAATTGGATGGTTTTTGTTGAAGATATTGAAGAGAACCAATTATGGACAAACACATTGAAACCAAAGGAAAAGCCTGTTGTATCAGCCGGTTAACATTTTGAAATTGTGGCAGATTCAACTCCCGCCGCCTCCACCAAAATGTTATAATTATATCAATTAGTTGTACAAGGCAAACCCGAAACTGTGTCTAAAATTGTGCCCATTTTCTCCATTTTTTGCGCTTTTTCGATGATTCTTCGATATTATCCCGCCACCCTCTACATGCCGCCTATGTATCTGTTCAGCCTGCGGTAAAGTATATCGGTTTGCTCTCTCGGAAGCACCGATACATGCCAGGTATCTTTATCTAGGGAGCTCCGCCGCCCGGCGAGGATCTACAAAAGAGAGTCCTATTCTGACTGGGTGGGCCAAGAAAAGCCAAGCGGTGTGATATCTGTCATGGCACGGCCCTGAGGTCCGTGTTCGCTTCTGGCAGGGTATCTTTCATCGGTGCAATTCGGCCTCACGGGCCACCGAATGATGATATCTACAAAACCGACACGGCAAGATCCATGTTTCAGGTGGCGGCAAAAAGGCATCCAGGCACCCTATTCCATCTTGGCAATCCGGTGGCGTTGTGATTTACATTTGAAAGTGGAGAAAACATAGAAATCAACAGGTTGGCAAGATATTGATGATCTAACCTCCCCAAGTTGACCCTCAAGATGTTGTGTGGTTGCCTCTCGTCAGCTGCTTCCGACACAGAGCTGCCCTCATAGCCTCCTTCTTTCTGGTGGAACGCGTTCCTAATCCAGTCGCTGTGACCGGTGCTTGGGCCTGCATGGAATCCCTTTTCTGCATACCGTACATCTACCCATAAGATACATGCCTTTTTCTCAATAAATACAGTCTTCACCTTATTGTCAGGACCGATTGTCCAAAGCTAATCTAAATTTGATCTTAAAGCAGGTGATGAGATTGAAAAGACTTAAGGAAATTCGCCTATGAGAGTTTTCACAAGGTGTGTAGGTATCGTTTGTCTGACGGAGAAGATGCTGAATGTAAACCATTCAAGGAGTTGAAAGACAAAGGGCACGATGTGG
>Ga0307425_1000957_pt1 | contig 17877 bp, 16 predicted proteins | sample SalMarWE160330MG_FD_202152 | JGI IMG/M metagenome (GOLD analysis project Ga0307425, IMG submission 202152) | Salt marsh sediment microbial communities from the Plum Island Ecosystem LTER, Massachusetts, United States - WE1603-30 | ecosystem: Environmental > Aquatic > Marine > Intertidal zone >...
TCTACAGCGCGGTCATAAAAAATACGCGGTCTTCTGTCATGTCTGCGGGGAGTATCTGATGCCCAAGAAGGAATTTGAATATCTGCAGAAAGACCCGGACAACGGAAAACACTTAGGCGACCTTTTGGCTGTCTGTCCCCGGTGCAAGAAAACCGGTTATGCCGAGGTGTTACATCGCGTGGCGCCCTTGTACAAGCGGATAAAAAAAGTATAAGGTATCTGGTTGTCTCCATTAAGAGACAGACCGCCACCGGTTCGTGGTTCAAGAATTCGAGGGTCACTCCAAAACCTGTAAACGATTAAGAAATGGAAAGGAGAGTAATATGGCAATAGAAAAAGAGCAATTGTCAGCGGCAGAGAGTCTGCGTAAGACCAGGACTTTTGGCAAGGTCCGGTGCCACAACCCCAGTTGCATGGAAAGGCTCCAGCCTGCTGCGGGAGCAAATCATGTCAAATGCCCCACGTGTGGGATGGAGTATCGTCTGTTCTGGGTCAATTCGAGCCTTCCCAGGATACGGGGTCCCGTATGGGACGTAAACAGGAAAATAGCTCAGGAAAAGATGGCCAGTCTGGAAACGGCCGAATCCAAGAAGGGGGGTAAGTAATATGGCATTAAACAGAAAGATAGCATATATTGATCTCTCAACAGGAGACATTGAGACCAAACCGATCCCGCTCGAGGTGCGGAAGAAATTTTTGGGCGGAAGAGGTCTGGACGCGTATTTATTATTGAATCATACGGAGAAAGGGTGTGACCCTCTGGGACCCGAAAATGCCCTTATCATAAGCGCTGGTATTCTGACAGCCACATGTGCGTCGGCAACAGCAAGGACACACGTCATGGCCAAATCCCCACTCACCAACATGTTAGGAAGCGCAAATATGGGCGGGTTCTTTGCACCTGAATTGGCCTGGGCCGGGTTTCATCACTTGGTCATAAAGGGTAAAGCAGAGAAACCAGTTTACATCTGGATCCACAACGGTAAAATCGAGATCCGTGATGCAGGGCATCTCTGGGGCAAGACCACCACTGATACACAGTGGGCCATTCGAGAAGAGCTGGGCGACGAGGACGTCAAATCCGCGGTTATCGGTCCTGCGGGCGAAAACCTTGTCACGTTTGCCAATGTCATGACGGGCATTAAAAACTCTGCCGGCAGAACCGGCATGGGCTGTGTGATGGGATCTAAAAACCTCAAGGCCGTAGCCGCCAGGGGCACCATGGATATTAAGATCTCACATCCGGTGGATGCCTTAGAGTATAATAAGCATTTCATCGACCAGATTACCAGCGCCAAGGTAAATCAGACCCAGGGAACCCTGGGAACCCCATTCATCTGGGGGGCAACCAACTCATGGGGCGGCGTAAGGACCAGAAATTTCCAGTACAACCAGTGCGAAGATGCCGATGATATCGAACCCGAGCGGATCGATGAGATCTGCGAGGAGACCATGGGGCCATACCATATGACCGGCTGCTTTGGATGCCAGGTCCATTGCCGTGCCCAGTACAAGGTCCCCTCGGGACCCTTTGCGGGAAAATATGATGAGGGGCCGGAATACACCTCTTTAGGAGCCTTTGGAGGAGAGCCCGACTGTAAAAGCGCTGAGACCGTTTTAGCAGGAAACCATCTCGTTGACCAGTATGGTGTCGATAATCTGGAGATCGGGAGCATGATATCATGGGCCATGGAACTCTACGAGCTGGGCATCCTCACCAGCAAAGACACGGACGGTCTTGATTTGCGATTTGGAAATGACGAAGCACTTTTAGAGATGGTCGAGCGCATCTGCTTCCGAAAGGGCTGGCTGGGCGATACATTGGCTGACGGAGGACTCCCGGCAGCCGAGAAAATAGGCAAGAACTCTTTTGACTATCTCATCCAGGTCAAGGGAATGAACAATCTCCACTCTGATGAGAGGGGCACCCCGGCCCTGGCCCTTAATATCGCCACTGCCTCAAGGGGATCTGACCACCTGAGGAGCCGTCCTGCCATTGACCTATACCATCTACCTGAGAAGGTCCTCAGGAAGATCTATAGTAACCCGATTCCCTATGACGGGCCCCTGAGTTCGGAACATACCGCCTATGAGGGGAAGCCATGGCAGGTCTACTGGCAGGAGAACTGCTACATGGCCGTAGATTGCCTTGGCATTTGCAAGTATCACACCGTGTTTCTCGGGGCCACTCTTCCCAATTTTGAGGATTGGCCAAAGGTGATCTATTACAACACCGGATTGGAAATGACCCCTGAAGAGATCTGGGAAATAGCGGAGAGATGCAATAATGTAGAAAGGCTATTCAACCTGCGGGAAGGGTTGCAGAGAGATGACCTCAAGAAGGGGGACACCTTGAACCATCGCTATTTTGATGAACCGTGCAAGCGCGGTGCCCCGGATATCATCGGCGCAGCCATAGATCGAAAAAAATTCAATAAGATGATTGATGAATTTTACGAGCACCACAACTGGGACAAAAACGGTGTTCCCACACCGGAGACATTAAAGAGACTCGGATTGGATAAAGAGCCGTCCCATCTACTCTAATAAGCAGATCGCACCGATGGCGCGGATTTATAACCGGTTCTATTTAACTTGAGAAAATTCCATGAAAGCCCCCCCACTGAGTTGGGGGTGACTTCATTTTGAGAGGAGGAGATCAATGGAGAAAGTCCTGATGATAAATCACCAGAAGTGCACCGGCTGCAGGCTGTGCGAGCTTGTATGTTCGGTAATGCATGATGGGGTTTCCAACCCGGCAAGAAGTAGAATAAAAGTCATGAAATGGGAATCTGAAGGCCTGTATGTTCCCATGTCATGCCAGCAGTGTGAGGACGCCCCCTGTATGAATGTCTGTCCTGTGAAGGCAATTTCCCGTGATGAGGATCTCGGTTTTGTAACAGTTGATTATGACATTTGCATCGGCTGCCGTTCATGCGTGGCGGTCTGTCCTTTTGGCGCCATGAACTACAACGTCATCGACCGGAAGGTTTTCAAGTGTGACCTTTGCGGGGGTGACCCCCAGTGCGTACGGTTCTGTGAGGTAAAGGCCATCGAATATGTTGATGCGGATCGTGTGAGCAATTACAAGAAGAAAGATGCGGCAGAGAGGTTGTCTGCCGCACAAAAAGAGGGAGCCGCTTTACAGGCTGCCATGTAAGCAAAAGTGAGCGGTTCCAGGTTCAAGGTTCAAAGGTTACCGCGTATTGATCCTCAACCTTATTCATGGCGCTTGAGGCGTAACTCAGATTAGCCTCTTTCACCCATTGGGTGAAACATACCGTTTGCGTTTGTCGACGTATTTTTCCCTAATCCCGCTTTGCAGCGGGATTAGGGAGTCTCAACCCGTAACCTTGAACTCTAACCCTTTGAACCCTTGAACGGTTATGAGAGATAACAGTGGGAACAGATAAAATTGAATTGCTTTCAGTTGGCGTGGATGTGGGAAGCGCAACAAGTCATTTGGCCTTTTCAAATCTGGTATTGGAAAGAGATCCGCACTCCCCTTCCCGTCGTTTCAATATCGAGAAGAGAAATATAATTTATGAGGGAAGAATTATCAATACGCCTCTAATGAATGACGACACAATTGATATGGACAGGTTGTCTGATTTTTTAAGGGAAGAGTATAAAATAGCGGGAATGCATCGTATAGACATTCAGAGTGGCGCGGTGATTGTAACCGGAGAAACGGCCAAGAAAAAAAATGCAAAACAGCTCGTAGAATTCCTGTCCAATGGTGCAGGCGATTTCGTTGCTGCAACGGCAGGGGCAAATTTTGAAAGCTTTCTTACTGCGTTAGGTTCTGGGGCGACAGCGAGATCAAAGAAATATCACAAAACCATACTCTCCTGTGACATTGGCGGAGGAACATCCAACATTGCCATATCAAAAAATGGTGACGTCCTCTCTACAAGTTGTGTAGCCATAGGAGGCAGATTACTTGCTTCAGATTCCGATGGAATAATTTGGAGGATTGATGAGCCTGCATTGAGGGTTATGGAACATATTGGATTGAATTACAGGATAGGAGATCAGATCTCGAAGGAGAACATTGATAAGATCGCGGCAAAGTTTGCAGAAGTACTGATTGAGGTAATTACCGGACCTGCGACCTCATCCCTGGCCAAACAACTGATGTTGACGGATGATCTGAATTTTCCGGGAAAGATAGACGAATATTCATTTTCAGGAGGTGTCGCAGAGCTGATATATGGCGGCAATGGTAATTACAACGATCTGGGGCCGATATTGGCCGACAAGATAAATTTCCTGACTACCAGATTAGCCGCCCCGGTCATAGAGCCAAAAAACAAGATCAGAGCGACTGTCATTGGGGCAGGCGCTTATTCCTTATCCATTTCCGGTTCCTCCGGATTTATGGATAATCAAATCTCATTTCCCATAAAAAATGTTCCGGTTATACGGGTGGATGTTAACGAACCACAACTAAGTGTTGAGCACGTCATTTCAGAAATAAACGCCTCATTCCGAAGATTTGATTTAAGCGAAGGCGAAGAAATTGTTGCCCTATATTTCAAGGACCCGGTCAAGGCCTATTATCCCGATTTAGAGTTATTTGCAAAATCGATTGAAGCAGCCCTTCCCAATTCCATCAATAATAAAATACCGATTATCCTGATCTTTGAAAAGGATATCGCATGCAGTGTGGGAAACGTCATCCGCCGCGAAACCGGTTTGAAAACGAATTTGCTCTCATTGGATGAACTCATTCTGAAAGAGGGAGACTGGATCGATATCGGTGAACCTCTAATTGGCGATCAGGTATTTCCCGTTACAGTAAAGTCTCTTGTCTTCAATAGAAATTAGGTCTATTCGCAAACTACTTCAAATAGGTTCTTGCACCCACATATCTCACAGCGTAATACCTGTTTGAAAGTGAATCTATCCGTATGGTCTTCCCTTTTCCAGGGGCATGGACAAAACGATTATCATCCGAATAAACTCCAACATGAGAAACTCTTTTGCCCCCAGAGGTTGCAAAAAAGACCAGATCGCCCCTTTCCAATTCAGGGCGACCTACCGGATTGCCCGCCCTGTATTGCTGCCTGGATGAACGTGGAAGTTTGAGGCCATTCAAACGATAAACGACCATGGCCAGCCCGCTGCAGTCAAAGCCGCCATCTGCTGAAGATCCGCCCCACCGATAGGGTAGTCCAATAAAACTCTCCGCTGTTTCAACAATCCTGTTTCTGAGATACCCACCCCCGTACACCCTCTCTTTTGCCAACGCATAGTCATCAGGAGAGACAATGTAATACTTGTGGATAATTCCAGATGTATGCAGACGACCGGCCTCGGAACGGGCTGCCTTTTCCGAGGAGAAATCACCGAAACGTACCTTAAAAATTCCTGTTTTGTGACGGAAATAATAGGCATTCAACCCTCGACGTTCCAGAGACTCAACTAATAATATGGCGTTGTCAAGATTCGAAAAGGCGCCTGCCTGAATGGAGTAGCCCATTCGCGGCAGTTCTCTCTTCGGCAACGTCGCCTCTATCCCCTGCTTTAGCGGCACCTGCGGCGCTGGAGAAACGATACATTTTTCTCCTGCGCAGCCCCCTAAAAACAATCCAAGCGCAAAGACCGGAATTAAAGTGCGCGCAGCAGGCTGGACCCTCCAAAACCTCAAGGTGGCCCGGCCCGGTTTGTTGAATGATCCCATAACAGTTCCTAAGAGCTGAAAGATCCCCGCCAGTTCACGTCTAAAGCTTTAAGTCTTTGAGCCCGGTTTTCTCAGATAGATATTCATCAAACCCCTCATCATCAAGACTGGCACGCTTTCCTAAGAACTCTTCACTGAAAAGGCCTGCATGGTATACGACCTTAGGGGAATCTGAAAGCACGGCCTCTAAAATGATCTTGGCAATCAGTTCAGGCCCGGGCACAGTGGCATTTACAAACATCTTGCCAATCCCTTTTCCTGAAGTTTCATATATAGTCTTATAATCAGGGTCGGTCCTGGCAAAAAGATCGCCGGTCATGCTTGTTGCCACATCGTTGAACTCAGTTGCAATAAAACCGGGGCGTATGGCCACCACCCTGATGCCAAAGGGTCGGACCTCTATACGCAGCGCATCGGTGATCGCCTCTACAGCATGTTTAGTTGCCGCATATGGACCACTTCCGGGGAATGCGAATTTCCCAGCCATGGAACTCAGGTTAACAATGGTCCCCCCTCTCATTTTGCGCATACCCGGCAGGCAGGCCTGGGTAACCTGCATTAGTGCAAATACGTTGACCTCGAACATTCTTTTAGCCGCCTCTATGGACACATCTTCGAGGACCCCCCTTAAACTGTATCCGGCGTTGTTTATGAGCACGGAGACGGGTTCTGAAAACCCTGCAACATGCTGGCAGAATTTTTCAAGGTCATCAGGATCAGATAAATCCACGTCTATGGGCGTGATCCCCTCGACCTGACCAGCTAATTCAGTAAGACGATCCATGCGTCGTGCTGCCGCCATGACCTGAAAACCCTTCTCCGCCAACATAATGGCTGTTTCCCTCCCTATCCCGCTGCTTGCCCCAGTCACCAATGCTACTTGTCCTGCTTTTTCCATGTTCTCTTTCCTCCTATTCCTTTTTTAATATGGATCTATTAATTCCCAGACCTTTAAAAAACCCCTCTATCGCTTACCGAAAACTTAAATTCCCTGCTGTTCTATCTCTTCTTGTCCCCAAGTAGTGTCCGAACGAAAACTAGAATTTTTCGTTCAGATCAAGCCTCCGGCCTGGAGGGCCTACGCCCCGGAAGGGAAGACGTCCCGCTATCGGCGGGATTAACCGCAGGAATACATTTAGTATTTCGAGGATTAAAATTTGAGTCTGACGCAGATATGGGCGAAAAAGACAGTTTTCGTTCAGGCACTAAGTACTTGCGCCACAGGCAGCCTGATACTGAATTTCGATCCTTTGTTCAACTCGCTTTCCACACTGACCTCGCCCCCGTGGGCATGCACGATCGCCCGGACAAAACTCAAACCCAGACCAAGCCCCCTCCTTGAACGACTGTGATCCCCCCTATATAGACGGTCCCAGATTTTTTTAATCTCATTGGGCCGGATTCCCATCCCCTGATCAGAGACCGAGATTAATGCGTACCCTTCCCTGTCCCAGGCGGATATCTCGATCTCCTGGCCCTGATCGCTGTACTTGAGGGCATTGTCAAGGAGATTTGCAATGACCTGTTGGAAACGGATTTGATCGGCATTTATGATTAATTCATGTGGGAGATTCTTATTCACACTGATCCCCTTCTCTTCTGCCACCACCTCATAAAGATCAACAACAGAATTAACCACGTCCGGGACCGACACTTCACTGATCTCTAATCGCATGACCCCGGTTTCCGCCTCAGCCACATCCATCAGGGCATCAAGCATGGTCAGCACCCGCTCGGATTCCTCCATGCAGTCGGCTAATGCCTCCCTGCATGCCTTCGGATCCCGGGCATCCTGGAGGGCAAACTCAGCCACCCCTCGCAGACGTGTCATGGGGGTCCTCAGGTCATGTGCAACATTGTCCAGGGAATTGTGCATTGCCTGAATCACCAAATCATTTCGGTCTAACATCTGATTGAAAAGAGATACCAGTTCATACATCTCCCCCCGTTCCCTTCGTACGGGGACGCGCAGGCTCATTTTTCCTGTTTTCAGGATATCTCTGACGGTCTGAATCAGATGGCGAATCGGCTTGATCGCGCGGAACGTCAGTAGGCCGCCGCCGATAATCCCTAACAAGAGTATCGGGACACTGAATATTAGAAAAACGGTCCTGAAAAAGGAAAGTAATGCCTGGCTCTGGGAAGAGCTTTTGCCGACCTGGAGTTCAAGCCCTCCAGGCAGATGCGCTACACCAATGGTCCAGGCGCCTTTCTCGGCCTCCCCCTTTATGGATAGCCATAAATCCTTCTCAGTGCGCGGAATAGACCTCAGTTTATCGTAATCAAACCCTTTGAATCCCTTAGGGATACTGACAAACACAACCTGGTTCAGCGGGCCTACAATGCGGACAAAGAGGATATCGCGGGCAGTATCTGTCTGCTCATCAAAACGGGCCTTGAGGGCACGGAGCCCTCCCTCCTCATACCATGCCCGGTACTCCTGGATACGGTCCCGGACAATTTCCCGTTCCCTCTGTTCAATCAGATTATCTATGAGATAGTAGGCAACCACGAAGAGGCCACCTGAACTGACAACAAAAAAAAGGGCGTACAAAACGCTCAGTTGCAGACTGAAGGTTAATCCGACCTTACTGCTCTTCTTTGAGGACATATCCCATCCCACGGACAGTATGGATCATCTTCCGGTCAAAATCTCTATCGACTTTGTTGCGCAGCCTGCAGACCAATACATCCACCACATTGGTCTGGGGATCAAAGCTGTAATCATATACATGCTCCAAGATGGAGGTTTTAGAAATGATCCGGCCCTTGTTTCGAATCAGGTGCTCTAACAGAGCAAACTCACGGGAAGGGAGACTGATATCCTGTTCACCACGTTTGGCTTGACGGGCCAGGAGATCTATGGTCAGGTTTCCTGCCCTGAGGGTAGAAGGTTCCGACTCCCGGGTCGATCTCCGGATCAAGGCATGGATGCGAGCCAAGAGCTCTGAGAATGAAAATGGCTTCGTCATGTAGTCATCGCCCCCGCTCTGGAGGCCCTTGACGCGATCGTCCACAGAACGCTTTGCGCTAAGTATGATGACCGGGGTCGCAATCTTTTTTTCACGAAGCCTTTCAATCAGGGAAATTCCATCTAATCCGGGGAGCATGATATCCACCACTGCCGCATCATAGGGCTCGGTTACTCCGAGATGAAGACCGTCAACTCCGTCATTGGCCACATCAACGGCAAAGCCTGCCTCTTTCAGCCCCTTTGAAACAAAAGAGGCAATCTTTTTGTCATCTTCAACAACCAATATCCTCATGTTCAATCCGTTCACTCCGTGTGGAAGTCAGGGCTTATCCAAAATCTCCCTTATTCTTAGCGATAGCCCCTTGATATCGAAAGGTTTCTGGATAAAGCCTTTGCATCCCCGGTTCAATATTTCGGTCGCCTGACCATTGATACTATAGCCGCTTGAAAGAAGGACCTTTATGCCAGGGTCGATCTCTTTCAGTTTGTCAAAGGTCTCGCCACCACCCATATCCGGCATGATCATGTCTAAGATGACCAGGTCAGGCGCAGAGGGCACAGCGCTTAGCGTTTTGCCAACGATCTCTACTGCCTCCTTTCCGCTCCTGGCAATCAAGACCTTGTAGCCCATCATATTCAACATGTCTTCCCCAACATCAATGATTATGTCCTCATCATCTACAAGAAGAATGGTCTCGTCTCCGGTCCTGACATCTTCTCCGACCTCTGATTTCCGATCGCCGATCTCCGATTCAGTGGCAGGCAGGTAGATATTAAATGTACTCCCCTTCCCCTTTTCGCTATGAACATCGATAATACCGTCGTGGTTCTTGATAATGCCGTAAGCTGAGGCAAGCCCCAATCCGGTCCCTTTCCCTATTGCCCTTGTAGTAAAAAATGGATCAAATATTCTCTCTAAGACGTTCGCGTCTATTCCCACCCCTGTGTCGGTCACCGAAACCCTCACATACTTACCAGACGCCAAATCAAATGGTTTACCGTGCTCCTCATCAAGCATAACATTTTCCGTTTGCACAAAAAGCTCACCACCCCCTGGCATTGCCTGGGAGGCATTGACATAAAGATTTAATAAAACCTGCTCAATCTGTCCTTGATCCACATCCACTACCCAGAGATCCTTTTCATATTTTTCTTGAACCGTGATCTCTTTCTTTGTGCGGCCAAACATTTGACATTGATTCCTGATAATTTCATTCAGATCGGTTGGTTTGACCTCATATTTTCCGCCCCTGGCAAAACCAAGGAGCTGTTTTGTCAGATCCGCTCCCCTGCGAATCTGTTGTTCCATGTTTCTCAGTCTCTCATAATAGGGATTACCGGGATCCAGATTCATCAGCATCAGAGAAACGTTTCCCTGAATGCCCATGAGAAGATTGTTGAAATCATGGGCTATGCCTCCTGCTAAGGTGCCGATGGCTTCCATCTTTTTGGACTGGAGCATCTGTTCCTGGAGTTTCTTGATCTCTCTTTCCGCAAGGACGCGTTCGGTCACATCCCTGCCCGTGCCGCTGATATAGGCCTTTTCATCCCCTGGCTCGACTAACGAACTACGGTACTCAATATATATTTTGCGACCATCCTTTGCAAAATAGCCTGTAACTCCCTCATAATAGCCGTCTCTCTTAATCCGTCCCAAGTACTCGCTTGCAAACAAGGGCCTCAATTCCGGTTTCATGAAATCTGCACCACTACGTCCTATGAGTTCCCCATGATCGTACCTGAAGATCCTGCTCATTGCCGGGTTTACCGAAAGAAAGCGTCCCTCAATATCCTGGGTATAGATAAAATCGCTAATGGAATTAAACAGATCCCTGAACCTCTTTTCTGATTGTTGAAGGGTTTCCTCCCGGCCTGCCACTGCCTCTGCCATCATCCTGAAATCCCCTGACAGCTCATCAATCTCAGGATAGCTCTTTGGCTGAGAAGGGAAATCATAATCTCCTTTGGCTATCCTTTTGGCATGTGAGATTAGACGGGACAAGGGCCTTAATACCTTTTTTACCCTGAAAAGCGCCATGATCAGGGCCAAAATAACGGCTACGCCGATCCCAATCCAGAAAATGTTTCTCACTCTATTTACCGGAGCAAATGCCTGGTCAGCCATTTGAATAACCACCACAGGCCAGTCGGTCTGGGGAACAAGAGCGACACTTAAAAACACCTTTTGCCCCCCCTGCCGGACACTGTAATTCCCCTCTATACCCAGTAGGGCCTGCCGAACGCCCTCAAGTGCGGCCACATTGACGCGCTGGTAAACATTTGACCTGTCAGAATGGGCAATAAAGGTCCCGTTTCGGTCAAGCACCCCGATTTCCATAGGGCCGCTCTTCAGACGGTCTATGAAATCGCCGAGTACACCCAGATTCAAAATCCCGGCCAAAATTCCCTTTCGCAGGGGAAGGGCGATGGTCAAGGTCGGCTCCCCTGTGGCAGGTGAAATAAAGGTGGATGACCAGCAAAAATCCCTGGTCTCCTCTATTTCCTTAAAAAAGGGTTTGCCCGACAGATTGAGACCGATATAATCCCGCCGAAAAGGGACCACTTTTTTCACCATTCCCTCTTGATCGATGACCTCAATCATTTCAAAAACAGGATAGTTGGAAATAACAGATTCCAGGGAAGCTGCGAACAGATCTTCATTGTGCAGCCCCCCTCCTTCGATCATTGTCTCTATCTGTCTCAGCATGTCCTTGGGTTGACCAATGAATGCCCCTATTTCCCCACTGACAGATTTGGCCAAAAGGAAGTTTTTGCGGGTAATCTCTTTCTCTAAGTATCCGGTGAAAATATATAAGGTAATGAAACCTATTAGAATGAGAGGCACTATGGCAACGATAATGAAGTTGAAGATCAATGCATTTTTAAAGCTAAAAGAAACCTTCATTCTCTACACCTCAGATTGAAACAGTTCCTCATTAAACTTATCCGTTGCTCGCTAATTGTCCTATGCTCCCCAGTGAAGGGGCAAAAGTTATTGGCGGACATTTTCTGCAGTTTGAAACTGACCATTCTTGACAGTGATCAGGAACCGCTTGCGTTGAGGATCCCCGTATTTATCCATTTTGAAATCCCCCTGAACACCCTCAAATGTGTCCTGCTGCAGTATGGTGGCCTTTAGTTTTTGCGGATCGGCGTTTTTTGATAATGCATTGAACAGGGCAAGGGCTGCCTCATATCCATGTGCGGCAGCAAAATTTGGCGCTTCACCGAAACGTTCTTCAAATCGTTTCCTGAATTCCAGGTAGGTTTTCTGCCGGCTTTCCCTGTTGAACAATTGAGAGAAAGCAACACCCTCCACTGCAGGCCCGCCGCCATGTATGAAGTCGGCTGTCATGGCCCAGCCGCATGAAATGATAGGGACCTTTGAGCCCGCCATTCTGATTCGCTGGGAGATCATGGCCGCATCAGGACCACCTGCCACTATTAGCACCCCGTCAGGATCAGGCTTAAGTAATAAATCGACTAATTCCACAAAACCCACATCCTTTCCTGATGTAAAGGTATCTACATGTATGACCTTTCCCCCAAGGCCTTCGAACTCGTCTCTGAAATTGTTGAGATACCCTTCTGTATAGGCACGATTGGAAAGATCATAGATGGCGGCCATCTTTTTCAGACCCATGACTTTGAATGCCTGAGTCGCCAGGTGATCTGTCTCTGATTTATTGGGAGGCATCATCCTGATAAAATAGTCATCAATACCTGTCACCTTATTGGTGCTGGTAGTGGGACTGATCATTAAAACCTTCTCTTTGTTGATAAACGGCAGTACGGCCATGGACATGGTGCTGGTCATATGTCCTATGATGGCCACCACACCCTCATCGACCAGCTCCCGGTCAACCTTGAGGGCCTCCTTTGGATCCTGCCTGTCATCCTTTGTGATAAGCTCAACAGGTCGTCCATTGATACCGCCTCTGCTGTTTATCTCCTCCACAGCCAATATCAAACCGTTCCGGCCCGCTGTTCCCAGGTCAGAAAGTCTGCCGGTCAGGCCTCCCACAAAGCCCACCTTGACAGGATTCTCCTTTTTTTCGCACCCTATCGCTGCAGATATGAGGATAGAAAGGATGAATACTGCCAATCCATATAAGGGGGATTTTGCTGAAAGGTACTTTGGTCTTTTTTCCATAAAAGCCTCCTGTTCAGACAAACCGACTATAATAAAATTGCCCTCATTTTTTGGAATGCGTCATTACGATTAATATTTGAAAAAGGCGCAAAATTCACAAAAATTGAAATTGGACTTTTTACAAGACCATCAACTTTGCGATAACCGATTTTATTGGAAACTATTGACGCTGTGGTAAAACTACCCTACATTACGTGAAACTGCAACTTATTTCATTCCTGAAAGGCGCTCCCTATGCCGGAAGAATCCCCTGACCATGGGTGGCCGAGGATTAGTTGAGGGCGAATTCGAAGCTGAAGGCTTCTGAATATGCGGTGCCTGTGTTGGGTTGATTTTTTTTTGTGATATGCGGCCCAGAAAAATCATGAGTGCGAAAGTGAAGCGTTTCTGATATAATAGTTGCAGAAGGAAGGCTGGAATGGAATTTGAGTGGGACCCGAAAAAAGCTAGCGCAAATGTCCGAAAAGAGGAAGGTTAAAGAATCTGACGCAAACGTTTATTTAGTGCCTGAACGAAAACTAAGATTTTTTGTCAAGGCCAAGGAAGATCAAAATTTTAACCGCAGGAATACATTTAGTATTTTGAGGATTAAAATATTTTTCTGACGCAGAGATTGGCGAAAAAGACAGTTTTCGTTCGCGCACTATTTATTGTTCTTGCTTCAATATTGCCATTTTTGTTAGAATTAGCCCATTTGATTTCGTGAAAAACTGATATTGCATGAGCGGCTTGCTTCTGTTGGTCTCTATTCTGCTTTTTATCTTTCAAGTTGTTCAAAAAACCTGAAAGATATTCCCTTTTTGATGGCTCAAAGCGGTATTTATGGCAAGAATCCAAATAGTACCTCAACCATTTTATGTCCCGGCAAGAGCTATATAGGACTTATCCGGAACTGTATACTAACGTTGCGCACTAAGGATTATCAGAAGGATGGATCACATGGACACACTTCCACCACTCAACAAGAAGTTCATTTCCGTTTCGTCACTCAACGATATCGAAGAAGAGAAAAAGTTCTGGCTTTCAAAAGGAGCAATAGAACGGATTCAAGCTATTGAGCTGAACCGAAGGATGGTCTATGGCCGAGATCGAATTACATCCAGACTTCAAAGATTTCTTGAGACTTCTGAATTCTCACGCGGTTGAGTACATGCTTGTTGGTGGCTATGCCGTAGGGTGCCACGGTTATCCCCGTGCGACCGGAGATATGGACGTCTGGATTGCGGTGAGCGAATCGCCAAAGAAAACAATTATAGACTCATAGATTGAGTTAATTTCTTAGTGATGGACATCCCCCAACACACGCTGAAGGATTTATCAGAGAGACTGAAGTCAGAATATGGCAGGAATTTCGAAGCATGAGTTCTATTTTGGATATTGACTTGGACTTTTTTAATTTGCTCGAAAATCCCGAACAACGACTTCAGGAATTATTAGAATGGGGAGATTGCCCTATCGCTTTCGTTGTTGAAAAACATCACAAAGCTTATTCTCGCTGGAAAGATCGTGTTAGAAGGGGGACACTGGCACAACCTGCTCATATTTTGCACGTTGACGAACATCACGACATGATGGACGAAAATAAAAATACGAATATTGCTAATTTCATGTATCACACAATGCGAACCTGGGAATTTTGCCGGGTACACTGGATGGTAGACACCCCTATTGATTCCCCTGAAATGTGGCTTTACGATGATGTTTGGCAATCATTTTCCCAAAGATTTAGCATTGGCCCCTCCATCCCCCATGGATGGCCTAAGCCGGATATAGTTTCGATTTGCACAAGTCCTGAATTTATCAATACCGATTTGCTTCAACGACTTTTAAATACCGCTGGAAACTTCATGATACCAAAGCAGAAAGCTGACACAATAAAGGTATCCACACCATGAAGATTCGATTCTAATCGATTCGGAAACTGGACAGCCGCATATATACAATCATGGGATTCGAGAAGATGAAGTGGAGGACGTGTTGGAAAAACCAGGTGAAGACCGTCCTGGCAGAGAAGGGTCTCGCGTGGCTATTGGAAAAACTAACTCAGGAAGATATCTTCGTGTAATTTATGTCCCGGACCCAATACCGGAAAGCGCCTTTGTTATTACTACATACGATTTGATTGGAAAACCATTAAAGGCATATCGACGATGTCGAAGGAGGAAAACTAAATGACCAAAAAGACAAATTTTCCACCAGGATGGGATGAATCTCGCGTAAAACGAGTGCTTGAACATTATGAATCCCAATCTGAATATGAAGCTCTTGCCGAGGATGAAGCAGCTTATGAAAACTCCAATCAGACTTTCATGGAAATCCCTAATGAATTGGTACCGGTAGTTCGTGAACTTATAGCCAAAAAAACCATGTCAACACCAAATGTTTGAGCAAAGATAGTCGCTTCAGCAGAGACGGGTCAGGGCTGCTGTTGACTGTTTCGCTCTGAAACGACGTGTGAGCAGGTTATTGAAATAATGAAAAGAGAATGTCCGACAAGCTTAGACTTAGGAGCGGCGTTAAAGGGATATAGGAAAATGTCAACTGACGGTCAACAGCAGACCCCTCATCCACACGTTTTAGCGGCCGGGATAGAATGAAGGGTGATCATCGAATATTGGGGGATACTGCTTTTGTGATGGAGGTGCTTGCAGAGGCAGAAGAGAAATTTGAACGTTTCTATGAGCTAAAAAGCAAAGGATATAATCTTGATACAATAGGGCAGAAAGTTTGGGCGCTTTTTGGTATAGAACCGGATGAAATATACTCAAAGAGCCGTCAAAAAACAAGGGCGGAAGCGAGGGGGTTGTATTGTTACTGGACGGTTGTGGAACTGGGATATCCAATTGCAGATTTGGCGAGACTTCTTGGTATGACTGGTCAAGGGGTGGGGTATGCTGTGCGAAGGGGTGAGCGAATCGCTAAAGAAAACAATTATAGACTCATAGATTGAGTTAATTACTTAGTGATGGACGTCCCCCAACCCGCACGATCAAATAGCGCGTCAGGGCCTTCCCCACAAAGCCTGTACCGCCGGTCACAAAAATCTTCATCGATCGCCCCTCCTTATAAGATTAAGGAGTTGAGTCGTTAGCGCAGAGCTTCCAACACCACCAGGGGTTTATCAAGCCCTCTGGCCATTCAACCTATTCTCCTCTCCGCTTGCTGCCCATTTTTTAACATATATCCTTCCATATAATAAGCGTTACCTATCAAGCAATAACTGGACTTATGCTTTATTAACCCAAATTCGTGGGTTTTTTGATGTTCTGGGCTAAAACCCTGCCATTTGCGATATTGGCATGTAATAATTTCAATAGGTTATCTTTATTCTGGCAAGTGTAGTGCCAAAATCTATTAAAATAGCTTGACTCGGAGCCTTTTTAATGATAAAGCGTCTTTCATGTTTATTCGAAAGGTTCCCCACAAAAATAATAAGACCCGGAAAGAGTATTATACCTATAAGCTCGTCGACTCTATTAGAACAGAACGAGGACCGCGTCAACGCACTGTCTTGAACCTGGGTGTCGATTTCAGTCTGCCTAAAGAGCAATGGAAAGATCTCGCAAATTGTATAGAAGAGATTATTACCGGGCAACAAAGTCTTATTGCCTATCCCAAAGCGGTCAGAACACTTGCAAGAAGATATGCAAAAAAGATTATTAGCCAAGAAGCCTCTGTCATTGCCGAGACTGAAGATCTTCCTCCGGATTACGCAACGGTTGATCTGAACAGTGTTAACAATGAGGATGCCAGGACCGTCGGCGCTGAATACGTGGTTTATGAGACTATCAAAGAACTTGGAATAGATCGAAAACTCAAGGATATTGGATTTAAAACTCATCAACTTGCCGCTGCCATTGGTGTCATCGCGGGTCGAATGATTGTTCCCGGTTCTGAAAGAGCCACCCATTATTGGTTGCAAAACACCACCGCTTTGGGCGAACTCATGGGATTCGATTTCTCCCTTTTGTCCTTGGACCGTCTATATAAAGCCTCGGATCATCTGATGAAGCACAAGGAAGCCATTGAAGATCATCTATGTGTGACCGAGACTCGTCTTTTTGCTTTGGAAGAAAAAATTATTCTTTACGATCTGACCAATACCTTTTTTGAAGGTTCCGGCAAGTATAACCCCAAAGCCCAATACGGGAAGTCGAAAGAAAGACGCAACGATTGTCCTCTGGTCACACTGGGCCTTGTCCTGGACATGCATGGTTTCCCCAAAAGGAGTCGACTTTTTGAGGGTAACGTCAGCGAGCCCGGAACGTTGGAAACGATGATCCGAGGCCTTTCTGAAGGGAATACTTCCCAGGATTCTCTTATCAAACCCACCATCGTTATGGATGCGGGTATAGCTTCCGAAGATAATATCCAATGGCTAAGAAAACACCACTATCGCTATATCGTAGTCTCCCGAAAGAGAAAGAAAGAAATTCCATCCGATGTGAAAATGCTGCCGGTTAAAATCGACCCTAAGACAAAAAGTATCCTTGTCCAAGCAGGATTAGCACCCAATATAGAAACCGATGAATTGGAACTGTATTGCCATTCCGTTGACAAAGAGAAAAAGGAAGAAAGCATCAAAACCAAGTTCCAGGAACGTTTCGAGGCCGAGTTGTTAAAAGCTCGCAATGCGCTTAACCTTCCAAACGGCACTAAACGCTACGAGAAAGTGATCGAGAGAATTGGCCGCCTGAAAGAGAAATTTAAGTTGGTATCTCACAGGTACAACATAACGATTCAGAAAGACCCCGAATCCCACAAAGCAAAAAGCATTACTTGGTCACGGAAAAAGGCCAAAAAAACAAGCGGCGTTTACTGTCTGAGAACTAACCGTAATGATCTTAATGAGCAACAAATCTGGGATATTTATACCATGCTCACTGACATCGAAGATGCCTTTCGCTGCATGAAATCAGAATTAGGTCTGAGACCCATATATCATCACATAGAACGGCGATGCGATGGTCACATTTTCATAACCCTGCTTGCCTATCATGTCCTGCATACCATACGTTTCAAGCTGAGGCAAAGGGGTATCCGGTTTTGTTGGAAAACGGTTCG
>Ga0307425_1000961_pt1 | contig 17835 bp, 9 predicted proteins | sample SalMarWE160330MG_FD_202152 | JGI IMG/M metagenome (GOLD analysis project Ga0307425, IMG submission 202152) | Salt marsh sediment microbial communities from the Plum Island Ecosystem LTER, Massachusetts, United States - WE1603-30 | ecosystem: Environmental > Aquatic > Marine > Intertidal zone >...
CAGCGCATCATGAAACGCATCGCTATCCTTTTCCTGCCGGTCATCCTTGCCGTAAATTCTGCATGGCCTTTACGCGCGGCTGAAATCAGCGCGGTCAGGGTCGGATCAAAGATCAACGTCACCATAGATGGCTGGTATTTTACCAGCTATATTTTTTCCGAAGACGAAAAATATCCCTTTTTCTTCCCGGTGAACGGTCCCGTTTCAGGCGCATCGGTCACCTCGATGCGGAACGGGATTTATCCGCACCACAGTTCCCTGTTTTTCGGCTGCGACCGGGTGAACGGGGGGAATTACTGGCAGGAGGGACTGGAACGGGGACGGATCGTATCGGTAAATGCCGGGATCATCAGGCAGGGAAGGGATACGGTGGAAATTACCGATGAGTGCATCTGGACCCGCCCCGGGGCAACCTCCCCGGTAAAGGATTCACGCAGGTTCGTCATCACCGTTCCCACGGAGAAAATGGTCCAGATCGATGTCACCATTACCATGGAAATGCTGGAAGATGTGCATATCCTGCGCACGAACCATTCGCTTTTCAGTGCAAGGATGGCGGCGGATCTTTCCGTAAATTACGGCGGTACGATGATCAATGCCGGGGGGGACCGGGGTGAGAAGGGCACGTTCGGCAAAAAGTCTACCTGGATCGATTATTACGGAAGGCGGGGGGAGGTCATCGAGGGACTGGCCATTATGCAGCATCCTTCGAATCCCTGGTACCCCTCGCCCTGGTTCACGCGCGATTACGGATTCTTTTCTCCCACACCCATGAACTGGCCCGAAAACGGGGAGGAGACATTCCTTAAGAAAGGTGAGAAACTCCGGCTCCGCTACCGGGTGCTGGTGCATACGGGGGACCATGAGGAAGCCGCGATCGCCGAACGCTTCGGGCAATTCAGCAGGGAAGAATAATCAGATGGGAAGGAAAACAGCAGCACGGAATATTCAGCAGCACGGAGATAATTACCGGGCGGAAAAAATCCCGGTCAAATGGACAGAATTAAAACAATGAAATCTTATGCTAAGAAAATTTATTTTTGTGGCCGCGGCATCGGCCTGTGCAATCGTAATCATCTCCTGCACCGGGAAAGGAACCGGCAGGAATAACGGTGAAAATATGAAAAGTACCTTTACAGGGAAGGCAGGTGAGGTGAAGCTTATGACGCTTAATCCGGGACATTTCCATTCCGCGCTGGTGCAGAAATCCATGTACGACGAGATCGATCCCGTGGTCCATGTTTATGCCCCTGAAGGTCCGGAGGTAAAGCAGCATCTGGATATGATTGAATCCTACAACACCCGGGAGGAAAACCCGACCAACTGGAAAGAGAAAGTTTATACAGGCAGCGATTACCTGGAGAAAATGCTTTCCGAAAAGCCCGGTAACGTCGTGGTCCTGGCAGGGAACAACCAGAAAAAGACCGAGTATATACTCCGGTCCCTCGAGGCAGGGATCAACGTGCTGGCGGACAAACCGATGGCCATTGATGCGGGGGATTTCGAGATGCTCAGGAAAGCGTTTTCAGTGGCGGAAGAAAAGGGACTCCTCCTTTACGACATCATGACCGAACGCTATGAGATCACCACGATCCTGCAGCGGGAACTATCGGGGATCCCGGCGGTGTTCGGCACCCTGGAGAAAGGCACGCCCGATGATCCTGCCGTTACGAAGGAAAGCGTGCACCACCTGTTCAAGTATGTTTCGGGCAAGCCGCTTGTCCGTCCCCCCTGGTTCCTGGATGAATCGCAGCAGGGCGGGGGACTGGTGGACGTCACCACCCACCTGGTTGACCTGATCCAGTGGGAATGCTTCACCGGCCGGATCATTGATTACAAGAACGACATCCGCCTGCTTTCAGCCAGGCAATGGACAACAGAGCTTGATCCCGGCCAGTTCCGTAACATCACAAAGCTCGATGCCTACCCGGAATACCTCAAAAAGAACCTCGTCCGTGATTCGATCCTCGCGGTACCCCTCAACGGGGAGATCAATTACATGCTGTTCGGCGTGCATGCGAAAGTATCCGTTAAATGGGCCTACCAGGCACCGGAAGGAACGGGCGATACGCATTATTCCATTATGAGGGGGACCCGGGCGAACCTGGTCATCCGGCAGGGAATCGAGGAAAAATTCATCCCGACCCTTTACATCGAACCCACCGGGCAGGATGAATCCTTCGCATCAGTGCTCGGGGAGGAATTTAAAGTCCTTCAGGAAAAATATCCAGGGATCGAACTTCGAAACACCGGCACACAGTGGGTGGTCGTCATCCCCGATCAATACAGGGTGGGGCACGAGGCACATTTCGCCCAGGTGACGGAGAGGTTCCTCGAATACCTGGTCAATGGGAACATGCCGGACTGGGAGGTCCCCAATATGATCGCCAAGTACTACACCACAACCCACGCGCTCAGGCTGGCTGAAGAGAGCCGTTGAGTTCATCCCTGAGCAGGTTCCTGCCCTGTTTGCCCTGTTTGCCCTGTAATGGGGTGGGGTCTATTGAATGACCAGCCGGGTTTTTAGCCGTATGTCGGCCGAGGATGCCCCGGCCTGTATCTCGTAATCCCCGGCTTTGGTGACGAAACCGCGCCTGTTCACATCCCAGTGGCCCAGGTTCCTCACCGCCAGGGGGATCTCAACGGTTTTAGTCTCTCCGGCACGGAGGAATACCCGTTTAAAGCCTTTGAGCGATTTTACCGGCTGGGGCTCTTTTAATTCGGGGTCGCGTACGTAAAGCTGAACCACCTCATCCCCGTCTGATCTTCCGCTGTTGGCCAGGTTCAGGGTAACAAGGACCGTATCGTTTTCCATGGCTTTCGCCCGGTCGAGTTGCAGGTCCCCGTACACGAAATCCGTATAGCTCAGCCCGTGGCCGAAAGGATACAGGGGTTTCCCGCGGAAATAACGGTAGGTCCTTCCCTCCATGGCGTAATCTTCAAATGCAGGAAGGTCCTCAACGGAGAGGTAAAAGGTCACCGGTAGCCTCCCGGCGGGATTGTAATTGCCGAAGAGCACATCCGCGACGGCATTGCCGCCCTGTTGTCCCGGGTACCAGGCCTGAAGGATCGCCGGGACGTTCTCATTTTCCCAGTTGACGGCGAGGGCTGATCCGCTGGTAAGCACAAGGACCATGGGTTTCCCCGTGGCATGGATGCTCCGGATGAGATCCCTCATTGGTTTCGGCAGATCCAGGCTGGTCCGGTCACCTCCTTCAAATCCTTCCATGCTGACCCTCATTTCCTCGCCCTCCAGCCTCGGCGATATGCCCGCCACAACGATCGTGACGTCTGACCGGCTGGCCAGTTTAACGGCTTCCCCGATCATGGCCAGGTTATCCCCGGGTTCCTCCAGTTTCTTCCAGGTCAGGCGGACGCCTGCGAACCCTGATAAGTCAGCATATTCCACCACAATGGGGTATTCCATGCCTTTCTCGAATTTCACCGTATCCGCTCCGAAAAACCTGTCTTCGCCTGCATCCCAGTGATCGAAAAGCAGTTCACCGTTAAGGTAGAATCTTCCCCTCTCATCGGTAAACAGGCCGATTTCGTACGAACCGCATGCCGGCGGAACAATGATGCCGGTCCACCGGACCGAAAAACTGTCCGCCGGCACCCCTTCTCCCGGGCTTTCGGATCTCCAGAACATCTGCATGAGGGAATCCTTTCTTACCAGCACGGGTGTGCCCTCCAGGTCGGGATTGCCGAAATATTCGGCCTTCAGGCCGTTTCCGTTCATGTCTCCCGCGGGCCTGAGTGCATCACCGGGTATGGGTGCTGCCATGATATAGGTTTCGGGGGGCAGGACACCCGTGGCATAGTGGACCTGCGTATGTTCACCCGCCCGGTTCATGATCCCTTTAAGGATGGTCACGGGATCGGAGGGTGTTCCGTTGTAATTTCCGAGCAGCACATCCAGGTTGTCGGCATAAGGACCGATCACGGCAATGGACTTCAGGTCATGGGAAAGGGGAAGGGCATTGTTTTCATTCTTAAGCAGGACCATGCTTTCCCTTGCCACTTTCAGCGCAAACGCGTTGTGTTCTTCCGAATTATTCTCGCTGAAAGGGATTCCTGCATAGGGTACCATTTCGTCGGGATCGAACATGCCGAGCCTGAACCGCGCGGTCATCATGCGTTTGACGGAAACATCGATTTCCTGTTCCGTGATCAGTTTCTTGCTGACGGCCTCCTCGAGGGATAAGTATTCCCTCCCGCAGGTAAGGTCACACCCCGCCTTTACCGCCAGGGCGGATGCTTCGGCAGCCGTTTCAACAATGTGGTGCCCCCGGAAAATGTCCCGTATGGCACCACAGTCCGACACCACGTATCCCTGGAATCCCCATTCCTTCCTCAGTATGCTGTCCAGCAGGAGCTCGCTGGCGCTGCAGGATTCCCCCCGGAATCGGTTATAGGCTCCCATGATCGACCAGGCGCCGCCTTCTACGATGCAGGCCCTGAAAGCCGGCAGGTAGGTTTCCCGGAGGTCCCGCTCGCTGACTTTGGCGTTAAAGGAATGGCGCATGGGTTCCGGGCCGCTGTGGACGGCGTAATGCTTGGGTGTGGAAATCACCTTGAAGTAAAACGGATCATCGCCCTGCAGGCCTTTTACAAAGGCCACCCCGATCCTTGAGGTCAGGTAGGGATCCTCCCCGTAGGTTTCCTGTCCCCGGCCCCACCTGGGGTCCCTGAATATGTTGATGTTCGGGGACCAAAAAGTAAGTCCCTGAAAACGCCTGAATTCATTGTTCCTGATCGCCTCGTGGTGCTTGGCCCTGGCTTCGGTCGAGATGATGTCCGCCTCCCGGTAGATAAGGTCCGGATTCCAGGTAGCTGCCATTCCGATAGCCTGGGGAAAAACTGTGGCAACTCCGTTCCTCGCCACGCCGTGCAGGCATTCGTTCCACCAGTCGTATTCCGCGATGCCCAGTTCGGGGATGGCAGCGGCACTGTTCTGCATCTGGGAGATCTTCTGTTCAAGGGTCATCCTTGAAACCAGGTCCTCGACCCTGACCTCGACGGGCTGTCCCGGATCCAGGTAGAGAAATTCCTGTCCCGCAACGGGAACTGAAAATGCTGCCAGTGATAAGATAACCGGCAGGACAGTTGCTTTGACTCTGTTCATGGTTACTTGTGCTTATTTGTAAAGTTTTAGCAAATAACAGAGGCTGTCTTCAGGGGACAGCCTCCGTCATTAAACAACTCACTGATTAAACCACTATTACCTAATCCTTAATATCCGTTGTTTTGCTTGTAATTGCTCGAACTCACATTAATTTACTTTATCATCAATTAGTTGTAACCTGGGTTTTGATAAGCGTCTTTTTCTGCGTCGGTCATTTCCATGCCATCGAGCTGGCCTTGAGGAATGGGACGCAGATAGTGATAGGGTTGAATGTCGCGCGTTACCGTTGCCGGCGTATGGTCTCCATAGTTGGGTCCGCAAATTTCGTAGCTGGACGCGAGTTCTGTCCATTTTTGCGTGCGCACCAGATCGAACCAGCGATAACCTTCGCCGAAATATTCACGCGAACGTTCCTCCAGAATATAGTCAATATCAATGGTTGCCGGCGTGGCAGCGGTCATTGCTGCACTGTTGTCTTCTATTTTCTCCACGTTTCCATTGTTGTCCCAGCTCCATTTCCCGGCACGTGCACGAATAACATTGATCAGTTCCCTGGCGCTTTTGCCCGCCTGCGTACTTGCGCCCTTCACCGCTGCTTCGGCTGCTACAAAGTAAAGCTCCGAGAACTTGAGCGCGTTGAAGGGACGGGTGACGGCGCCGTTGGGTTGTCCCAATCCGGTACCGTTGTCCGTGCGGTAGGTACCCAGCTTGTACAGGCCCGGGTATACGACCCTGCTGATGCCCTGAGGCGAGATCACGAAATCGGCCCTTCCGGGCAGTTCGCCTGCACCGATATTGCTGTTACCCTCCTTGATGGGATATGTGATGGGCGTCCCCGGTTCGTCATCCAGGAAAGTAAGTATCGGGTCACCCGGGTAAACCTCCATACTGTTTGCATTATACAATACATCATGCGTGTCGCCGCCTTTTGGCCAGTTGCCGCGGTAAACGGTTACAAAGGTGCCGTCGTACCGGGAATCATTGGTCTTGTCGGCAAAGGTGGTTGTAATTACCCCGATGGTGGGGCACATACGTGTCCACGGGCGTCCCAGGTGTTGTTCCGCTTCACGCTGAACGGAACTTACATTCGCACTCCAGGCTGCATCAGCACCGCTTCGAATGATGGTATAGTTCCAGGTCATCATCCAGACGGCACAATTGTCGTGGTCGCCGGCGCCGCTATAGCCAAGGCTGCTCCCGTTATAATATTCACTTGACTGCGTGTGGTCGGCGTACAGTACCATTTCATTATTGCGGTCGTTTGACGCCACTGTAACATCATAGTATGTTGGTTGTAAGCCGAAAAGACCCGGATCGTCAATGGCTGCTGCTGCCACATCATAGGCCTGCTGAAAATACCAGGTGGCATCATGCCCGTCAAGATCGGTCCTGGTAGCCTCCGGATAAGTAGGAATTCCGTTCGGGTTTTCCAGCCACCAGGCATATGTCAGGTAGGCTTTTGCCAGAACAAGGCGTGCGGCCGTTTTGGTTGCCCCGCCGGTTACCCGGCCGGTTTCCGGCAAATCGTTTACTGCTGTCAGCAGATCCGGGAAAATAGCCCTTGTATAGACTTCCGGTACGGTATTCCGCGTAGAGACTCTCACAGGATTCGTGTTGAACTCCAGTTCCCCTGCGCCCAGGTCCAAAGGCACCCCGCCGAAGGTCTGCACAAGCAAAAAGAAGTCGAATGCGCGGAAGAACCTGGCTTCGGCAATCAGCGCATCCGAAATTCCCACTTCGGTGGCATTTTCAATGATCCCGCTGGCGGTGTTGATGTTGGGGAACGTCGCAGCCCACAGTCTGTCGCTACGGCTGCTGGTGGAATTAATAGTCCCCTGTTGGGTGAGATCCATGACCTTAAAGTTCTGGTCCGCACTCTGAGCGTAAGTTGCTTCATCGGTACCGGTTTCCAGGGTATTATAATAGTAGGCTTCTCCGTAGATATAGCGCAGGTGGGCATACATCGATGTTAACCCGCCGTAAACACCTTTTTCGGTTTTGAAAAAATCGGGTGTATAAATACTGCGTGGCTGTTCTTCCAGGATATCTTCGCACGCTACCAGGAACAACACCATCAGGGCTGTTCCAATAAAGGTTTTCATATTAATACGTTTCATTGTTATCCTTTTTTAAAATGACAAATTAATACCGATCAAGTAGTTGCGTGTCGAAGGCGTGTTCGTGCCTATCGTCAGAAAACGCTTCAGGTTGTCAGAGGCTGGTACTGCAGCATTTTGGTTGGCGTATGAGTTGGTTTCGGGATCCATACCTGATTCTTTTTTATAGGGCGAGAACATCACAAACGGATTCTCTGCCATGACGTAAAGCCTCAGTTTGCCAATGTTGTTTTTAACCCATCCGATGCGGTCGAAGCTGTAACCAAGCGAGATGGTGCGTATCTTCAGGTACGATGCATCGAAGATACCCAGGGTATTGGCATACTTTGGATTGTCGCCGGATAATACGCCGTCGGGTGCCGGATACTTGGCGCCGGTGTTCGTTGGTGTCCAGTAGTCCACCTTTACGTTCTGTCTGCGCCCGGTCATCAGATTGAGGTAGCCATTCCCTGCGTAGAGGGAACTATAGAGGATACCGCCGCTTCTAAAGACACCGATGGCGCTCAGGTCAAATCCTTTATAGCTTAGGCGGGTATTGAAACCACCCTGAAAATCGGGTTCCACGGGTATTATTTGCCGGTCGTCGGGTCCGATTTGCCTTACCGGCTCACCAGTCACATCATCGTAATCGCCGGTATACTTCACTTTGATCATACCGACATTTCCACCCGGTTCCAGGATATCCAGATACGGATCTGATGCCTGCCAGAGTCCAATCTTCTCGTAGTCGAAGTGTGAATCAATGGGGTAGCCTACGAACCACGAGTTGGCTTCATCCCTCTCCTTTCCCGAAGCAAGCGCTACCAGCTTGTTGCGGTTGGCATACAGGTTGAAGCCGACTTCCCATGTCCAGCCGCTGAGGTTTTGCAATATCACGCCGTTGAGCGAAAGTTCCACGCCTTTGTTCTCGGTTTCCCCTATATTCGCCGTGTAGCTGCTCACGCCTGAGGTGTTGGGCAGATTAAGACTCAGCAGAATATCCTTGGTATGCACCACATAGTACTCTACGGTACCGGACAGGCGACCGTTCAAAACGGCGAAGTCCAGGCCATAGTTATAGGTGTCGGAATACTCCCATCCTAAACTGGGATTGGGAAGCTGGGATACGTAATACCCCACGGAGTAAGTTGTCGGGCCAAAGTTGTAAGGCCTGGTGTTTAAAAGTCCGAGTGTAGAGTATGGGGCAATGGCCTGGTTGGAAGTTTGTCCATAGCCCAGACGCAGTTTCAGCATGTCTATCCAGTTAACCGCCTGCATGAACGATTCGTTCCCGATGTTCCATCCGACCGATACGGCAGGATAGGTATGCCACTTATGTCCCTCCGCCAGCCTCGAGGAGCCATCTGAGCGCACGCTGGCCATCAGCATGTAGCGGCGGTCGTACGAGTACTGTACGCGTCCCATCCAGGACTTCAGGCCGCTCACCGAATATTTTGCGGAATCAGGATTAATCGTTATTTCGCCGGCAGCCCGTCCCAGATTGTAGAATTGAAAGGCGTCAGCGGGAATATCCTTCGCCGAAATGGTTGATTTGTTGTATCTGGCTTGCTCTGCAGAGTACAGGCCTACAAAATTCACCTGGTGCTTTTCGGCAAAGGTGCGGTCGTAGGTCAGCAGGTTTTCAACTAACCAGTGGTAGCCAAGCGAGTTGCTGATCGAAGCAGTTGAAGGGTTCGTTGGGTTGTAACTGAATACCCCTTCTCCTGTGTAGCTGCCACTGTTGCTTGTGCGTAAGCTCAAGGCAAGATTGATTCTATACTTTAAACCCTCTATGCCAGGGATTTTTACCTCGCCATACATATTGTTGTAAGAGCCAAACGCCTTGGTTTGGTCTATCCAGCTATCGCCCAGATTTTCGACAGTTTCTTTTGTATACACCCAGTTTTCATCCAGGGGCATCTTTACAGTTCTCTTCAGGGTGCCATCAGCGTTATACGGGTCGGCAATAGCCGTAGTGCTTAAGAGACCGTACATGTCCAGGTTGTTACCGTTATTAACGGAATAGTTGCTGTTTGTTGTGAGGCCGAAGCGGAAAGATTTGCCTATTGCCTGGTCAAAAGTACCGTGCATTGAAAAACGGCTGAAGTTCTGCCCGGGCAGAACGGCTTCCTCGTTGTAGTAGCCCACGCCGACACTGTAGCTGCCCCCGGCGGAGCCACCAGAAACGCCCAGGTCGTGGCTATTAACCATAGCGGTTCGATAAAACAAGCTTTGCCAATCGGTATTTACATCATCGGATTCATCCACACCGTTTGTGAACTGACCCCGGGCTGCACGGAGCGCAACAAATTCAGGTCCGTCCATCATGGGGTACGGGGCAAAAACCTTTTTCATGCCAACATAAGCATTGTAGGTTGCCTGCGCTTTTTGTCCTCTTAGCCCTTTCCTGGTTGTTATCAGGATAACGCCGTTGGCGCCGCGCGAGCCGTAGATGGCGGTTGCCGAGGCATCCTTCAGGATATCAATGGCCGCGATGTTGTTGAGGTCTAGGTCACTGAGATTCCCTCCAAAGGGGGCACCATCGACCACCACCAGCGGGTCGTTTGTGGCATTCAGCGAACGCGTACCCCGAATGCGGATTTGCATCTCGGCGCCCGGTTTGGTTGAGTTTCGCGACATCTCCACCCCGGCCATGCGTCCTTGCAAGGCCTGCGTGACATCAGACGAAGGCACATCGAGGATCTCCTCTCCATGCATTGAAGCAACTGAACCCGTTACAGCTTCCCTCCGCTGGGTACCGTAACCGACAACCACAACCTCATCCAGGGCTTTCAGTTCAGAAGACAAAAAGATATTTATTTGGGTCCTCCCTGAAGTTTCGACTCTTTGGGTAGTATATCCGACATAGGAAAATACTAAAACCGCAGATTCAGAAGGAACGTCAATAGAGTAGTTGCCATCTGCTTCTGTAATTGCTCCCATAGTCGTGCCTTCTATCACAATATTTACTCCGGGTAAAGGCTCACCGGTATTTGCATCTGTTACAGAACCAGTAATTGTAAGTTGCTGAAAAGCAGATGAGCTGTTGGCTTCATCGGCCAGGTTTGCCGGTTTGTTATCCTCCGGATTTACTGCAGCTGAGACCCGTAAGGAAAAACAAAAGGCAAAAATGGCCATAGCTTTCATAGTTAATAGAAAGTTGGTCTTAAATACCTTTCGGGATAATCTCCCAGATAATTTTTTTTTCATAGGTTTAAATGATTAGGTGTTTTAGGTATGTTAAAGGATTTTTAACAATATTCCTTTGAGGTTAGTGATTAATGAATCGGTGAATGTCTGTAACATCTTCCGAATTTTTAGTTGTTGCGGATATTTTAATTCATAGGCACTAGAGTTAATGATTAACCTGAATGCTGCATAAGCGAGAATGAAAATTATGAATTAATTTTTAATATTGCAATCGATTGCATAAAAAATTAAAAAATGGATTCAGATTATACAAGTATTTAAATCTTGATGTAATCGGTTCCGTATGGATACCGCTGCGGCCTGCTCAGCATGGAATTGGCCTCTTCATCGTTGATGAACTGTTCCTTCTCCGGGTTCCAGTAGAGCCTTCTCGGCAATTTCATGGCGATGTGGCTGAGCAGGCATATGCTGCAGGCGCGGTGGCCGATCTCCACCGGCGAAATGGGCTCCTTGCGGCTCCGGATGCAATCCAGCCAGTTCCCGTGCTGATCGTTACTCCGGTACAGATGGATCTCGTTTTCCTTTATTTCGGAGGTAAGGATTGCCGGATCGCTTGCATCGAGGGCCTTTCTGCTATTTTCCTGGCTGACCGGATCGCTTGCAGTTGCAACGTAATCGCCCCTGGAAACGAAGATCCAGCCTTCCGTTCCCTCGTAACGGATGCCGTTGGGGAATCCCCCGCTGGTATACTGCGTGACGCCGTTGGAGTATTCCGCTTTTACCATGAAGTCCCCGTGCACATCCCACAGCCCGGACTTCGGGAATTCGGCTACCGCTTCGATTGAAATGGGACCGGTGTGTTCGGTGTCCATGCCCCAGGCGGCGGAATCAAAATGATGCTGTCCCCACCCGGTGATCATACCAGCCCCGAATTGCTCGCGGCGCAGCCAGCCGGGGCGGTCGTATCCTACCTGGGGATGCACTCCGATCTCGGTGTAGTAAACATAAGGTGTCTCGCCAAGCCACATGTCGTAATTCAGGTTCGGTGGAACCGGCATTTCTTTGGCTTCGGGACCGGACGGGTCTCCCGGCAGTCCGATCTTGACCGTATGCAGTTTGCCTATCCTCCCGTTCCTGACCAGTTCTGCGGCTATGCGGAACTGGGGGGAGGAGCGCTGCTGGGTTCCGAGCTGCATGATGACCCCCTTCCGTTTCACCACATCGGCGACAAGCCGACCTTCAGCCAGGGTGAGCGACGTAGGTTTCTGAAGGTAAATGTCCTTTCCTGCCAGGGCTGCCTCGATCGCAGGCTGGGCATGCCAGTGGTCCGGTGTGCTGATCATCACTGCATCGATGTCGGGATTGAGCAGCATCTCCCTGTAATCATCGTACATCCTGACCTCGATGTAGTTGCTGCTGCCTTTCTTATTTGCATAAAAATCCTCCACCAGTTTCTTGCCGTCCTTCATCCTGTTGCTGTCCAGGTCGCTTACGGCAATGACCCTGGCAACATCGAATGGCAGGGTGTCATGAAGGTCATGGCCCCGGGCGATCCTGCCACAACCGATCTGGCCGATGTGGATTTTATTGCCGGGGGCATTCTTGCCGAAAACTGACGAAGGAACAATGCTGGGGATCGCCATGGCGGCCGCAGAGGCTGCAAGGCTGTTTTTTATGAATGTTCTGCGTTTCATGAAGGGATTTGCTTTATTCAGGAATATTCTGGACTACAGGCGGTATTTCAATAACAAATGCTTGCTTTTCCGGGATACTATTTGAAGGGAAACAGGATGTATCCATCATTTATTAATTGATCATAATTAATATTTTATGATGAGGAAGCGAGAAGGAAAATTATGAATTAAATTTTTATTTTGCGACCGATTGCAAAAATAATTGGCGAACCGAAGGTCAGAATTCACTATTGTTTACAGGGTTTGACTGACAAACGATTGGATTTATTTTTCTTAAATTAGATTTTTTATTGATAAAGACTTCGCCATGAATTTCAGGATTCACAGCCTTCTTTATTTCGCCACGGGGATCGTGTTCATTGCCCTGGAGACCGCAGGTGCGTATTACCCGGGGATCGCGGTAAAAGCGCTCATTATCCCGGTCCTTGTATGGTTATACCTGCGTTTCATCCGGGGGGAATGGAACCGCTTTCACGGGATGATCCTGGCTGCCCTGGCGTTCTCATGGATCGGGGATGTCACCTTACAGCTGACCCGTTTCAGCGAGGATTTCTTTATGGTGGGACTGGCAGGTTTCCTGGTGGCCCAGCTGCTTTATCTGGTTGCTTTCTTTTCCACGCCGGGACAAAACGTGCTGTCGAAAAGATTCTACATGGTCTTCCCTGTCCTGACTTACGGGGCAATGATCCTCTGGTTGCTCTGGGGGGGACTGAAAGAGATGAAGCTGCCCGTCACTCTATATACCCTTGTCATCCTTACCATGCTGACGGCTGCCATCAACCGTAAGGGGAAGGTGAATCCGCACAGTTACCGGCTGGTCCTCGCCGGAGCCATTCTTTTCGTCCTGTCGGATTCCATGATCGCGATCAATAAATTCAACCAACCTTTCGAGCTCGCCCGGGTGGCGATCATGACCTCATACGTTACGGCCCAGTACCTCATTGCAATCGGTTGCCTGCGGCAGTTTAACCTGACCCTGAAAAAATAATCTCCCATGAAATACCTCCGATATCCCCTTTACCTGCTGATTCTGGCCCTGGCCGGGTTCCTTTTCCTGCTCATATACGGGACACTCAGTGATTACAAACCGGAAAAGCAGACCCTGGTTTTTGAAAAAGCGGATGCCCCTCTCATTTCCGACAGCATTTTCCGCATGATGACCTGGAACATCGGATACTGCGGACTGGGAGAGGAGATGGATTTTTTTTATGACGGGGGCAGGGGGGTGAGGCCCGACCGGGCCACTTCCGAGGCCAACCTGGAGGGAGTAATTGATTATGCAAAAACCCTGGATTCATGTGATTTCCTGCTTTTTCAGGAAGTGGACATCAAATCGAAGCGGAGTTACCGGATCGATCAGCTGAAGGCGCTTGAAGAGGCCCTGTTCCCTGTGATGGTGTCCTTCGGCAAGAATTTTGATGTAGCATTCAATCCCGCTCCCCCCAGGGCTCCCATCGGCAGGGTGCTCTCCGGGATCGCCACGCTGGGCCGGCAGGTGCCCACATCCGGTACCCGGTACAGTTTCCCGGGCAATTACCCCTGGCCCAAGGGGGTCTTCATGCTCGACCGCTGTTTCCTGGTCAACCGTTATCCGCTTGCCGGGGACAGGGAACTCCTCGTGATCAACACTCATAATTCCGCTTACGACGACGGCAGCCTGAGGAAAGCCCAGATGGAATACCTGCACGGCTTTTTAACCGGGGAATACGGCAAGGGGAATTATGTGATCGTGGGGGGGGACTGGAACCAGACCCCTTACGGGTTCCGGCCTCTGTTCGAGAGGGATGTTTTCGATACACTGCAGCTGTCCTATATACCGGAGCATTACCTGCCGGGGGAATGGACCTGGTTGTACGATCCCAGCGTGCCTTCCAACAGGAGGGTGGACAAACCCTATTCTGCAGGGACCTCACGCACAACGGTGATTGATTTCTTCCTGCTCTCGCCCAACCTGGAGCCACTTTACGTTAAGGGTGTGGACCTGGATTTTATCCATTCCGATCATAATCCAGTGCTCGCAGGATTCAGGCTGAAGTAAATCCAAATAAATCCTTTCATGAAAACCATCAGGATCATCCTCTGGACATTACTCGGCCTTGTCCTGGCCTGCCTGGTCGCTTCCCTGGTCCTGGTCAGGCATATTTCATACAGGGCAATCCCCGACTACAATGCCACGATCCCTATGGAGGGACTGCAGGGAAAAGTGCAGGTCCTCCGCGACACCTTCGGCATACCACACATCTTTGCGGAGAACGAGGCAGACCTTTACCTGGTAACGGGATACGTAATGGCCCAGGACAGGCTCTGGCAGATGGACCTGCTCCGACGGGTGGCACAGGGCCGCCTTTCCGAGATCTTCGGGGAGGGTATGATCGGAACCGACCAGCTGTTCAGGGCATTGAGGATAGAGGACAAATCCAACCTGATCATGGTAAGGACCGAACCGGAGATCATGGCCTGCATTCGGGCATTTTCAGAAGGCGTTAACCGGTACATAGAGGATGCAGGAAGGGATCTGCCGTTCGAGTTCAGCCTGCTGCACTATAAGCCGGAACCCTGGCTTCCCCTGCATACGGTCAACCTGATCGGCTACATGTCCTGGAGCTCGTCCTCATCCTGGGGGAACGAGACCACCCTTTACAGGATATCCCGGCTCGTAGGCGAGGAAAAAACCTCGGAACTCATCCCGGATCCCGACCTGCAGACACCTATTTTCCCGGATTTCGTTCCCATGAAGGATTCCCGGTCCGGTCCCGATATGCAAAGGGCTTCTGAGGTCATCCGTGAACTGGGACTACAGGTATTCATGGGAAGCAACAACTGGGCCGTAAGCGGCAGGCGAAGCTTCAACGGCGTCCCCATCGTCTGCAACGATATGCATCTCCAGCTTAACATCGCCCCGGGGATCTGGTACCAGATGCACCAGGTGATCCCCGGTAAATTAAATGTCAGCGGGATCGTTCTCCCGGGAACACCTTTTATCAATGTAGGGCATAACGACAGCATAGCCTGGGGGATGACCTATGTGAGTGTAGACGATATCGATTTTTACCTGGAAACCATTAATCCTTCGGATACCAACCAGTACCTGCTTGACGGTAAATGGATGGACATGGAAACGCGGGTGGAGACCTTCCGGGTCAAAGGAGGCGAACGGGTGACCAGGATCAACCGGTTTACACACAGGGGACCCGTAATCAGTTATTTCAGGGGAATAGGGGACCGGGTGGTCTCGATGAGGTGGACCGGGAATGACTACAGCAATGAGATCCGGACCGCCTACCTGCTCGACCGCGCCCGGAACATCCATGATTTCGCGGAGGCACTGCGCACCTGGACCACGATCAGTACGAATTCGGTCTGCGGGGATGCTGCGGGCAACATCGCCCTTTATGTGGCCGCAGAGGTTCCGCTTTGCCCGGGGAACCGTTCCCTCATGATGCCCGGGGATACCAGCCTGTATGACTGGACAGGGTACGTTCCCTTTGAACAGCTTCCGCATGGTGTCAATCCCCCGGAAGGGTTCCTTGCCTCCGCGAACAACCGTTCGGCCGGACCGGATTATCCTTACTACATTTCCAGCTGGTATGCCGTACCCGGCCGTTATGACCGCATCCTCGAGATGATTTCGGAGCAGGAGGTTTTCAGCATGGATGATATGATGAGGATGCAGGCGGACCAGAAATCAGCCTGGGCGGGGAAAGTGATGCGTGTGTGCAATCCCGTTCTTAATGCGGCGGACATTACCGGCGGTTATCTGGCGGCCTACGACAGGATCCATGCATGGGACGGGACCATGAACCCGGATGCCGTTCAGGCGAGCCTGTTTGAGGTATTTTACAGGAAACTGGCGGAATCCGTCTTCCTGGATGAGCTTGGGGAGGAATCCTACCGGCTGCTTGCCGGCGGCACCATTGAAGAGGGCGTGATGGACCGGATCCTGGAGGGACAGGAAATCTCCTGGTGCGATGATGTGAGCACACCCGATACGAGCGAATCGTTCAGGGATCTGGTGGTGCCTGCATGGAAGGAGGCGGTGGACTGGCTCGCAGAAAATTACGGACCGGACATGGAAACCTGGAAGTGGGGAGATCTGCATACCCTGACCATGAAACATGCACTCGCATCGGTCAAATTTCTGAACAGGGTATTCAGGCTTGAAAGGGGACCCTACCGGGCAGGAGGTGCGGACCATACGGTATGCGCCTATACCTGGTCCGCCCTGAATCCCTTTGCCGTGACAAACGGTGCTTCCCAGCGGCATGTATACAACCTTCTCGACCCGGATGATTCACGCATCATCATGCCCACCGGGGTCAGCGGGATCCCTGCCAGTAATTTCTTCTGCAACCAGAGTGACAGGTACATGAAGAACCAGTACCTGTCTGAATCTTTCACCCGGGAAAAGGTGGAACGGAATGCCCCGTACCTGGAAACTTTTATCCCTAGATAGGGAGTTCCCCGGTGTTGTGCAGGAACCTGTGCATGGTACCCAGCAGTTGGAATGTATTCAGCGGCTTTGAAATGTGAGCGTTACAGCCCACCCGGAGGGCACGCTCCTTCTCCTCGCCGTAGATAAAGGCGGACTGGGCAATGATGGGCAGTTCCCGGCGTATTTTCCGGATCTCAACCACCGCATCGAATCCGGACATGCCTGGAACCTGCATGTCCATTAAAACTATGTCTATCCCTGGATCGTTGCGGCAGATCTCCACTGCTTCCTTCCCGTTTTCCACCTGCCTTACCTCGATTTCCGTATGGGCCAGTATCTCTGACAGCAGGAATGAACCGGCAGGATCATCTTCAACGATGAGCACCTTTTTGCCTTTCCAGTTATATTTCTTGATGGATCTGCTGATCATGTAAAGCCGGTATTAATAGTAAAGAATCCAGGCAGAAGGGTCGAAGGTGCTTTGGATCCGCCTGAGTTCCCGGGTTGCGGCCTGTTTGCTTGCAAAGGAACTGAAACAGACGGCATGCAGGTTGTCCCGTTTACCGAAGACGGAGGCATCATACCCTTTTGCCCTGAGCGTCCTGACATAATTTTCTGCATTCCGTATGTCGGCAAAGCAGCCGGCTACAATGTAATATTTTTTCCCGGCGGCAGGTACTGTCGGGACTGTCTCGCTGATCCCGGATTCAACCTCTTTACTGATCTCAGGCAATCCCCCTGATTCTTCTGCAAACTCCTGTGAAGATTCGGCCATTTCTTCCGATGCTTCAGCCTGCTCTTCGGCCGGGATGGATAATGCCTCTGCCTGCCCTCCCGTTTCAGCCTGTTCTCCACCCTGGGATGTTTCAGTCCCTGAAACGGCCGGAGCCTCCTTATTCAGTCTCTGAGAAAGTCCGTCAGGGAGTATCCTGCTCATTTTTTCCGGGAACAGGTACCAGCCGGCTACAAGGAGTGCTGCGATCAGGAACAGTGATCCCAGTATCCAGGGCCAGGTCCTTCTCCTTCTGCGTGAGGGTTTTGTGTAAGCGCTGAACGAGGTCTCATCCGACTCCAGATTGACCGGGACCCCTTCCACCTGGACCCTGAATTTCTCCTCCTCTTTCTGGATAAGTTCCTCGATGGTCATGCTTTCATCCACGGAAGGTTCCTCGGCCAGTGCCTGCCTGAAACGTTCCGGAATTTCATCTTCCTGCGGTTCAGGTACAGATTCCGATTCAGGCTCTATTTCAGGCTCAGGTTCCGGTTCCGGTTCTGGTTCAGATTCCGGTTCCGATTCAGGCTCTATTTCAGGCTCAGGTTCCGGTTCCGGTTCCGGTT